>Ga0065711_1034430_pt1 | contig 23788 bp, 11 predicted proteins | sample Hoacrofraction12_FD_59098 | JGI IMG/M metagenome (GOLD analysis project Ga0065711, IMG submission 59098) | Hoatzin crop microbial communities from Cojedes, Venezuela - Epithelial fraction 12 v2 (version 2) | ecosystem: Host-associated > Birds > Digestive system > Esophagus > Crop | place...
TCAGAGGGAAGAAGTTCTTCCTCATGTTCAGACGGAACTTCCTGTGCTTCAGTTTGTGCCCGTTGCCCCTTGTCCTGTCGCTGGGCACCACTGAAAAGAGTTTGGCCCCATCCTCCTGACACCCACCCTTGAGATATTTATAAGCACTTATTAGGTCCCGTCGCAGCCTTCTCTTCTTCAGGCTGAAGAAGCCCAGCTCCCTCAGCCTCTCCTCGTAGGGGAGATGTTCCAGTCCCCTCATCATCCTTGTAGCCCTCTGCTGGACTCTGTCCACTAGCTCTTCATCTTTCTTGAGCTGGGGAGCCCAGAACTGGACACAGTACTCCAGATGGGGCCTCACCAGGGCAGTGTAGAGGGGAAGGAGAACCTCCTTCTGGAGAATGCTCCAGTGCAGAAACTTTTTCTCCTTTAGGAAATCTCTAACATGAAAATATGACTGGATATAGGGCATATCTCCTGAGCGTGTCAGTCCTCTCAAGTACTGAACAGCATCTATTAATTAAATGTTTTTGATTGACGACTCTGAATCATCATCTCCTAAGGGTAAACTTGATATACTGAGATTGAACTTTTCCTAGTGATTGTTTGAAGAGCAATAAGAAATATCTTGAAAAGATTTATTCTTTGTGCCCATCCGAAGTCTTAGAGTAACCTATTGAAGAAACCACACTCATAAGCCTATTTCAAGTTTTACATACAGTCCAGCGCATGGAAGTACTTGGAAATAACTCAATACGAGTATGGGTATTCACACTATATGAAGATGTCCATGTACTGTGAAAACTTTAGGTTGAGTCATTTGGTGAGTAGAAAAATATTCTAAAAGATATAGGTTCAAAACATTTTTCATCATAATGGTTTTCGCTGGAAGGGAGCTTTAAAGGTCATCTAGTTCCAACCCCCCTGCCATAGGCAGGGACGCCTTCTACTAGACCAGGTTGCTCAAAGTCTCATCCAGCCTGGCCTTGAACACTTCTAGGCAGGGGTCATCCAGAGCTTTTCTGGGCAATCTGTTCCAATGCCTCGCCACCCTCACGGTAAAGAATTTCTTTCTTTTACGTAATCTAAATCTACCCTTTATCAGTTTAAAACCATTACCCCCTGTCCTGTCACAACAGACCCTGCTAAAAGGTCTCTCTGCACCTTTCTTATAAGCTCCATTTAAGTACTGAAAGGCTGCAACAAAGTCTTCCCGGAGCCTTCTCTTCTGCAGGCTGAACAGCCCCAACTCTCAGCCGTTCCTCACAGGAGAGGTGCTCCAGCCCTCAGATCATCTTTGTGGCCCTTGTCTGGACCTGCTCCAACAGGTCCATGTCTTTCCTGTGCTGAGGGCTCCAGAGCTGAACACAGGACTCCAGGTGGGGTCTCACCAGAGCAGAGTAGAAGGGCAGAATCATCTCATTCAACATGCTGGGCATGCTGCTTTTGATGCAGCTCAGGATACGGTTGGCCTTCTGGGCTGTGAGCGCACATTGGTGGCTCATGTTGAGCTTCCCATCAACCAGCACCCCCAAGTCCTTCTCCTCATGGCTGTTCTCAATCCATTCTCTGCCCAGTGTGTGTTTGTGCTTGGGATTGCCCTGACCCGTGTGCAGGACCATGCATTTGGCCTTTCTGAGCCTCATGAGGTTTGCACGGGCACACCTCTCAAGCCTGTCAAGGTCCCTCTAGATAGCTCATCCTATTTTAAAAATATCATCTTAAGTAAAGCAGATGAGCCTGTAAAGATTTCAAATTATTTTGTTGCAAGAAAAAAATAGAAAGTGTGGAGTGGGAGTGGGGGTTTCACTATGACATCAACAATGCCTATTTTTCAATTTTCAGATTGATGGATGTTATGGGTTTGTGTGGCAAGGTTTTGGTAGTGGGGGGACTATGGGGGTGGCTTCTGTGAAAAGCTGCAAGAAGCTTCCCCCATGTCTGATAAGGCCAGTGCCGGCCAGCTCTAAGATGGACCCGCCACTGGCCAAGGCCAGGCCAATCAGCAACAGTGGTAGCACCTCTGTGATAACATATTTAAGAAAGGGAAGAAAAGACTGCCGTGAGACAGCAGTGGAGAGAGGGGAGTGAGAAGATGTGAAAGAAACAGCTCTGCAGACACCAAGGTCAGTGAACAAGGAGGGAGGAGGTGCTCGAGATGTCAGAGCAGAGAGTCTTCCCTTGCAACTTGTGATGAAAGACCATGATGAGGCAAGTTATTCCCCTGCAGTCCATGGAGGTCCACGGTGCAGCAGATATCCACCTGTAGCCTGCAGAATGGACCCCACACCGGAGCAGGTGGATGCCTGAAGGAGACTGTGACCCTGTGGGGAGCCCGTGCTGGAGCAGGCTCCCGCCAGGACCTGTGGACCGTGGAGAGAGGAGCCCATGGTGGACCAGGTTTGCTGGCAGGGCTTGTGACCCCGTGGAGGACCCACGCTGCAGCAGCCTGTTCCTGCAGGACTGTACCCCGTGGGAAGGACCCACGCTGAGCCAGTTTGTGAAGAGCTGCAGCCCATGGGAAGGCCTTATGTTGGAGAAGTTTGTGGAGAACTCTCTCCCGTGAGAGGGACCTCACACTGGAGCAGGGGCAGAGTGTCCTCAGGAGTCCTCCCCATGAAGAGGAAGGAGCGGCAGAGACAATGTGTGATGAACTGACTGCAGCCGCCATTCCCCATCTGCTGGGGGGAGAGAGGGGAAGGTAGAGAAACGGGAGTGAAGTTGAGCCCAGGAAGAAGGGAGGGGTGGGGGGAAGGTGTTTTAAGTTCTGGATTTATTTCTCACTATCCTACTCTGATTTGATTGGTGATAAATTAAACTCCATTTTCTCCACAAGTTCAGTCTGTTTTGTCCGTAACAGCAATTGGTGAGTGATGTCTCCCTGTCCTTACATCAACCCATGAACCTTTCATTCTATTTCCTCTCCCCTGTCCAGCTCAGGAGAGGGAGTGATTGAGTGGTTTTGGCGGGCACCTGGCATTTATCCAGGCCAAACCAAAACAATGGACTTTTTGCTTATAAGGTAATAACAACAACCCCATGCAATGCTACAGGCTTGGGGAAGAGTGGTTGGAAAGCTGCCCGTCGGAAAAAGATCTTGGGGTGTTAGTTGACAGCCAAATGAACATGAGCCAGCAGTGTGCCCAGGTGGCCAAGAAGACAAATGGCATCCTGGCTTGTATCAGGAATATTGTGGCCATCAGGAGTAGGGAGGTGATCGTGCCCCAGTACTCAGCACTGGTGAGGCTGCACCTGGAGTACTGTGTTCAGTTTTGGGCCCCTCACTACAAGAAGGAAATTGAGGTGCTGGAGCGTGTCTAGAGCAGGGCAACTAGGCTGGTGAGGGGTCTAGAGAACAAGTGTTATGAGGAGCGGCTGAGGGAGCCGGAGCTGTTTAATCTGGAGAAGAGGAGGCTGAGGGGGGACCTTACTGCTCTCTACAGCTACCTGAAAGGAGGTTGTAGTGAGGCAGGTGTTGGTCTCTTCTCCCAAGTAACTAGCGATAGGATGAGAGACAATGGCCTCAGGTTGTGCCAGGGGAGGTTTAGCTTAGATATTAGGAAAAATTTTTTTACTGAAGGAGTGGTCAAGCATTGGAACAGGCTGCCCAGGGAGGTGGTGGAATCACCATCCCTGGAGGTGTTCAAAAACATGTAGATGTGGCACTTCAGGATATGATTTAGTAGACACAGTGGTGTTAGGTGAATGGTTGGACTTGATGACCTTGGAGGTCTTTTCCAACCTATGATTCTATGATTCTACGATTCTATGATAACGTGAGCTTTTAGTACAATTACGGAATTGTATGTCCAAAAGGAGTACTCGGTGTTTGAAAAAGAGTATGCAGGGGCATATATTACAGTTTCCTCCTGAAGTCTCCAGATACTAAAGGCCTGTTGTTCTTAATGTGGTGAAGGTTTGGCAAAGCAATCCTATGCATCTTCTTGCTTGGGGGATTCCATTTTAAGCATTTTCCAAATCCACACATTTGAGTAATTCCTCTCTCAAGGCAAGGACAGCTCCTAATTCCCACCTTTTTCCAGGAAGGGAAGGCAAGATGCCACACTCCTCATAGTAGGAGTCAGTTTCTGATTTTTTTTTTCCGCTTTCCAGTTAGCTTTTATAATTGCTCCTTAAACTAACTAGGCTTCACAGATGGGGTGCCTCTCACTGGGTGGCCTTTTTATCCCTTTCTACTCCTGGTGGGGAGCCTATGCAAGCATAGCAGGCATTACATACAAATCTACTTCTGGAAGTGGTAGCAATATGGGGAAACAGTATGTAAATATGCACACAACATCTTTGATTTCTGAATTAAAAGAATTTTAATTCCTTACAGGAAATTCTAAAGTTTTATGTGATATTAAAATTGCTCCTTACTTTATATCTGGTGAGGAGAAGCAAAGAACCTAAAATTGTGAATACAAGGTCTGAATGAGATCTCAGGGATCTCTTTAAATATGGCCCAGCTACACCAAAACCATAAGTTATAGAAATTTTTCAGACTTACAGCTTAAAGAATAACACTTATGGACATTTATGTTAAGATATCTTTTTTTCTCTAAGCATTTATATCCAAATTTGTAATCAAACTATGTTAGGGTATTAATTTAAACTTAACTACATTCAAATTTATCTACACTCCACATTCCTTTCGTAAGTGTATTAGTCAGAATGGATTAATGCAAAAAATACTTTCTTCCTCCCGTATAACATTGACTGTACCCTTTGTTGACCAAAGGCACCTCTACACAAACAGAATTGAAATAAAAGTATCAAATGGATCCTCTCTGTCACCTTCTATCTACTTCCTAGCACTGAAATGGCTGAAGAGTTATAGGTTAGTGTAGCAGCTTCAAAATAGCTGGAGATGAAGTGGAAATAGGAAACATGAAAGAATTTTTTTATGGCATTAATTGTGCATTGGATGTCCTCCCATGAAAAAATGTGTCACCAATGTCAGTATGTATGTATGTTTGCACACACCATATATGTTTATGTATAAAACTTGTTCCTTCATAATTGCTGGCTGTAGCTCTGAATTGTTTTACCAACAGAAAGGAGAACTGCTAGTGTCAATAATTTTCTTGGCAGTGGCAGCTCTTCAGACTGGTAGAGTGACAATTCATGAGTATTCTATATGTAGTCACCTCTGTCAGTATATTCGAAACCTGGTCTATAAAAAACAGTATTAAAATTTTTCTTGTGAAATATGTATGGTCTTTCTGGGATCTAAGAAAGACTAACTGTGAATAACATCAGCTGTTTTTTAAGACCAAACTGTATCTGTAAGTGAATATGATTGCTCAAACTGATGGCTCATAATTTTTAAATGTTTTATTCTATCTTATAGCATGTGGTTAGTTTCCCAGAAACAACTATACCAATATTGTGTTCTTCCTCATGTAAGAATACCAGGTAAAATACTGCTTTCAGCACAATGAAAACAAGTGACTGCACTAGAATCTGAGTAGAATATAATATACCTTTATTACTAATGCCTTTAAGCCATCTTCAACACTAGCTGCTGTAAAATGAGTGTGCCTTCACTACTGACGCAGGTAATCTGCCCAACGATCTGCTTGCTTTCAATAAGACTATTTATTTCTCTTATTTGACCTAGCTGATACTCTCGTGATTTTCCTTTCTGTTTCATGAGGGTCTCTGAGATGTGAAAGAATATGCATATGATATGAAGTATAACAAAAATAAATAAAAAATCTTGCCCTGAAGGTGACCAGCTCATCTCTGAGTGATCATCACAGTGGTGGGATCTGTCACTGGAAAAGCACAAGCAGGAGATGCACTCCTGTGAATAGTGACTCTTTTTTCCCCATCAGAAGAACAGTGGGAAAAAAAGTTTCTGGGCTGGGCTCATATCAAGACTAGGTGTTTGACCTTGATCATGTGTTTACTAGCACAGACACCCAAGTATGCTCTTGTCTCCTTTGTTAGGAGACAGGTTTCTGTAGTGCACACCAGTAGCCACCTCTATTTTAGATTTGATGGTTGCATTCCACAGTATATTACATGACAATTGTAATAGCTAAACCCAGAGGACACAAAGCTACATACCCGGTACTGCTCACGTACTTTTTGTGTCAGTATCTGTGCTCTGCACAAATACTTTAAAAATTTACAGTTCTGTATGACAGCGTCTCTCTATTAAATCAGCATTCCACATCCTTCTAAATGCCTGTTTTCTTTGCTCCTTTTCCAAATTACTTCTTTTTTTTTTTTTTTTCCCTGCTCCTGTCCCTCAGATACTGAAGGAAAATGTCATTGCAGGGAAAGGAGAAAATTTGCTAGTAAGTTGGATATTGACTCTTAAACAAATTACATCTTGTTAGGACCCAGCCTAAATTTCTCTGACAAGGGCTCTGCATCCCACAACTTGATTTCAAGGCAGCTCTGCAGTTGGCATCTGAACTTGGATTTCCCTATTGTTAACACATGAAAGATATCTGTCATACCAGTTTGTGCCTAGCACAAGCTGACTGCTATCTTTAAAATAATCTAACTCATTCAATGTTTGAAACACGAAAATTACATTTTGTTTGTCCCTCGTTGCTGTCAGGTAAGAAGTGCATTTTTATTCATGCCTTTTTGTGTCCATTTTATTCATCAGGTGTTTCACGCCTGAGCAAAACACTCTATGTTACTAAAACCTCAGAGTACGCAGGTAATTGCAGTATGAGAAAATAACATCTCAAAACCTGGTCATTTTTGTGTTTAAAATTTGTAGGATATTTTTATAGCCATCCATTCCTTGGTTCCATTTCAATTTTTCTTAAATCCTATTTGCTGAATTCATACCTCTGAAGACAGATTATTGCAACGCAGGATACCAAGTCCTTCTTGTGCTGGGGGCTCCAGAGCCGGACACAGGACTCCTGGTGAGGTCTCACCAGAGCCGAGTAGAGGGGCAGAATCACCTCCCTCGACCTGCTGGCCATGCTTCTCTTGATACAGCCCATGATATTGTTGGCCTTCTGGGCTGGGAGTGCACATTGGTGGCCCATGTTTGGCTTTTCGTCCACCAGTACCTCCCAGTCCTTCTCCTCAGGGCTGCTCTCTATGCCTTCAACCCCAGCTTATATTGATATCGGGGGTTGCCCTGACCCAGATACAGGACCTTGTACTTGGCCTTGTTGCACCTCATGAGGGGCCTACTTCTCAAGCTTGTCCAGGTCCCTTTGCATGGCATCCCATCCTTCTAATGTGTCAGCTGCACCACTCAGCTTGGTGTCATCTGCAAAGTTTCTGAGGATGCACTCGATCTCACTGTTTAAGTCATTGATGAAAATGTTAAACAGCACCGGTCCTAGTATGGACCCCTTAGGGACACCACTTGTCACCAGTCTCCATCTGGACATTGAACCATTGATCACTAACTTCTGGATGCGACCATCAAAATAATTACTCATCCACCCAAGAGGCCACCCATGAAATCCGTATCTCTGTGTCGAAGGTTTTACAGAAATGCAGATAGATCACATGCGTAGCTCTTCCCTTGTCCGCTGATGCAGCCACTCCATCATAGCAGTCCACTAGGTTGGTCAGGCAGGACTTGCGCTTGGTGAAGCCATGCTGGCTGTCTCAAATCACCTCCTTCTCCTCCATGTGCCTTAGCATAGCTTCCAGGAGGACCTGTTACATGATCTTCTCAGACACAGAGGTGAGGCTGAGGGGTCGGTAGTTCCCAGGGTCCTCCTTCCTACCCTTTTTAAAAATGGGCACAATGTTTCTCTTTCTGCACTCATCAGAGACTTTGCCTGACTGCCATGACCTTTCAAATATCATGGAGAATGTCTTGGCAACTCCATCAGACAGTTCCCTCAGGACTCTGGGATGCATCTTGTCAGGTCCCATAGATTTACGTGTGTTCAGATTCCTCAGGTGGTCTCGAACCTGGTCTTCCCTTACAGTGGGAGGAGCTACGCCCCTCCAGTCCCCATCTTGCAGTCCATCAACTGGGGAGGGGTGAGGAGAGAGGCTGCCAGTGAAGACTGAGGCAAAAATGTTGTTGAGTACCTTGGCCTTGTCCTCATCTGTTGATATGAGGTTGCTGTTCTCTTTAAACTTCCTTTTCTGTCTGAGATACCTATAGAATCCCTTCTTGTTATTCTTGGCATTTCTTGCCAAGATCATCTCCAGCTGCGCCTTGGCCCTCCTGACCTCATCCCCACAGAACTGGGCAGCATCCCTATACTCTTCCCAAGATACATGTCCCTTCTTCCACTATCTGTGCAATTTCCTCTTGCTCTTTAGTTTAACCAGCGGGTCTGAACTCAGCCATGCCTGTCTCTTCCATTCCTTGCCTGACTTCTTTCACCTGGGGACTGAGAGCTCCTGCAGTCTATGGAAAGCGTCCCTAAAGAACTGCCAGCTCTCTTCTGCTCCCCTGTCCCTGAGGACCGTTTCCCAGGAGGTCCTATTGACTAACTCCTTGAAGAGCTTGAAGTTGGCTTTCCTAAGATTTACGGCCCTGACTATACTCCTCACCTTTCCCATATCCCTCAGGACTGTGAACTCCACCAGTGTGTGATCACTGCAGCCCAGGCTGCCTCCAGTCTTGACGGCACCAATGAGCTCACTTGCGTTGATGATCATCAGGTCCAGTATAGCGGGTACCCCTCGGGTAGGGGTGTTGCTTACCTGGCTTAAAAAGTCATCCTCAATGCATTCTAGGAATCTCCTGAATCGCCTACAGCTTGCTGTGCTGATTTTCCAGCAGATGTCGGGGTGATTGCAGTCTTCCAGCAGGACAAGAGACTGCGAGCGCAAAGCCTTCTGGAGCTGGAGGAAGAAGGCTTCGTCAGTAGGCTCCCCTTGATCAGGCAGCCTGTAGTAGATACCCATGACCAGGTTCCCTTTGTTGCCTCTGTCTCTGATTCTCACCCATAGGCTTTTGACCTGCTCGTGACTGTTCTTCAGGGACGTGGCTGTTCTTCAGGGACAGCTCTTCACACTGTATTGATTTCTTGATATAGAGGGCAACGCCTCGACCCCTCTTTCCCCACCTGTCCCTTCCGAACAGCCTGTATCCATCGACAGCCACATTCTAGTCATGGGATTCATCCCACCAAGTTTCAGTAAGGACAATCAGATCACAGCTTTCTAGCAGCATGGTAACTTCCAGCTCGTCCTGTTTGTTTTCCATGCTGTGTGCATTTGTGTAGAGGCATTTCATCTGAGCTGCTGGCTGTGTCACCTTCACACCGGAACACCCCTTGTTTCCCTTGGGGTGTTTCACAGAATCTTCCTTGTTGCCTTCTACTACCTCGGGAGCTCCCAGCTCATGTCCGCAAGACTTTGAGTGTGCTGCAGTGTCCCCAGCATGCCTCTGGGCAACTGGCTGAGGGCCCGTACTAACACCCCTTCCCTCCAACCATTGTGTATCACACCATAGTTTGTCACTGGCAAGCCTGATATGTTCCCCCTGCCGCTTCACATATAGTTTAAAGCCCTGCCAATGAGCCCCACAAGCTCCTGAGCAAAGACCCTCTTTCTTCTTTAAGAAAGGTGAATCCTGTCTGATGCCAGCAAACCTGGTGCTGTGTAGCCCATCCTGTTGTCAAAAAAGCTAAAATTGTGTTGGTGACACCAGCCACGGAGACAAGTGTTAAGAGATGGGGGTCTTCTTATGGAGAATTTCTGATTTTCTTTACCATGGGTTTTTCAGTGTTGCATCTAAACCAGCTTTTTCTGGCTAGAAGGAGAGTGTATCACAAGTTGGCAAAAGCAGATGCAGCAGCACAAAATATGCATTACTCTGATATGCCCTGACTCAGTGAAAGGTGATGGAGGGGAAGACAGTGCTACATGGGAGAGTGGCTGCATGTCTTCTTGAGAAATGGCAAGACCCACACAAACAGTGCAGTGGGAGTATGCTGTGCTCTCAGTCTGGGACGAGCAGTGTCCTGCTCGAGAACACCAGGTTCATTAAATTCTGCCAGATCTGATGTTGACAGTGAAGCAGAATGTTTGACCCAAAAACTGGAACAAAAACTTAGAGGGTGATACGCAGAATGACCATCCACGTTGTTACAGGTAGGCTTCCACGTTGTTACAGGTGGGCTGGGCAGTATTTCAAGGTCGGTTAGTTCTTTGTGTACGGTGATGGCTGAAGTGTGTAACATCACAATGCTGCACTTTAGAGTTCTGGTGAATGTGTCTGTTTCAGAAAAAAACTGAGATCTATCATCAGCATTGGTGTCATTGACAGACTCTGTCATTCCTCCTGGGAAGTGCAGAGAAGAAAGCGTTAATGCTACAATCTGGAAGCACGGTCTTGGTGAGTGCCTGTGGCAGTTCACGCACATACCTACCGGAGGCACACAGTAGGTAGAAAATGAGGCAGATAGAAACTCTAATGGTACAGCACAGTATTGCCTGCCTTGACAAACCACTGGCTCCAGCCTTTAGGCAGCAGGAGAGGATGTTGCATATCTGCCGCCTCTCTGCATCGCTCCAGTGCTATTCCCCACCAGGTCTAAGGGGACGTGCTGTTGTGACACATCTGCCTAGGACAGTCTGTTGATCAGGTATTCAAGTCCACTGATGATTTGCGGTGTGCATCATCCTCTCTTTTGAATTTAATGAACCGCTACCAATCTTTTTTTTTTTCGTGGTTCTTGATATCTTTCACATTTAATTTTCAAAAAATAAGTATTTTTGTTTAGAGAGGAAAGGGATGATAAAATAATGTCGGTCTGGCTAAGGGGGAGCACTGAGTGTTTTATTTTGAGGCAAAAGACACTCAGGTTATAATGTAGTTCCAGTTTACTTTCTTTCAAATCACAGTCTCCAGTTGCTTAACCTGTTTCTGTAGGTGATAGTGATAAAATTCCTGAGACAACTTCTTATTGGGAGTGCCAGTAAACAGCAATTCATAGATCAAACCACAGCTTTACTGTTGACTGGCATAACATAATTGTGAGAGGCAAAGGTACGAATTTAGAAGGAATACCAGCTGGTTTTCAAATACCTCAGTGGAACACCTTTTTTACAGAGGAATTGGCCCGTGCTGCAAGTAAGAAGAATGTATCAAACCAGATTATTTTTATGAATTTTATTAAAAGGACAACCTAATTAGAATTAAACATATACATCACTGGTTGAAGCTAATGTCTGAGGTGAATTAACAATAGACAAATGCAAGGATTAAATCAAGGTGATTGAAACTGAATCAGTAGATCAATGGTATCAAATTATCAAGTCACCAAATTAATACAACTACTTAAATTTAATCATGAGGTTGGCAGAAAAAAGAGTTTTTTCTTTAGTTCTGCCTTAATAGCTGAAGGAGAAGTTGTTTATTTTCACTTGAGTCTTAACTAGCGCTCCAGCTGGTAAATGAGCACTGATCAGTTGGTGAACTTTTGTGAAGGAAAAGTAATGAAGACAGACAGTAAAATTGTTTTTTCCAGTTTTACAGAATACAGAGATTAAAGTGACTCTTACCACTCACCATTTCTAGTTAGAGCTCATAGCTGCTAACACGGTCATTTTACTTTCTGCTCTGTTTCCTACATGCGTAAAACTAGAAAATTTGGGAAACTTCAAGTTCAGTAGATGCTTCTGAATGCAATGGTTCCTTGTTTTTTTTGAGAAGACAGTCATTAATGACAGTTTTCACAGTTTGAGCTTTTGGGGTTCTGTAGGTACTCTTTTCTGTCCATACATTTGCACTAGCACATAAGAGCCCTGTGCACACACAAAGAGAGCAAAATGACACCTCCCCCAAAATAGACTCCTTGATTTTCCTTGTCTCTCTGCTTTGTGTGATGATTTATTACAATAAATCTTTCATGTAGTGATAGACTAAATATAACAAATTACTGTATCTTTCACCCCTTCTTCCTTTGAACATCTTGCCAAGAAAAGAAAGAAGTACCTCTCTACTACGTGGTCTTAACTGTTCCAGAAAGCATGTTCCATATTATTTGAGGTATTTTCTATGTTACTTTCAGACTAAGTAGCAGATTCATGAATTTTAGATATGGTCTGGCCTGTGCCCCACACAGGAAACAATCTTTGGGCTTTATGCCAATTTTTTTAGATCCGCTCAAGAGTTACCAGTAATGTACAAAATCCAGTATCAGAATATTGTAAGAAGATGTGTGAGACCTGTACTAGAAAAACTGGTACCAATCTTCTATCCGGTCTATGAACCATGGTCCCGTTCTTGGCAGCTCTAGGAATTACTGGTAATTGTCAACGTCTAGTTAAATATGATTCAATGGCTTAGTTACTTCCTTGCATCAGGCAATAGAATCATGGAAAGTCATTATGTGGCTTCATTCAAGACAAAAATGTATGGATTGCTCCAATCACTTTTAGCCTAACCATGCACAGCTATGCTTGTATCTCTGTGCAGTGGTCTTCCATTTACTGTAGACAAAATATGGACTTCTCTGCCTGATGTAGGAATACAACCCTGCCACGATACCGCCAGCATGCCAGTCCTAAGGTGAACTATATAATAGATTTTTCTATTGTAAGGATGTAAATCAGTGGCAGATGTGAAAAGTCTATGAGTAAAACCTAGCAATACAACAATAAAACTTTGTAGTAGCATACAGGTTTCCTCAGTTCTCTACTGTGGGTTCAGGTCTCCATGGCTTAATAGCTGCATAAACCTTGCAAACAGCAAAGAGCCATTGATTTGCATGAATTTAGCCATGCATTGAGGGGGTAGAATTGTATCTCTGCAGGGTACTCATTCTTTTTTTGTTGTCTCTGAATTGCCATGATGTGCACAGAGTAAGATTGGCCTCTCACAGTGCCCACCTCAACTTTCAAAATTCTGCACATTGCACAGTATGAAGTGGTGTGAGGCAGGGCCTGCAGATGGGGATGGGCAGCAGGCTGCGGAATGCTGCGTAGTTACTCCATTTATGTTTCCAGAAACTTGTGTCCTCTCCTGCTTCTACGCATTGGGCATGGCCCACTGCCCAAGACCATTTAATTGCATAGGCTAGGATATGAACTGCCAACTGCCATGTTTGGCACATGAAAACAGCAATTTTGAGCTTACTGCAAAAGAACTGAAACAGTATGTCGTTGCTTTCAGAGATAATATAGAAAGCTTGGGTTAAAACATAGCTGACATTCTCTGCACGCTGTGCAAATAGAACCAGATTTTCAAACATTTAGTACTGACAACTATGGAAAAAATGTTCTAGATGTGCCCTTTGTCACAAAGGGAAGGTGCTGAAGAAAAATGACCGTATAACCATGTGAGTATTTTCATCCTCATAGGAAACCATTCTCATCATTATAGGATCAGTGACAGCAGTTTTCCAGGAACTTTTGCAGAAATTCCTTCCGAAGACAGCAAACAATAGTGTTTAATAAATGGATTTACTGTGTTAAGATGTATCTCGTCCCTTGGTACAGCGGCCCCGACTCTTCTTCTAGGAATGATTCTGCTTAAGCCTGGGAAATCACCAAGGAAGGAAAGTAATGGGTCTGCCCCAAGAACACAGTGGCTTACTCTGACATTTATACATAGACACACACAGATGGCCAAATACAAATATAAGCACACTTTAAAAAATGATAATGTTAATTTTTTTCCTCATGTAAAAGTGTGTGGAAGTGACAATTAGACAAGAAAATGGAACACAACATTTTTCTTTGGGAAAGTCAAGTGAAAATCAGTTGCGTAAGTCTAGAATTACCAAACTCTGCAGTACTGTCTGGAGTTGCTGATCGTTGATGGAGTACCTTCAATTTTATTGAATTACCTTTCTCTGAGAAATTACTTCAACAACTTTCAAATTTCTGTGGTTTACTCATAGAAAACAGTTGTCAATAAATATTGGCAGGCAAGAATCTTACACTAAGCTGACTTATGCTAATGAGATTTCAGACATTTTTGGCAGAATAGAAGGAGCATGATCAAATAAACTTCATATATAAGTTTGTTCTTAACTACAGTTTGGGTCCTTCTCCCTTAGTGCTCCAGAGCAAGAGACATTTTAAAGGGCACTGGAGCATCTTCTCTTCCCATTTAATGGGTTTGCTTTCCAGACTGCCAATATTCATTTGTTTTACTCTAAAAGAATGAAGCTGCTGAGTATTTTATCTCTTTGCTTCAACATGCTATACTGACTTTTTATTCTGTCATTTTGAACACTAAATGAAATGCACTGTATTTGCCAAATTTCTGATGGTGGCTTTTCTTTCATGAGGAAGTGAAATATGTTTGAACTGTTCTATTGGTGCTTAGAGGGTGTAGTGAGTATGACTCAAAGTTCAAAACTAAACCACAAAACAAGATATAATTCAATCCTAAAAAAAAAAAAGTACTTCTGAATTTTGAGTTTGGGTAGGAATTGTGGAATTCAGGCCTTTTCTGTTCATACCAGCAAAGCTGTAATGGTTTGTTTTCACTTAGGAAGTAATGGTTCACTTCTGACGTGTATATCCATTTACTAGAGTTGGTTTTTGAAGCACTTTCTCTTATGTGTATTTATTTTGTTTTTATAAAGTGCTTCCAGTGAGGACATACTTCACAGAAAACAGCTTTTAATGTCTACAATTACTTCAATCAGTGCTCAAAGAATTTGTTCTAAAGCAAAATAAACTTGAAATAAAATGGAAAACCTAAATTCAAATTTTGAAATTAGGACACAGAAAAGAGCAAGTGATTGCATTCTAGATTAAGTAGAAAGACACCCGAGCAAAAAGGAATACCGTGAATGACTTTCATCACTAAAAGGCCAGAATGGAAGTCGTTCATGATTTTGGTTGTATACATTTCCCATTTTTCACTGATCTGGGGTTCTGTTCTGCACATGTGGGTATGCAGAGTGGAAGAACCCTGCTGATATTTTACAAGAAAGAACGGCTGTGCCTTCACTGCCACAGGGCAGACTCAAGCCCAAATTTATTCATATTAATTAAGTAGTTATTAATCATAGTATTTGCTACAGTGTAGTTGTTATTATTAGTGGTAACTTAATTATGTTAGTAGCAGGAGACGGTACAGCTGGCATTCTTTGAGGAAACCTTGCAGTGAGGATGTCAGGTGGAACAAATGATTTGGGCCCTTTCTCGAAGGGGTGCCAGGACCTTTTCTAGGAGCACGTTCATGTGCCAAGCCACAAGGGCAGGTGGAGTTTGAAGGCAGCCTGAACTTGGATTAAATGTAAGCTATTTAAAAGAACAGTTTGGACACATGATCCTGCGTTTTGAAGAGAGTGTGGAAGCAGTACAATGTAATTGTTGCTGAAATAAAATTCCTGCCCACATCTCCTCCAGCAATACAGTGCGGTAGTCCAGTCAGGCTTTCAGAGGATTTGGGTAGTATGATGAAACCCAGTCCTAATATTAAATTGCAGGGATTTTTGAGCTGTGTCATAGCTCTGTGTGTTAATATTTCTTTTGAATTTCTAGTTCTGTCAAAACTGCATACTTTTTGCTATTTTGGAGTTGTTGCTTTTGCTCACTTTTGTCTACAAACTACAGTCTGAGTCTAAGGGATAAACAATTGGAAGAAGATATTCTTCCCCATCTACAGTGCAAATCCTTAAAATGCCAAAAAGTGATCCTCTGTAGGAAGCATGGATGCGTGCCCAACTATGAAATTGCTGTTGCTTTTATCAAAGTACCTCAGCTAATTCAAGGAAAGTTCTCAAAATTGTTTGCCTAAACTAAACACACTGCTACCCTTAACAGACTTGCTGTGATCATTCATCAGATGCTGATTCCCTAAAAAATACTTTTCTTCATAATTTGAATTACACTAAAGTGATGGACATAGTTTTAAATTCCATAAATTGCTAGAAATTATTAAAATTATAAAAACTGTTAAAAATACTGAAAAATAAACCCTGTGTTCTCAAGCTGCTGTTCCTACTTGAAGAATCACATTATTAAAAATTATCAGTTTGAGCTGCGTGTCTTGGCACATCCCTACTTGTTCATCTACTATGTAATGAAGTTGTTTACTGTGAAGAAGAAAAGAAAAATATTGCACATAGGAAGATCAGTAGAGCAGGCATGGGAGGTCTAATCATTATCTTCTTTCTTCAGCAGATCTTCTTAGGAGGGGTTCCAGCGATACTTTAAAAGAAGACAGAGATTAAAGTGAAGCAAATTTGTTCATAGAAGTAAAATTAAAAATGTCTGTAACATGAGATTACTGGGTACCTCAGAGTGCCATATGTCTGCCAGTTCTTTTGGGATTAAAAAATAAAAGAGAAAAATGAAACCATTGAAGACATTCTCATTGGATGACTTGCACCATGTCTAGTGCACGTTTTATCATCAACAGTATAGTCAAGGAATTCCTATTTCTCTGACAAAAGCAGTGACACTGAACGACTCAGTTAAATATTTCCGGGGTGGTGCTGCTAAATCATTTGTGAGAAGTCAGCTCTGACAGGAGCATGTCCAACCTTAACATAGAACTTAAGGACTTTGCTTATATGAAGGTAAAAGCCTAACTGGCTGATGCTGAAGATGCCAACATTATCATATTGAAGTTGCAGCAGGTTTGATGCATTTGTGCTGTTCCCCGAGTGGATCTCTGATATCAGCAGAAAGGATATTTCTTGGAAATGGTTCTGTAGACATGTATCTGGTTGCAAAGTGAAGGAGTGGGACACCTTTGCCCGTGAACCTCATGTAAGGATTACCTTATACAACAGTGCAACACTGGCACTGCTGTTTCTTTATCCTGTAAGAGTATTAGTCATACTTTTGGAAGAACATGAGTGACACAAGTTGTCAGCTGATCTCAAGGCACATATAAAATGAATACAAGTATTTGCATATCCTTTTTAAACAAATTCACAGTCTTGAATGCAGTTTCCCATAGAGTTTCTGGCTGTAGGAATCTAACGGAATTATCTGTAATTCAACAGGAAAGAGGTTGTACCTACACTTTGCATCCAAAGCTCAAGCACCAATATATCAATGAAAAGCTGTGATCAGGGTAAGCAACATATGTAACATACAAAAAAAAACATTTTCAGAACCTTGCCTGTGGTTCAAGGTGCAAACAATCATGGGATGCTCAGTCTACTCTGGGTATTAATGAAACAGAGTACACTCGTCCTCTTTCACAAAGGTTCTTCTAACTAAATTTGAGAATATATTAAAACAAAAGTGTGTTTCACAAAAAGCAATGGGGATGAATCATACTTAGGCTACTTTTATTATCAGTGGAGAGAAAAAAATTATGTCCTCTTGTGATCAGAGTCCAACAAAGTGCACATTAATCCTTGTTTGATAGTGCATATTTTCCTCCCTTGATCATAAAGTCTCCTACAGGGATTAGGTCAGGCTTGACATCTCACTTCCAGACATCTTTAGTTAGACAATATGACACCCACTTAACAGGTCCTCTCCTACGTGTTTTGTAGAATATGATTGGTGGAAGGAAATAATGATTTTATGCTTTAAATACACTGCTAGCTCTCTCTTGTGTGGGGATTTAATTTTACTCTTTTTGATGCTTTTCCTTCCTTAATTTCATTTTAAATTGTGTTATAGATTCGTATTTTAAACTGATCTAGTACTTTATGTATTAGTCATTTTCTACTTTTCTGCAAAATGAAGTTTACATCCATGTTCTATAACAATCAAACACAAAGACATGAAGTAGTAGGAGCAGCCCTATGTTATGAATTCACTCACTGAAAAATCAGAAAAAATACATATTTTATAAAAATTGTATATTATGAACACTTTCTTTGAATTTCCCATTGCAACTATTAGTGATAACCTGAGTGTGTCATCTTGAAAGTGTCTATCTGGCTTGTGTACTACAAAAATATACTGTAATATTCTTCTGGTTAATTACCATATCTATCAAAGACAGTAATATTTCCAATATTTTACTTGCTGTTCTGTATGTCTATAAGAAACTGTGGGAATATGCCAAGTCCTTAGTCATCTGTGTAGCCACAGAAATAATACAGTATCAATCAGTCTTTGAAATTGAGTTAAAGTTGGCAATTTTCTTTTTCTGCGCAATCATTAAATATTTAATATTTCATCTTGTCCTTCAGGGAATAAACTTAAGAAAAATGACTTCCACTCTAAATGGCCTCACTTCTACCAAGTGCCCTAAGTAAGCTTTTCCTATGATAGATTATGCTTTGTTCCACACACCTACTACCTGCTTTGTTTGGAGACTGCAATCACGCTCATCCAGATGTTTTTGCCTTCTTGCCTTCTAGATAAGGAGTCTTTGTGAGACATTTTAAAATAGCTCATTTGCAGGCAAGGTCTTAGGTGTGTGTCGAAATGCTGAGAGTGGTATATTATTTAAAAGGAATATTTAAATTGAAGTATGTGTAGTTATTGCCTTAAATTGTTATAGGTGCAAGGGAAAACAAGGAGTTGAAAATGAATGAGAAAACCAGAAAAAGTACCTTTGGCATTATGGAGTGTTTTCCACCTATTATGATACATAAGCAATTTACATTTCAATATGTAATTAATCTAGTGAACAGATAGTAACTGTCCTTCAAAATATCCTTACTATAAACATTTCATAATTGATTTATAGGCTTGGTTTTGAGTAAGATTAATCTATTTTTACTAAACACTAGTATTCTGAAACAGTGAATGATGAAAAAAAATTTGGTAACATTTCAAACACTTGTGAATATAATTCAGCTTTTGATTATTATTTTCCATTTTAATTAGCTTTTCTGTGACTGGAGAAGCAAATTTGTGCTCTGTTCATATGAAAGCTCATATAAAAAAATCTGTTGTCAAGGTAAATGTAATTACCTTTCTAAAATCAGAAAAATCTTTGGGACTGTTCCTTCAGGTAAAAAATATATCATCCAATAACCTGAATGAAATATTACAGAGAAGAATAAAGCTAGAACATTAAAACTCAAAGTCTTAGAATTATAGTCCCAGTCTCCAAATACTCCATGAGAGAAATTTCTTTTCAGAAGAATTAAAAAAATTATGAATGGTAACGACAACCACTTCAGCTTGTGGAAACTTGTAGATGCCCTTTCAGTAAATGGTGATGAGCTCTGAGTCAGCCAACTGTTCAAAGCATGGTCTGGAGAAGAAGAGTTTTGTGCCCAAGAACATACTTCACACTATCTATCAAGATGAGAGCGGTATTGAAAAATTTATCTCAGTAGAAAACCCACCAGAGGGAGGCCTGCTTCTGAGTTAGGTATCTATACCAGACAAAAACCAGGAGGGAAACTGCTCCTTTTCACACCTTTTCTCCTAGCTCTGGTTCAACGCCCTGCCAAGAGTAAATTATGAAGGGCTCCAGAGTCTTCTTTCTGTCTTGTGAAGGCCTTGCTACCAGGTTAGGGGCTGTAATATGAGATCCAAAGCAATTTAGACACAGGGAATCTGGGGTTCATGGCATTGGAAAGCAACTCATTGTAGGTTCAAAGAGTTCAGGGGTCCCAAAAGTATCAGATCAGCAGATAATTTGTCCTCTTAGGTTGCAATCTCAAGGTAGGTGTGTCTGCTGCCTTGCTAGAATTGCTATGCCCACGTATTTATTCCATGGAGAGAACAGAGAGCTCTTCCCAAATGACCACCAGAAAACAGGGACAGAACCACTAATGCACACATAAATGAAGAAAGAAAGAATAAGAAAAGGTTTCATGTGGGTTTTTTTTGCAGAGCACTCACTGCCTTTTAAAATTCCTCACTAAATATGTTCTTTCTGAAAGGTATTTTTGTACCAAAATAGAATGCATTATCCAGTCAGTCTCCATGGCAACTTTGTTTCTTATTAAATGGAAGAGGAAAAAAGCCTAATTAACTCGTATGACCTTTTATTTGTTAAAGTGTTCTGCTGTACCTTTAGTGACTCTCTCTGCTGTATATTGAAAGATGCCATTTCCCTTTAGCTGTTTTTCTTTTCTAAGAATTACAAGCTTTTCATATTAAATTTAGATCATGATGTGCAAACAGCAAATGGTATATCAAGGGGGACAATGAAGCCTCTTGAAGCTTCTCCTAACTTTCAGACATAAAGCTACTTTACCTTGGCACTGCAGGAATGCTCATTATGCTCCTCATTCTCTTCATAAAATCCTAAATGATAGGCTTCCAACAATTATGTCAGGTGCTAGTCAAGTACGATCCCTTAGACAGTTAGTTTAACCCCTTTACCCAGGGAAATAAACTAAAATGAATAGCTTTATCCACGACTTTCAAAAGCATACTGGAACAACAACAATGAAAAGGAAAGATTAAAAAAAAATGTAAGGAAGTTTAGGAAAGAAAAAGGGCAAGAAAAATCCATGGGCTTGGTTGTAATTCACACTGTGGCCTCTCTACTTTTGTAGTAGTCTTAAGAAAGGTGTCCACCATTTGTAGATTAACACAACACTGGGAGATAATATGGATGTAGAATACTGGAATCAGTATCTTAAAAAATCCAAATATTCTTCAAAGATTTTCTACCTTTACAGATTTTAGTGTGTAATTGAAAGAAAAAATCGTTGGAGAATTGAACCTCAAGTTTATTTTTTTGACTTTTCTACAGATAGACTGAATTTTTAAGATGCTGCAAATAGCATCTGGGATGGGCAATCCTGACACATTATAAAGGTTTTACAAAAGGGCTGTAGTAGCAAAGCTGCTGTATGGTCCTTGGCAATGCTTAGCACAGTCTTAACTGAGGAAAGTACCATCATCAGTGAGGAGGAGGGGGAAGAAAAAGGAAGACCTCCAGGCTTTCAAACTAAGGACACACCAAGGGAGTTACTCAAACTGTAGGCATGTATGTGAATGCCTCCTCTCACCACAGGCATCCAGGAAACTACCTGCGATTTGCTAGAGACCTGTTACTAAACCAGCCAGGACCAACAGCAGGCAGCAGAATGATGTTCATCCAGGGCGGTGCCAAACCTCACCCTGTTGGGATGCAAACCTGGCAGGTAGTTGCAGAAGAGCGCTTGTGCATCACCTGGAGTAGGGCTTCAAAGATTCCTCTGTCCTCACCACTATGCAAGCCACACCTCCGCTGTACACCTGGGAGGTATTACACCAGCACTGCTGTGTAGCTGGTTCTGGGACACTAGAAGAAACGCTGTTTCTCAGAGAATAGTGTATTCCTGTTCCTTGTCTTTCTTTAAATAGCCTGCTGGACCTGGTATTTAATCAGTGTGTTTAGTCTTAAGGGGCACTGAGGGATTCCTGGTGACTCTAGTAAATAAATCTATTTGAAATGTCACTGCTCTGTGACAGCACTTGGCCTAGTTGAAGTTGGCTCAAGTAAAGAACACGTGTAGGAATAAAGTGGTTTAGAGCCATTGATTCTAAGTAATGGACAATGTTCTCAGTACAAATGTAAGCCTCTGCTTATGTAGTAGAAGATGGTTCTTTTTTATTGGTAGGCTGGCTCCAGAAGGCAGCTTTTCTTTATATATATGTGCTTGGTACATTTCTTTATGCTTCCACATGGCATAGTACTCTCAGTTGTGGACTGTTTTTCAGGGTTTGCCCTTTTCATTGGCCTGTTTGTCTACAGCCTTAGAGTTTATTTGCAATTAATAGAAAAAAAAGTTTTCACATTCAATATTCTTTGGTTCTGTTGATACAATGCTATCTGGGATTAGGTAGACCATGCCCCAAGTGTGAGATCGTAGGCATCATCCTTGGAAAAAGGGGCCAGTCCTATAGGCCAAGGGAGGCTGACAGTTTTTCACAGACTACAGAGCACTCTCAGGCCGTTCATTCAGAAGGAAATAGAGTGAGAATATAGGGTGCGGCACTGGAACCTGGCCACTTGTCAGAAGGAGCCAGGGAGGAGTAGAAAATGGTTCGAAAATGGTTAGAATACATGTGTGGTTCAAGGTAGCCTTGAGATTTGCAGGTAAAAGGATAAGCTGCCTGCTCTACTTCGCAGTGAGTTCTGGTCAGGGTCCGAGGCAGCACGAATAAATACCTTTTCAAATAACAAATGTTCGACTGATGTGGCAGGGCTGAGAAATTTGCCGTGGTTGTCAGCCTGTTCTGGGATTGTTATGGTAACAGAGGAATGATCAGACATGGAGGAAAATTCAGGGGAAGATCATTTAGAGCCTGGAGAGGAGAGTTAGTAAGGATAGAAGAAACATCTACAATAGGCTATGCAAAGGCTGGCTGGTGCAGGTATTAAAAGCTATGGTGGTATGTAAGTGTAAACGATGTGAACATGAACTAAGACTACAGAATCTAATGTGTCTGCTCGAGGGTACGATGTTTAGTGTAGCGTGGCTGTATTGTCACAGGGCAAGTCCCCTCTACGTTATACTGACAGCTTCTACCCTGCAAAAGCTTGGCCTCCTTGGACCTCCTGTCATGTTCTGTGGTCATACAACTGATTTTTCTTTTTTTTTTTGTGAATTTTTTAGTTTCAAGTGTCCATAATAATTTGAAGGCTGCATTTCAGGCTATCATACATAGCTGGTGATTTGTGTCACGAAACAGAAGACGTGTTTCACAGCCTGGAGCATGGCATGACAACAGGAATACAGGTATGTGGAGGTTTTTGGAGGTGCACAAAACAGAGAGTTTTAGAGAGGTACTCAGAATGATAGAAGACAAATCTGGCCCATTCTTGTCATTGCTGCTTTTTTGGTAGCCGTCACTCACGAGAACCACGGCAAGACTTTGCTTCAGAGGAAACTAGTCATAGGAGTAAACCAACATCTGTGCAATCAGGAGACCAGGACTGGGAGTGAGCTGGTAACTCTCACACACATGAATCTTTCAGTCTTTTAGATACATAAAATCCTTACAAATCCATTTAAAAGGTGGGGGAAAAGAAATAAATACAAATTTTATTGACAGAAAGCACAATCTAGAGCACAGCAGCACAATACCAACTTAAAGCTGATGTGGGCTTCACTGATGGCTGTGAGTGTCTGTCTGCAAGATGCCCCTGACAGATACCCAGCAGGGAATGAGGCGGAGACTGAGTATTCCAGCATGTTTGGGACCATCACAAACTACACCACCAAAAACAGGGTAACCACTGCTTCTAGCAACTTTAGTGGATACCCTCATGCCATGGATTCACATGTCTGATAAGCAGAGGATATGCATTTGTCTCAAAGAAGACCACAGTACTTGCGCCCCTTTTCCTGGGCTCAGACGGGGTCCTGGAGGAATTTGTGACGCTCTGCAGAGTATAGCGAAGAGATATGAAGGTGATTTTTCATCTCATGAAATTAGTTGTGTGATTTTGATCCTCCCATCCTGAAGAATGGCTTGGTCTCAACTGGGTATAATGTGATGTGGTGGCACTGTGATGTTGCAGTAGATTTACTGTTTCTGTTACTTTTTCCCAAACTTGTGAGTCATAGATTGTGTCGGTGTGCTGCAGAGCAGGATTAGTGTGGATGCTGAGGCACCGTGGGAGGCAGTTCCCTTATAGAGGAAGGCATATGGGATTAAAAACTCTTGTGAAATAATGACAAACTAGGGTATGACCTGGGGTCTGCAATGGCCTTGCCAAAGGTGCCACAAGGCCCTGCAGGATAGCTGGTATTCCCAAAGACTTCCCGTATAACATAGAATCACAGAATCACAGAATGTTAGGGGTTGGAAGGGACCTCTGCGGGTCATTCAGTCCAACCTTCCTGCCGAAGCAGGGTCACCTACAGCAGGCTGCACAGGAACTTGTCCAGGCGGGTCTTGAATATCTCCAGAGAAGGAGACTCCACAACCTCCCTGGGCAGCCTCTTCCAGTGCTCCGTCACCCTCAGAGGGAAGAAATTCTTCCTCATATTCAGACGGAACTTCCTGTGCTTCAGTTTGTGCCCATTGCCCCTTGTCCTGTCACTGGACACCACTGAAAAGAGCT
>Ga0065711_1034431_pt1 | contig 23787 bp, 14 predicted proteins | sample Hoacrofraction12_FD_59098 | JGI IMG/M metagenome (GOLD analysis project Ga0065711, IMG submission 59098) | Hoatzin crop microbial communities from Cojedes, Venezuela - Epithelial fraction 12 v2 (version 2) | ecosystem: Host-associated > Birds > Digestive system > Esophagus > Crop | place...
TTGTGGAGTCTCCTTCTCTGGAGATATTCAAGACCCGCCTGGATGCAGTCCTGTGCAGCCTGCTGTAGGTGACCCTGCTTCGGCAGGGGGGTTGGACTAGATGACCCACAGAGGTCCCTTCCAACCCTTACTATTCTGTGATTCTGTGGTTTTGCTTTTATAACAGAACAGACCACAACAAACAAACCACTGAAGAGTCAAGTCTTATCTCAAACATCACACTGTGTAATGCATTCTTCAGACTGCTGTAGTTCATTTTATAGGCAAGATCTGTAACATCTAATTACACAGATTGCTCTCAATCTGCATCTTCTGCTTATAAGGCTTCTCATGGAGAAGCAGTGCAGTCACTCTGCCATGCACTGCTATCTTATTCTATATTTCTGCTGCACCTGCTGCAAATCTGTTTGTTCTATGACATTTTAATTACTTTCCTGTTTGAACATCAGGTCTCAAAGTGCTTCTATTATTATTTTTGTTTCCTTAAAGTAGTAGTGACAAATTATTAACTGGCACAGTAAGCTTTCCACATGAAAGATTTCCAATTTCTAATTCCACAGAAACAGGGCTACATTTAGTACAATATTTATTTCAAAGCAGATTTAAAATACAGCCAGAAGCATATCCTGCAAATAAACCCCACACTTGTGTTTTTATTATTAGACACAAAAACAGTCCTATTAAATTCAGTGAGAATATGCACCTATATTTACAAAAAAAGAGAATAATTTTTGCATAAACAATCAGGTCACTGAAATCAAATTTAAAGGGGACTTCAAGCCTAGAAGCCTAAAGCCCGTTGTCATAAGGGCCGAAAGATGGCATTTTCTTTCCATGACCTAATGCAAGTGAGGAAACAAACTTAGCCTCATTCTTTTTTTAAGCCACAACGATGCCAAGTGTCAGTAAGATAGTAGTAACACTAACTGTCAAACGTAAATATTTTTAACACTGTCACTTTCCAGTTGCATGTCTCCATTTAAACTGTGGAATATTTACTCATGTATTTATGAATTACAAAAATTAATGTTTGTTCTGGAGCCACCTTTCTGTGGTTTATGGACAAGCTAATTCATATGTTGCAATAAATATATACTTGACCAGGAAACCAAGAAATAGTTCTATGAATCCCAAATCCAAGCATCCTCAGATCAAGTGTTTTATATTACTGCTTTTAAGACCTGAAACCAGAGATATTTGCACTTAATTTGACTTTTCCATACTAATTTGTTCTCATGGCTGGTGCTATATTTTTGTTAAGTGCTTGGGTTTTGACTTGCATATGGTTGCTTATTTCCTTATCAACAAATCTAGAGCGATCATACTGTACATATGATGGTTTTAAGGAAATAAAATGCTTCACAACTGAGGGCATCAGAAGAAAATAATTATTCCTAGATTCTCTCTCAGGCACAGCATAACTTTGAAGCCTGAATTAAAAACACAGAGACATGGATCTGAAATGACTAACCACTTTCATTATACAGAAAATTACTATTTGGCTTTGCACACAGAGATGTCGCTATTGCAAAATTCTAAATTTGATCCTTAATTCTATGCCCACATGTCTAACATGCAGGTCCTACTAGTATGTGTAACTAGTTCATAAATATTTGTCCCCTAGGGCTTTGAAAGGAAGAATGAAAAAGATGCGTTTGTGTAAATAATTCATGGGAATTGATTGGTCTTCAGCATCCTCCACCGACACGGATGCTCAGTAAAACGCAGCACAGTAGCTTGCTTTCCAACCACCTCAAATACAAGCAGAATGCACAACCCAACAGTAAAACAAACATTAGAATATTTTTCATTTCAAAGTATTTGGGAATATCTGTTACCTGAATGCCAATACTCATTACACTACAAAACACAAGTAGTTCACAGAAAAAAAAAAAAACAACTCAGCTGTTACACAAGTTTGACTTAGAAGTGATGGAGCACCTTATTATTTGAAACGTATCAATAAAAGCGACAATGAGAGAGAACTAGATCATTCCCATATCCAAACAGGATAATGAAAACTCTTAGCACCAAAGCTTATTTCTTTCAAAGAAACTCGGCAACTTTGTGGTAAATTAAAGTTTAAAAAAAAGCTATGCAAAGGAAACTGCTAGATCTAGTGTTGCTGCTCTGTTGTTCTTGTGTAAGGCTTGAGGAAATTTATGACTTCCTCCTCCTGCTTGTATCACTAAGAAATCTTCCAGAATACAAGTCTCCCAAATCCTCTGCCTACAACTACATGTATCTTTGGTGATTCAGCTGAAAATGCACAAGTCCTTTTGTTTGGGGGCAGGGAAGACTCCCCCAAAGCTAGTTTTTTTTAAAAAGTGCCCTTCTAAAGTGTCTATAAAAAGTATGTGTGTGCTTCTCTGCTATTTATATTGTATAGCAAAAGGCCTGAAAATTGGCAGCAGGCATTTATGCCTGTTTTGTACCTCAGAAAAACAAGTATGCCAAGAATTTTCATCTGTGGTTTCACTGCAGAAATCCTCAGATTTCTAGGAATAGGAGGGGGATAAACTGTCTCATTCCTCTGCTAGCGAATGTACTGTTACACATCTACTATGGTAAATATCAGCATTTGTCAGGAGTTTGAATTAAACAATGACAAGATTTTTTTTAAAAGGCATTTGAATATTTTGCAATTCTCAGTTCTTTAAAATAATGTGAGAACCTGAAGACAATGTTTTAGCATAAAAGACAAATGGAAAAATCTTCTTTTAAAAGGGAAAATACCCAACAAAATAAAAAATACAGGCCTATTTCAGATTATTTTTATATACCACAAAACTAATAAAGATCAAAAGAGATCTTTTCTTCCAATGCAGATCATCATTTGACCATTAGAGAATGTGCTGCTGAAATTCCATATAAGTAGTATTCAAAAACATGCACTTTACAGCTATTCCACTGGAAAATGGTGGAGAGAGTAATATAATTCTCAACAGTACGCCCAACACATTGTCTCCATGTGAAAATCTTGAGGCTATCAACCACCAGCTGCCCAGAGACATTAGCTAAAAACTAAAGCCTTGTGTCACAGCCAAGTGAACTTTTCTTTGGGTCAACATGAAGATTTACTGGCACTCAGAACAGTATACACCAACTTCAAGGTAAAAACAGTTTGACGCAAATATCGGAGATAGCCCTATCAGCTCCATATTTCAGCTCCTCCCACCTGAATTGGCTTCTCTTGTCTAAGTCAACTAATGCACAATTCAACAGCCTTGACTTACTGTGAGATGTGAGTTATTGGGGTCAACAGTGTCTCACCCTCCAGGTCAAGCTCATCGGCAAAGCTGCTGGTCCTGATGAAGGGTCCTGTGTTCACATCTAAAAATGTCGGGCTTTTTTTCACTGTGAGGAAACATGCAGATAACAGTTAAAGCAACAGCACTCAGGTTTTTCAGTAAAGGTCTACCACTCCTTTGAACCTCCGAAATACTGTACATTTTAACAGAATATTGAAAACAGAAGCTACTACAAAAAGATTGCATATACCGCAGAGTTCATGAAGAGTAAAACTTTAACTCTTCTTCTACCTGAAAAATTTCAACTTCTGCTGAAGACTTCAAGCTAATACTTTTTTCTTTTTTTTTTTTTTGTTCATACAGCACATACACTAGAATGTAGATTATCTATATCCCAGGCAGCTTCATACTTTAGAAAACTTACTGTACAATACTCCTCCACACCATGGACCACCGCTCTACAGCAACAGCGCATGAACGCAATTCAATGAGAAGATCAGTTCCTTTTTATATCATCTCTACTTCATGTTTTAGTTTACCATACCCCATTTTCTGGGGTGTAATTACTGTGACTAAGATCAAGAAACCAAGCCTAGGTCATTGAAAGAGCCTAGGCATTTTCGCAGTGAGCAGCCAGCTTCCATCACACACTGCCTGAGCCGGTCTGCTGGTTCCTAATCCCTCTCACACTTAGGCACAAGGATGCTTCATCTTTGAGCCCAGACACAAGACAGGTGGCAAGATGTTCAGTTCATCCAAGATGAGGTCCTTAGTGGGAAGGTCGTTTCACAAAGCTTCAGACGCTGAAAATTTTTAGTGGCAAAGTCACTTGTGTACCAACACTTTTATGCATCCAAGAAACTAGGCAGAGAATTACAGATTTCATTTTTAAAATCAGGCTCCTAAATTCTGCCGGACTCTAACCTTAAGGACCCTAAATGCTTTTTCCAGCGCTGTCCTAATAATTGTTAATGAATCCACAAAATTTGCATATAAATAAAACCACTATTCTATTTACGCATGACTGTAAATGAATTTTATACAGAATAAAACCAAGTAAAATTCTGTAGAAATCATAGGTAGTTTGTGACACCTCCGTAGAAATCTTTATCTGTAAAACTGGCTGTATCATCCAATGAAATAATTACAGTGTTGTAATTTACTAAGTCCCTACTGTATTAAACAAAATATTTTATAACATAACAGTAAATCATGCCCTGCCAAAACACAACTCAAAAGCTAAAAGAATACAGCAGAAATAGCTACCTCGAATGTAGTTGAGTTCAATGAGAATAAAGTGGGGATATCAGGAAACAATTTTTTTTTAAATGCAGCCGTTTTACTCAAACAAGAAGATATATTCATAAGGCAAAAATGGATATGAATTTTTACAAAAAATGAGAAGAGAAAATGCTATTATATCATCAGGCACACCGCCATTTAAAATTACAATGGGAAAGTCTGCTTTCCAGAAATTGTAATAGGAGAGGAAGATCTCTGAAATCACACTATTTAAAAAAACAAACAAACAAAAAAGACACACAACTGCTAGGAGATAAAAAAGTAGGAGCCACTTGCAGCACTTAAAAATGAAAAGTCTATAGTAAGTTTTAGCAAATGTTAGCTTCCTATTTTTGGTTTTAGTATCATGTTATTTAATCACTTTGCTGTAGCCTTCATCTAAGACAGTGACTGTGAAACAAGCAAAATAATTCCAGATTCAGATCCGCAGAAAAATGTCTTTTAAAAAGACTCCTTTTGGCTTTCACTAGGTTAATTTTCACTGCTTTCATTACTACAAAATACAAGTGAAACTTTCTCAGCTTCTAGGAAAGGCGGACTCACAGTCTTTTTAGTTTTCCTGATGACAAGTGATAAAACTGCTGAACTACCATACACACAGTACACACGTGGATTTGCAGAAACGGCTATTCTTGGATCATTCACAGTTACTGCTTTTCAGTTTCATGGTAGGGGAACGAAGGAGTGGCACAATGAAAAAGGAACAAGAATTCAAGACTGTACCTAAGCCTATTTGACAGTGCTGTTATCTGAGAACAGAGAGATGAAAAGCTGCTTAACACGAGGCCAATATGGCATCTCACTCCCTCTTTTTATTTTAAAATTTTCTAAGAAAATCATAACTGAGATAAGTCTGTTCTGGTGACCAGGGCAGGTCTCTGCTCCTTATGCTCTCATTCTCAAATATACGTTGCTGCTTCAAACATGAAGGAGGAATCACTCCAAAACCCTACTAAGCAACCTGCTTGCACAGAGAGAGAGGAGGGACCAAGAAAAGAACATGGCAGTAGTGAGAGCTCCCCTGCCACAAAGTGCCTTGAAACAAGGCTCACACAGAGCACCAGGGAGCATGTGCTGCTGCAGCATATTTTATTTATACAAATAAATTCATAGCCATTTGACTTTGGAGGAGTCTTTCTCACAAAGCAGTGCTGAAAAAAGTATTTTAAAAAAAGACGCTAAATTTCTAAATAAGTAGGCTAAAGGAAAAAAAAGGAAGCTTTAGAAACTCGTTTTCAATGGATGATAACCAGTGAAAAGAAACAGGGGTAGCAAGGGATATTTACTATAATTTAGGGGTTCACCAACCTTTATTTTCTCTTTTTTTAATGGGTAGCCGCAGCACCTATGGCAACAGGCATGACTATCCAAGTGATGATGCTGAGCCAAGTAGAAAATACACTCCCCACAACATGAGAACCCCTGCTATAAAACAGAAATTCTGACCTTTCTGGAAACACTCAAGGCCAGGTTGGATGGGGCTCTGAGCAACCTGCTCTAGTTGAAGATGTCCCTGCTCACTGCAGGCGGGTTGGGTCAGATGACCTTTAAAGGTTCCGTCCAACCCAAACCATTCTATCAAATTCCAATTGAGAAATTACTCATGGGTTTTCTATATTATCAACACAGCAATTTTATATACAATATAACACATATGCAGATGCTTTTCTGGTAGTGGAGTATTTAGCTAGTAAGCCAGAAAATGTTCTACACTTCCTCTTTTGCATGCACAGACAAAAAATTTAAAACCCAGGACAAATACTTGAAAGTATATTTCATGGAAAATCTGAGTTTTAATTAATGTATTTAGAAAATACCTCTGTTCTGCAGAACATACCTTTTTTTATGTTAAAGTTCACAATTTACAACCTGAACAACTTCCCAGACTCAAAATTTTACTGACATGCCTATGTTTTCTTTAAAAAACAGCACTATAATTTTCTGTGCCACAGCAGGCAACTCCAGACAGAGCATTACAAAGATTTAGTAATTAACAAAGGTGATGGAGCAATGAAATATTATGAGCTTTACCTGGAGAGGAAGGAGCACTGGAAGACTGCTGGTCTGTGGAAAAGGATGGCCAGGAGCGCTGACAATCTGAGACAGGGTAAAGATGCACATAAAATAAAGAGAGATGGGGTGTGGTGGTGAAGGAAAAAAGCGCCAGACAGGCAGCTGAGGAGATGCAGACATACCTAAAACAGTAGGTTGTACCCGACACCTCTAAATATAAAACAAAAAATACTGTGGAAAAGAGTTTGTATGAAACTCTTCTAGTGTGCATTAGATGTTAGCAGAATATTAAATCACCACTAGGGGAGGGACCGTTGTCTCTTTAAACCCATTCTTCATGACAGTGTCATCTGCTGCAAGATATTCCTCCCTACATGCTAGTCCCATTTTGAGAAAAATAACCTATACGTTTACCCTTTGCTTCCTGACTTTAGGGTTTCCTCAAATGTTTCCCTTTCCAACGTGTGCAACCTCATACGGGTCAGACCCCGCTTGCTCTCGTTCATACCGTTTGTGGTGTAGCTAGCTCCTGGTGAGATTTCAGTGTTGTCAGGTGGACCATTCATGTTTGAAGCTGCCTGACACACCCCATAAAAAGCAGTTGAAGCTGCCCACTTCAACCATTTAAGCCAAGTGTTTGCCTCAAGCTGAATTTCTTGGGGAAAAGTTTCAGACAAGCAAGAGGGGTCGACGAGAGACTCAGCAAAATATAACAGTTATGTTATATTTAGTTCTTTTGAATAGCTTTATCCTTTTAATAACTATTTCATTAAGAAATGCCTGTGGACTCACACACTGGGACAGAGTGGTATTTCTCAGAAGTGTTGCCTTACTTTTATGCAAAGCTAAAAACTTTCAAAATATATGTGTATTGGAGTTAAAAAATCTGAAAAAAAATCTTTTTGCAGGTGTTCTGTCACTGCTAGGCATGCTCCAGCCACAGCTCTTGGGTCTTCGCTGGACTGACGATGCCAGGAGCAAGGGGGAGGGGAGAAAAGGAGATGGAAGTCTTTGGTTGCACAAGGATACTGGCAGGGAAGCAAGATGGGGGATCCAGGCATGTGAAAACTTGAATATAAGTGCGCAGCCCAAAGAAAGAACAAAAATTTACTGGATTTGAGAAAGCAGCATATGGATGAGTGACTAGAGGCTTTCTGAGGGCCAAATTAAAGCTGAATGAGCATCCTTTATTCTTGTACTTCCAAAATTCTTGTTTCTGAGCTTTTGACTTGGCAGCTTCAGTTTTCTGAGTAGGTAATCTTATTCACATGAAGTACAAATACACTCCTCTATTTCTTTGAGTTACTGTGAGAAGAGTGTTAGGTAACCTCTCAGGTTCACCGAGCTCACACTGCCTGGCTAGGAAATAGAAACTGAACCTGTGGTGTTTGGGCAAAGCTCCTCTAATGTTTCCCCAAGATGAAGTAAAGGAGATTCAGTTTGTTTTCTGTTATTTTATCACCTGAGTTGCACCTAGGTTCCACGTGGGTTCAGAGGAAAAACTGAACCTTGTATTTTCAGACAATTTAATCCAAGTCTGAGCATCCTTGCACTCTACAACTGAAAAAAAGCCTCCATGGTCTTTAGTGGATGCAGAGCAGACAACTTACAGGTGGCTTAAAGCACTCTCACTAAATCACGGAGATTTTTTTGCCCAGACCTAGCTCTAATCCTAAAGTCTTTGGGGAACACTCAATTGTTAAGAAAGTGCCTGAGCAAGCACATTAGAAACATCACAGGACTACATGGCTGCTTAAGTGATCAGAGAATCCAGACAAACAGTAAAAAAATTTATTAAATTTATGGGTCCCCATCTGTTCACAAATATCTACAGGAACACATGCATGTACTTCAGAATACACACTACTGGAGGTCAAATCTGGAAATTTTTCTTCCATCCCAACCTATTTGTTTAGAAATTAATTCTCAGCTATATGCTCAGATAACTACTGGATTAATTATACTTTATCTATATGTAGCTTATCTTTATCTATTAGTTATATATACATGAGCAATTTTTCTCAAGTACAAAAAACCAGAGATCATCTACATATATAAATATATGCTCACTGTTCTCCTTGTAATGAAACTGTGGGTGCAATTGTGATTACACGTGTGAGAATGTACATTTTTATCTGTCTAGATCTCCTTGGCTGCAAAAGATTTCTTAGAAACTATTTGGCACTAGACACACATGAAAAGCACTGCAAACATGACATTGTCATAAGCTGGCATGCCACAGACAGAATTATTTTCCTCAACTTACCAAGCAATTTTAACATTCCTGTTTGTCCTGTATACTTGTAACAGTTTAGAGAAAGCAGAATAAAGATAAAAAAGAAAAAAGATAAGTGTCAGAAGAAATTAGAGACAATCCTTTCACCGAAAGCTACAGAGCTGATCTTTGAAGTGGCAGTAGTAGGCCGCCTGCAAATGATATTGTCCTTTAATCAGCTTAGAAGCCCAGTGATAAAAGGTGGGACTTTACAAATCTAAGCATTTGTACAGTTCATTCATTGGATTGTTTTGCAGAAAGGTATCTGTACTCAAAATCTGACACAGCCTAAACTTAGTACTTGTCCACCTTTTAAGAGCTATGTCATTTCTGCCACCAGATGCAATTTGCAATCATTCTTTAACGTAGGCCAAAGCAGCATGGAAAAGCATGGATGTTACAGAACAAGCCAAGACAGAAGTGTACCAAAAAAGTTAATGGAAGGTGAGACTTTGCTTGAGTTAAAATATGCCTGGTGCCAGCCCACATTGCTATCTTAAGTTAAAAGTCATTAAATTTAATCAGGTCAGACAAATTTGTGACAAGAAAAAACACGAGTACTTAAGGCATCTATAATCAATAACACCTTGAAAGCTAAACCTCATTCTTACTGCCAAAATTTGAGCAATATACGTTAAAACCTTCTAATAAAAGTACACCTGTAAAAAAGCCACATTGTAAATTCAGAGTTATTTTGGAAGTTCATTATAGCTAAAGCAGCTATAACTAAGCTATTAACTATAAGGTGACTAACAAAGTCCTTTCTTCTTTTTCCTCGTACTGCACCATTTTGTACAGTGACAGTTCATACAGATGGATCCACATATATCTTAAGTACTTCTGCTCTCAAAATTTGATTCACAGCCTACTCCACTGAGCAGATGGCAGGAGCACACGATGGTTTCATGTAGCAGACTACATTCAGTGCAGCCCAGACATGTCAATCCTTTTTGGTTGAGGTACAAGCACAATAGTAACGCATCTTGGGTAAATTTCATGTGGAAAAGCTGACGGCTAATCCTTGTCATTTCAATCAGTTGCCGAACTGGGGAATGTATGCACCACCTCAGAGACAGTAGCTCTTCTGGCAGGCGGAAATGATAAATAATCTTAGTTTGTCTGCAGTGGAGCATGCTCATTAAAGGAACGGTTGAATCTCATCCAGACAAGCCAGCAACCAAAGTCAAAAAGGAAAGTATTCTTGCTTTAGAATTGCAAGAGCTTGTTCTGTCCTCATCCTCTCTCCTACAGATATTAATGAGGACCTTTGTGTAAATCACTAACAGAAGCTATTACAGTTACTGGAATTTCTTACCAGAATTTTCGTATGCTTCAAAACTGAAATCAGTTTTCCTGTCCTCTGTCACATGGTCATAAGTGATGTGTGGAACAGTTAACATCCTATCTGGAGAAGAGGGCCCATTGTCCTTGTCTAACTTAAATTTCTTCTTTTTAACCTAAAAATACACACACATTGTATTACTCAAACCAAGCCCTCTTTAGTTGTCTCTTCAGTAATGTCTTCAATAATAATGCAGTCCCCAATGAGCTGTAACAAGTCAAAAAAGTGCCTGACCAATTACATTTTCATGATCCTACACTGTGCATTTCTCAGTAAGATTGGCCCCCATCCCACCAAAACTGGCTAATCACTAGAATACTGTACTTTGTCATCAGCAAATCCCTTGCCTGCAGTAAAATAAATCTGCTAGCTCTGTGACAGTTTATATAAATCACAGTATTCTAGAATATATTTACCATTTTATGGATGCAATAAATCATACCTTCAGCAAAAAGCAAATACATATATTGCTACTGAACTCAGACGAACCTGGGATACCAGGGAAGATTTTTGTACAACATCCTCTCCTTCCAGCACGAGACTACTGTGCAATACTCTTACAATAGAGAGGATGAAGTATTAGATAATCTAAAGATTCTGACAAAGGTTTTTTAGAAAAAAATTTGTAACTTATGGAATAAGTTGATATGAAAATACTACCATATGTAGACACAAGAAGTCTTCACCACAGAAGCTTAGAAAGCCAAAAAAACAATAGCTGAGAGAAGCAGCAGTTTTGCTGTTGGTTAGGTTTTTTTTCTGCAATAAACTAAAAGTTACTGTTTTGGAATTTATTTTTTTCATTTGCTTATAGTTTTCCAAACAGCAACAGTAAGTTACTGATTGATGTGCCTGAGTTAGGTGATTATTGCTTTTTCCCAAACCCATAAATCCATTAAAAGAGTCAAGCTTGGGAACTGAAGCAAATGAAGTTATAGTTTAAAATATTTGTATACTGAAAATCTCAAAACTGAAATTACAATAAAACTTTGAAACCAAGTAATACTTTGTGAAACAAACACAACAAATAGCCTCTAGAGAGTAAACAAATTCAATTTCATTAAAAAAATTTAAATTGCTATAATAGGAAATGTTAGTTACTGGTACCATCACTGATTTCTTTGGTTTTGGACTGGGTGACAGCAAATGATAATTTCTGGCAGCTTTTCGAATGTATATTTTCCATGTAGAAGAGTCTGGGTTTTCTGCTGCATAGCATCTCCATGCAGTCTAGAACAAATATTTTAAGAAACAGAACAATTAATGCAATCAGATTTATAGCCATCTGTACTACAAAGTAACTTCCAAGTAGCACATTAGTCATTCTTTATTCAATAGTGTTCTTGAATTTCCCCACTGGAAGCATAAACTCAGCATGGTTTAAAATCCTTACACAGTAAACAGAAACCACATAGTTTGAACTCAGCAAACCAAAAAGGAAGATAAGTCTGTTCAACTGCAACTTCTGTTCTCATTAACAACAAACAAATAGTAAGAGAGAATTCTAGACTGGACTTAGATTGGAGTTGTATTTCTTGCTCTGCCCCAGTTTCCCTCTCTGACTTTGAGCATTTTGCTTATTGCATCCTGTGTTTCAGGCTCCTACTCAGAAAACAAAAGCCATACTTCCCTGCCTCACAACGGTACTATCAGAAACAAAGCAATCGTGATGTGGTCAGTAGGGCTATATTCATACAAAGAAATAAGACTGAAAGCGCGAGGGAACGGCATCATTGGTTAACCAGGAGCCAAAACCGCAAAGCAATCCCCTCTCCTGCCAAGCACCAATGATTAAAGCACTATGTTCTAAGACAAAAAGGAGGAAAAGCAGGGCTAGGAAACAAGACCAACTAGAGACAGAACAGTACTGCCTTCTCTCTTAAATGTGTAAATATATCAGAGTGGATTACTAACTAATTAAAATTAAATAAGCAGATTGTCGCTTACGCACTACATGAAAAAAGGACACACATGCGTACACTAAAACTAGAGTGGGAAAGGCCAGAAAACACTGCACGAAAGAAACAAATCAAGGCAGAATGACAGAGGAAAACAGACAGCACTTGGACAGCAAAGGATCAGACAATCTCCATATAATTCACACCGTGGTTAACAGGAAGAAACAACTGGCCTCTGAAAGAAAACAAGGAGGAATATGGGAAAAAAGTAGCACTCCTTTCAGCGGTTGTCATCTTGTACTTATTTCATAAACTTCTTGGTTTAAGAATAATCTTTCTGCAAGTTATTTGTAACACACTTATTAAACTGGGCCTTCAGAAGTCCGAGACTATTAGTAAATCATAATTACCACTATTAAGAACAAGTAGTCAGCAACTCATTGTCTATCCTCCACTCTTCCTCAACATTTCAGATGGAGCCAAGTGCAACATTCTGGACATGGAATCTCAGGCTTCCCAATAATTTGGGATTCATTTCCCAAAAGAATCAGCAGGAACACTAAAAATCAATTCTTTGCAAAATTTACCTTTTTCTGACTGCAATCCAAACGTCACACACTGAATCTGAAGATTTTTGGCTAATCTCTGGCTATAACCAGAGCCCTAAATTTAAACCTTTTTCACATTAACTCTGGGCCTGTTTAGTTTCGAGCATAAACTTTACAGTTAGCTACTGTTTCCATAAAGAGCCTGACCTGGAAATCCACATTCTCTCATGAAACTAGAGAAGTAAGCCATATGAGAACACAGAAATGATACAGCTTAGGTGTACATCTAGATTTCTTTTAAATTTGATCCCTGTGCTTCTAAAGCTACATGCAGATACTGATTTAGGGAGGAAAAGCTGGAAAAAATTAGAATGAAAAAGTATTAATACTTCTCCAGGATGAAACACTGGCTCCACTGAAGTAAAGGATAAAATCTCATTGACCTTACTGACAAAGAACTGCAACGGTATTTTAAACAGATCGGATCAAAATTTTTCTGCCTGTATGTTATCCTACAGGAAAAGACTGATTTTGCAGAATCCCAGTGGTTCCCAGCCACCTATCCTGGAGCTGAAAAGTTCAGACAAGATTTTCCTATTTTCCCATTATTCCTGCTCTCTGTTTTTCACTACTGTAAGCATAGTATTTCATAACATTTTTCCCAGGTAAATTGTTCAATAACTACAGGATAGCCTTCACTATTGATTTTAACCAGCTGAATTAAAAAGTTTGCACGAATTTGGGAGTGAACTTTTCTGCTCATTAGTTTACATTAAAGGTGGGATTTCCAAAATCATTTAAAAAACTTGCATCTGTAACTCCTATACAATTTTTAATGGGAATCAGGCATGGAAATACTGCCAACAGTCTTGGAACAAAAAAACCTATAAATGGAAAGAAATGATAGCATGTAAAATGCAGGAAACTCAGTACCTGTATGAGAGAGGCAGCAGCTGGAATTTGACGGTTGAAATGCTTCTGTCTTTGTTTCTGTTGTACCTTTAGGGCAAAGCCTGAACCAAGAATCCCCTGTGGGAAGAAAGAAAACACAGATCTAATTTTTTTTAAGGGGGAAAAGAACCCTACCACATAAGCTTGCCAAATTATGTTGTATTAATCAACTTCTATTCAGCATCATAAAACCTGAATAATTATTTAGAGGAAATGACTTAATACTGTTAAGTTTTTAGACTCAGTTAGTATTACTTGTTGAAACAAACTATGAATGCTATCATGCCCTGATCCGAAGCCTATTTAAGTCAGCTAGACACAAATGCTAAAGAGCAAGCAGAAATGGTATTTCATACCCTCTAAAAGCCTCATAAACGCTTGTGCAAGGCAATGAAAGAATAGGGAAAAATATTAACCGGACGTTCTCAACTTCATTTTTATGAGAAATAAAGTTTTGGCATGGTATGATTCAGGTCACAATAAAGACCTTTTAAACTGTAGTACGGCAATTTCTATTTCCATATGTTAACCCATGCTGGGAGGGGAGAACAAAGAGAAGGAAAAGGAATATTACAAAACGGTCAAGACTTCAGTGAGTTCAAGACAAGGCCATTCAATCCACTCTCAGGACAAGGGACAGACTAATGGCATACAACCCGTAACAGCCTCAGAACGTACTATTTAGTCGAAAATTAAGTACAGAGCAAGTCATTTATGTAGTCATTTGCATAGCTATAGACATAGTTAACAGAAATTTTAGTAACACAGATAAAAATGAGATCTTCTATAAATCATCTTACATGACTACACCCACTCCACAAAAGCATAATTCATTTTCTACATATGGTAGCCAAGGTGTCAGAGCAGCCAATGATTTTGGCTCAACCTCTAAGAACTGTATTAATCATCAAGTGTTTTGAAAGGAACAGGAAAGGCCCTTCCTATTATGTTCGTTTAGTAAAGATCAAAGAGTTAATGATGCTCAAACACCACTTATTTGGGAAATGAAGGATCATTGCTATATCCAGAACCCGTACCAGTTGTGTTTAACCACAACAATTACTTTTGACTGTGATCTCAGCCAGCTCCCTTATTTAAAACGGCAACGAGGCAGCAAGCCCTATCAACTGTTCACTGCTAGAGCTTCAAACCCTAAATTTCCCCCTTGGGCCAACTCAAAAGAACAACTTAATTCAGTAATAAAATCACGCTGATAAAGGGATATTGTTGTTTTACTTCTACAAATGGCTATGGAAATCTGACAGATAAACATGAAAGTCAAAATAGTAGTTTTTGGCATTTTTCTTACAGATAATTTCATTTACCAGATCTCTCTTCTAAACAATGAATAAATGGGAAAAATTAGAATGAGGGGGGGGAAGTATACACTTTAAAGGCAAACTGATGCTGGAGAGTCTAAAAATCTACACTTAATTACCCTTCTCTGCAAAAGGTCGTGTACCTTTAACGTAAGCGACTAATTTTAAAAGCACTGGAGTTTTAATAGTTACTATTTCCTGTTGTCAAGAATTTTTGTGACGGTACTGGCATAAAATTATTCTTCTCACCCATCCTGTACTTATTCCCACCACTTCCCTGCCACAACTACACTAACATCTGCTAGCACAACTGCTTGTGTCACTGAACTGAAAAGCTTGCTGAAAAATAGACATTTTAACAGCACAATTTAGGAGTATTGCTAAATTTGTGAAAAAAAAAAAACCAACCCTTAACTACTCTGGGCACTAAATATTTTGGGTTTTCAAACCACAGTCCAGGTTTTCCTGATTTTGAATTTACCCCTCTTTCTTGTTAGAAAGAACAAGGGGTTCTTTCTCCCAACAAACTTGGGAGCCTGTTTTCAGTGCAAAGTGTCATAACATCTTTAAAAGCTCAGCGCTATGTCACTTTTGAAAATGGGACTTTGGCCATGGACAGATGCTAATTTGGCAAAGAGCTGCATCAGCATCCCTGGCTGCTTATTGTTGTCTCTCTGCCAGTGACACCTTTTCGTCAGCTTTGCTAGAAGAAGGATATGTGTGAGAACTCTACACTTCACCTTGGAGCTAATCAGTTGAGTAAACTATGAGTGAATGCCTTAAAAAGCCAAAACATCACTAAGTCACTGAGTCCAGAATTAATTAGCATGAGGAATAATTTCCTTTACACTTCTGAGATGGGGAGAACAAGTACTTCGAATTAAACGCCTTTCTCAAATACATAGCAAATCCAATGTTGCATACAATAAAAACCTGCATATTTACCTTTTTTAGCTACTTATAGAAGCTCTTTTGCTTCCACAATCTACCTATATTTTAACTACAACATAAAAGTTTGATACAAAGCTTTCATAACACCAGGTTAAATGAAAAGGTAAAGAATCGATAACAAGTTTCCCCTGATGACTGATGAGTCAACAGTAAATTGCCAGCAAAAGCACACAATAACCTACCGCAGGCAGTGCAAAAAACGAAATGGCGAATACTGAGAAACAAGATGCAATGGTCTTTCCTATCCAGGTCTGAGGCACTTTATCCCCATAGCCAATCGTTGTAACAGTCACCTGTAAAAAGAAACACATAGAGTATTACAGCAAGTGGCAGTTTTGGGCTGTTGTTGTTTCTTCATTTTTGTTTATTTTAAAAAAACATTTGTTGCATTCCTAACTCTCCCAATGACAGTTTGTGTGACATTAATGAAGGTAGCTCTCCTCTCCAGGTTTGCTTCCCCCTCTATAATAAATGGAAAAAGTTACAGGAAATTGAATTACAATAAAATACATGTTTAAAATCTTGTAAAGTAAAACCATTAATTTAAGTCTTTATGGCTGAGACAACTTTACAGCATATGAAGTTACTGGGATATGGGTTGCCTGCCCATGTCATGCACTTTCCTTAGAGGGAGGCTGCCAACAGTACTGAATTGCTGATTTTCTTTATGGGCAGGGCTGTTGCACAGAAAGAGCAGATATATACACACACTGTAACCATGGACTATGACTGGGGTCTGACATGAAGTATTCTAGGGAATGATATTGGCATAAATATCAAGAGAAGCTGAAAAATTTCCATGCAGTAAAGATCCTGAAATCATAGTCTAATGAATCACTAATTCATGTAGTACATCAAGAGCAAGAACAGATAGTTTAATGCACATATGCAGGAAACATCTGTTGAGCTTGGGTTTCAAAACACTGCAGTAAAGATTGCCACCACAGCGATGTAGCATAACAAGGCTTAATAAGTCATTATTTGCATGAGCTCAAGGAAAGAATGGATTTCTTTGAAGCAGAAGGATACATTTGACATCTGAGAGCAATTTAAATTCACCTATGTCACAAGCTATTTCTGAATTTGGAAATTAGAGATATTTTCATCTGTGACTTTGAAGAAGGCTAACCAAATCAGAGCATGTGAAACCACAAGAAGCTCTCAAGCAGTTGAAGCACACCTCAATCCTGGCTCTTCAGATTTTCTTCCGACAGTATGTGCTTCAGCTGCTCAGGACACAGAGGATGTTAGTCCCAGACAACAATACACACAGGCCATCCTCACCTTGTGCTGCAGTTGCTCCTAGTTCACCTGTGTGCTGTGATGCATACTACCCAGCACCTGCAGAAATGCAGGCAGTGCCCAGGGCAGCATCTCTAGGGGAGGACAGAAGGGAAGGGTAGATTTGTAGAGGCAAGATGTTTGTTAAGGGGGTGAAAGGACAGAGAACCTGGGCTTGGGGAAATAAAAGATCATGACAAGTGCTCAGGAAAAGCACAGCTGTTGACCACATTAATAATTGTCCATTCCTACTAAAAGATGAGACACCAGTGGGAAATCCTGTGGATGTAAGTTCCAACCCGAGCTGTACCTCAGACACACACAAAGCAAGCCATCCATACTCAAACTGTCCATCTTCTAAGCAACAGCATTATGAGTCTGTCAAACACACGACAAAGGGATATCTCTAGCTGCTTCAGGTGGTGATGTTAAAAGTTTATTACAACTTGCTGATACTCAAAATATTCAAATATTAGCATTTTGTTTTTAATACTAGTTGTTAAAATGTGGCTTATTTCCAAAACTGTTTCATATCCTACAAAATTATTTTAAGAATTGGTAAGGTGAGTTAAGTACTCAAACACCTTTGCCTGTATTCCTGAAATTGTTGTTGAAATACTACCTTAATTCAGGGCCTGATGAGGAACTGAAGGGATGACATTACCTCCTTACCTACATAAGAGGGTCAGTTAAAAAAAAAATAAAATCCTAAATTCTAATTACAATTTCCTGTTCAAAAAAGATGATATAAAAAGGGAAATAGAATCATGGGAAAAGCAATGTCCTCCAATACCTTCTTACATAAAAGATTATGAGATAAGATAGCGGTTTATGCCTCAGATTTTTAAAAGACTTACAAATCCTTATCACTGAAAAGTTTTATCAACTATTCTGTGTTACAATTTTAATATCATGTTGAAATATAGACATTCACTAGAAATGTGAAAAAAGTGCTTTTGAGCTGACTGAAGTATAACCAAAGAAAAATTTATATAATACTGAGAAGTATTTCACTTCCCTTTCCCACAACCACCCCACCCATCCCTTCAGAACTGGTCTATATGAAGTATCAGTGACACAGTAAAAGCATTTTTTGTGTTGTTTAGTTTTTTTAAAAAAAAACATTTTGGAAATTGGGTTTCTCTGCCTTCATAACTCTAACCTGTCTACAAATGCACTGTATTCCAAAATTACATCTTCTTTTTTCCCCAAGATATATGCTGTTGAAACCTTACTTGCCAAGTTTGTACCCTAAATGAATTTTTCCAGGCAGATTATAACCCCCTAAAGACTACAGTACTAATTTTACAGTTGTAAAATAGGATCTTATAATGGAAATACTGACTCAACTTCTACTATAGCATAGTAAATATGTTGGCATAATGAAATTAAGTTGATACAAGAGCTCACACATTAAATTTTCATTGAAAAGCAGCATGTAAAACTAATTGTTTTAATTAGGAACAAAGACATATTCATTCACTGACTGTTTCAGAACTTTGATCTGATGTACATCACCACAGGCTTTGGTATTAAAACTAATCTTGTCCCTAATAAATACGCATCAATAGTCTGCAGGTGGAAACACGAAGCAAAAATCCAGACAGCAAGAAGAAGCAGTAATGCTCATCAGCACTGAACAGGGAAGGGATTTTATTCAAGGCAATCGGGCTAAAGTGAGCACAGCAAACTAATCAGGTGAGTAACAATGCTCTGTTGATGAAATCCTTACTGTGTGCCTTGCAAAAATTTGGATAGTTAATCAGCTACAAAATACAAGAATGCATGATTCAGAGGTACTAAAAAGGCAGACACCATAGTACTGAAAACGCAAGCTAAAAGACTGAAAAAGCCAAGCATTAAAGCAAATAAGGGAAAGTCACCTTACAGAAAATACCTTAACTACTTTATTTCTAAGTTTACAGCACTGCAACTTCAAAATCAATTGCACTAGGTATTGTTTTGCATACCAAACACCACTCAGAATTTCCTGACCCACTCGCAATACCCTACTTGATTAAAACAAGTAATACATGAACATCCTCCAACTCCCTGACTTATTATCAGTTGAAGCATAGTAAATTCCAAAATAGTTTGAATGCTTTCCTGTACACCTAAGTGTAATGAAGAACACATTAGAAGCCTTTCTACTGCTTGGCATCTTATTCAGTCAACTGCATTCACGCAAGCTGAATACAAAGTAGAATCTTTCCAAGCTGCTGAAATCCCTTAAGCATGAGTGCAAACAGATTAGAGAGTCATGCTTTTATTTTACTGTGAAATACGTAATCTGTAAAAAGCTGAAAAAACCCTATTGATCTGTCAATATTTAGAAATCTTTACCAAATGACAATATATTTTTTCCTTGTGCATATAAGGGTGTTAGTGATAACAACTGATTTACACAACAGAAATTCTACTTTCTGCTCCAAATCACGTCTATGTACATTGCAGCACTCAGAAAATTCAAGTTACATCCTTCAGATGGACAGGTTAAGAGACTATGTTCTACAGGACACAAAAGTTTTGAAACATTCAAATTAAAATTGTAACCCAAAGCTGAAGAAAGGACTTCCTGGTCACTTCCACTACAAACATTTAAAGGGGATGTTTCGTTCTTTTTCATCCTAAAATTTCAAAGTCATTTTCATACAGTTATTATTGTAGGCTCACACCGTAATTCTTGATGCAGTTGAAGTACATAACGGAAACATCTGAAGGACAAGGAAACATTTCAAGTAACTTTGAATATGAAATTAAATGGAACTTGACATCCCATTCCAAATACAATAAACAGAATATTTTAACTTCAGTGTCATGTCTCAAACAATAGATCCTCAGTGCTGCCTAGTCATCCCTCTTGGATCTTAGTTTAATACCTCCTCAAGATTGCCAAAAGGTTGCCCCTTTACTCTGCTCTTCTGAGTCCCCACCTGGAGTACTGTGTCCAGCTCTGGAGCCCTCAACATAGGAAGGACATGGATGTGCTGGAGTGGGTCCAGAGGAGGGCCACGAAGATGATCCGAGGGCTGGAGCACCTCTCCTGTGAGGACAGGCTGAGAGAGTCGGGGCTGTTCAGCCTGGAGAAGAGAAGGCTCTGGGGTGACTTTATAGCAGCCTTCCAGTACCTGAATGGGGCCTACAGGAAGGATGGAGAGGGACTTTTCACAAGGGTGTGTCGTGATAGGACAAGGAGGAACGGCTCTAAACTAAAAGAAGGCAGATTTAGATTAGATATTAGGAAGAAATTCTTCACCATGAGGGTGATGAAACACTGGAACGGGTTGCCCAGAGAAGCTGTGGTTGCCCCCTCCCTGGCAGTGTTCAAGGCCAGGGTGGATGGAGCTCTGAGCAACCTGGTCTAGTGGAAGATGTCCCTGCTCATGGCAGGGGGGTTGGAACCAGATGATCTTTAAGGTCCTTTCCAACCCTTACCATTCTATGATTCTAAGGTCTCATTTTCAGACATTAATCAGTTCTGACCAAAATACTGGCCACTCTAAACCTCCTACTCAAATGGTGACCCAAACTAAACATCTCTACTTGTGAGATTTCAGAGATAAAAAGAGTCTTAAAAAAAACAACTGATGAAAATTAAGTTGGGTGTTGAGCTCATTTAAAAATACGAAGCCTGTTCTGTGCAATGAAAACAGGGACTACAGCAGCAGAACAAAGTCAGTAAGAATGCAAGGGCTGAAGAGATTTTCTGACTGCTATTCCTAGTTTCTGGCTGCTTCAAAGTCAGCCACATTACGTCATGTCATTCACGACCTCTTGAAAATACAACTCCATCTGAAAATGAATTGGCTTTCCCATCACTGTTCCTGTTGGGACATTGTTGCAGAACCTCACGCTTTTGATGGTACCAGATATTCTTGTAGGCTCCTGTCTTCATTTCTGAAAGATGGGTTTCCAGTCTTGTTTTTCTGTTGCACCATTTCATTATCTCGGTTTATCCCCCTCCCCTCTTCTGTTGCCTCACCCCTGCAGTACATGCGCTTGCAACACAGCACACTCCAAAGGCCACTGAATCCCTTTGTCAGTATGCTTAGCCACACAAATAAAACCTGTTTTCACATGCTTTTGTAAAATAGTCTATTCATCCCCCAGATCATCCTAGCAGTAGTCCTCAAGGATGACAAGATATCGGACATAAATTTGCATAAAAATATGGAGAACTGTTCATTAACAGTGATGGTATAGGTGAAGTGTTGGGGTTGATCTGAGCTTCGCCTCCCCCTCCCCCCAAGCACCCCTACCAAAATAAAAAGGTAACTAAATTAGGAAAACATAGTCCAGCAAAAAGACTTAAAACCTCCCAGGAAGATGGTTATTTGATCATTTTTTTCATTTGATGTTTGTTATGCTTCTTTTTACTTAGAGAGAACAGACAATTTTAGATCTGAACTCAGTACTAAAAGTATATATGGACACAAACAATAAAACTCATAGGAGATCCAGCAGCTTGATAATCTAGAGAGAGATCCTAGCCTGTTAATTAATCCATCATCTGCTATTTACATTTTACAGTACAGAAATACCCACTTTCTTTGGGATGCTGCAGTATGCCAGCTCTTCTCTGCTTACTGATCAGTTGAACAGAAAATGGTGGGAGGTCTGCTGGCCACCACCAGTCACACTGCTGGCAAAGTCAACAGCCAGCTCTACCTATGGGACTTGATCTCAGCAGTGTTGAACTCAAGCACATATAGGTCTTTAATCTACAGTACAGGAGTTTCTCTCATGTAGACCTTGCTCAACAGACCACTTCTGTACAAAAAAAAGTCAGAAAAAGCAGCCAGTTGAAGTAATACCCTCTACATCTCAGTGTGATATTGAAGGAAGTGCTGGGGAAAGTTATCAACATATGCAGATAGTTCAGCTACAATTTCTGAACTGTTTGTGGAAATTCTGCAGTGGTTTATTTTTCATTCATTATTAGTACTATATTAAACCTCACAAAATATAGTAATTATACTGAAAAGAGACAGCATTATCTATGTACAAGGGGAAAAAAGAATGCTTAAGCATATACAAGGTAGCCAAATATCTTAGGAAGATGTTTTAACACTTCCCTCCTATTAGGGTAATTCTAGTCATATGACAAAGGAAAAATCAGAGCCAAGTTATCTTCAGCCTCCTACAGACCCATTTTAACAGGAGTACAATTTGTGCTAATTATTAAAATTTAAATGAAAGCTAAATTCCTTAATTATAATTATTTTTTCTAAATCCTAGCATAGAAAAGTCTATATTTTGAAACACTTTGATTTCATCAAATGGAAAACAACTGTTGAAAATTTCTGGATTCTTCTAGATATGATCTTTTTCCTAGCTCCTTGATATCTTTTCTCAGAGATTGAAAGATTAGAGAATTAAGAAAATAAGTCCCAAGAATGTTCTCTAGATGTAAGAGTATCTACATCTGTACTTTGTGAGTAAGAATTTTAAAAGGTTTCTCCATATCTATCCCACAGATCTTTACTAAATGAGAACAAAATGTAGTTAGAACTGCTCATGGAGTTAAAGCTCAGAGATAAGACTGTTGCAAGATGCAGAGATTGCATGCAAAAAGCATTTAAAAAATACTAACCCTTACATCACCTGACCCCCACTCCAAAAATTCTTAATATTACCAACTTCCTCCAAAAAACCCCAAACACTTCATCCTGAAAACTAGGACAGAAACATATAATATCTACAACAGGCCTACAGTTGGTATTCTTGACTTGTCAACCACAAAACAAATAAAATCGAAGTGTCTCCTTCTGTCTAACATTGAAGTCAGCAAACAGTCCTCAACAGCTTTTTTAATTTAGAAGTGGGAAATAAGGGTTCTGAATAAAACAAGATCCCTTTTATGTGGAAATTTTTCAATATTTATGTTCAACTATTTATAAACTAAATCAGATCTGTTCTAATTTAGGAAAAGTTCTATGCATGTTTATTTTGAAGTGGTATTTCCTGCAACTGTTCAGCAAGCTTTCCCACAATTTTGATTTTCAATTTACATTATGCACATACTGAATGGCTTTGCTAAATAGAAACATAGCAGTAAGCAAACTTATCAATGCTTTGCTGAATTCAGTCCTTGGTGAGAAAGCATACATCGATGAATTAGAGGAATAAGAAACTCGTACCTAAAACTGGTACTTGCAGACAATTGCTTGATCCAATTCAAAGCAATTCAAAGGAACAGGCACAGTGTAATATCCATGCATGGCTGTATTCAATAATTGCTTGTGGCAAATAGTGTTGGTGATCAGAGACTGTTAGCAAACTCCACATGATGGTTTTCCTGAAGGATGTTTGTTCAGATGCGAAGGTTGGAAATTATGTATCATTCAATGGATATCAAAAGGAGAGCTCCCCTCAATCTGCCTGAGGCATGATTGAATTTAATGTGCAAGGAGAGGAGGAAAAAAGAAAAAAAACACAAATAAAACAGAAACAGTGAGCTGATAACATTCCCTGAGGGTGGTCACCATTGATAGATATGGTGAGAACATTTAGCATCTTAACATTTTTTTTTTAATTTTTGTTTTGATTGTCCAGAATTGTCCTGGGTTTGGCCAGGACAGGGTTAATTTTCACCGGACTCCAGGAAGGGGCACAGCCGGGGGGTGGGGGCTGACTCCACCTGGCCAAACAGAGCC
>Ga0065711_1004378_pt1 | contig 23785 bp, 13 predicted proteins | sample Hoacrofraction12_FD_59098 | JGI IMG/M metagenome (GOLD analysis project Ga0065711, IMG submission 59098) | Hoatzin crop microbial communities from Cojedes, Venezuela - Epithelial fraction 12 v2 (version 2) | ecosystem: Host-associated > Birds > Digestive system > Esophagus > Crop | place...
ACATCAAAACAACCACCAGGTGGATCAGGCTGCCAAGATTGAAGTGGCTCAGGTGGATCTGGACTGGCAACATAAGGGTGAACTGTTTATGGCTCGGTGGGCCCATGACACCTTGGGCCACCAAGGAAGAGACACAACATACAGATGGGCCCGTGACCGAGGGGTGGACTTGACCATGGACACCATTGCACAGGTTATCCATGAATGCGAAACATGCGCTGCAATCAAGCAAGCCAAGCGGGTAAAGCCTCAGTGGTATGGACGACAATGGCTAAAATATAAAAATGGGGAGGCTTGGCAGATTGACTACATCACACTGCCACAAACCCGCCAAGGCAAGCGCTATGTGCTCACAATGGTGGAGGCCATCACCGGATGGATGGAAACCTACCCTGTGCCCCATGCCACTGCCCGGAATACCATCCTGGGCCTTGAAAAACAAGTCCTGTGGCGACATGGCACTCCCGAAAGAATTGAGTCGGACAACGGGACTCACTTTCTCAGTCAATACAAGACTGATTCTCACCATCAGTCACTCATAGGAACAGCAAACCTGACTCTACACAGCTGCCTTCCCAGCACAGCACAGCAGTTTCAGTTTTTTCTGTACCTCTCCCTCTTTTTCTCATAATAGCAAACAGTTCAGCCACAGCTTTGTGCTAACACTTCATCCTTCTGGGAGGCACAACTTAGTTTTACTGGTGTGCTGAAATGCCCCAAAGCATCCTTGCCTTCAAACACTCTTCTTTCCTTCTTAACTTTTTCAAATTTGACCACATCTTCCCGATAACAAAAAGGAAACACAGTACTTCATTGCAATCACTTCTATGCCATAGATAAGTTGTCCCCACGCAAACAGCCACTGCACCAACCAAAATTCTCAGAAAAGTGCTTAAACAAAGCCTAGGTTACAGATGTCTGGTCTGTTGTCCCCTCTGTTCCTTGACAAGGTGCCTCAGCATGTGTGTTTCCAAATCTTTCTGCAATATTACACCCAGATGTAATTTCCGATGCAACTTACTGGTAGCCGTATTTTTTGGCGTTACATCTTTGCGTGGATTTGCATCTCTCAGGGAATGTGTCTGATTCCTTCCTACTATACTTGTCAGATTCTTTTCCTTCTTACAGGATAACTTTGTGCATGTTTCCACTCGCATGGTAGTGACACAGGCATCTACGGAAGTGATGGCCTCTCTAGAGAACCCCTTTAAATCGACCTGCCATCCCATATTTAGTAAATGCCTCTGTGCTTGGTCATCTTACCTGCCTAGCAAATCTTGCTCTTCTAGTTCAAGAGAACTAAAATTGATGAACATTGTCTGTCTGTCACCTCTCTCTCCATTTCCCCTCTACTCGACTTTTTTCCTTCCTTGCCTTAATGGTAACTCAAAAAATGCAGAGGTATGGGCTTCTTGACTGTCAATATCTGGACTTACTTTAATTCTCTGTGTTGGCCGCATTTGCGGATTCACTTCTTAGATCAGCAACGCATGTCTCTTGTAAAGCCAAGTTAGTGCAGTACTTCACTTGACACTAGCTCTTTCCAACTTAATACATTACTGGTCGTTTTTACCCTTTCTGTCCTCTACACCTTCAACCACACTTCAATCCAGAGTTCCATAGCCCGTAGCTAATACACATAGCTAATTCATATTTGAAATAGACTTTTTCAGCAATTAAGGAAAACACAAAGGAAAATAATGCCACTGATTTCTGCAAGCCATAATATGAACTAAATCCAGAGGCAGGGATACATCTCTACAGCCAGTACCGTTCAAATATTAAAAAGCCGCCTATATAATTATACCCTTGGGAGCCGTCCCATATCTTAACCACCAGGTGGCAATTTCTTTCCATTATATGTACCATTAAGTAGGCAATGGCCTAAATGGTGTGGAAAGATGGATGTGTTTTCAGCTGATGTAGTCTGCAGATGTAGTCTGAGAGATTTCCGTGGCAGGCAGCAAAAATGGCTTTTCATCAGAGACGACACCTGATGCCTTCACATAAGTGGGACAGTTTTCCTTCTTCTGTTTGTGGCTATTCCGTTGTTCACCCACAGTCAGAGAAAATCTCTAGATTCTCACCTGAGAACTAGCATTTACATAAAGCTTGGCAATCACAGGGGAAGTCCTGACCTCAATGAAGTTAAAAGGAGCTTATCTCTCATTCAATCAGGGGTTTTGATCAAGTAGTGGACATGAAGAGAAAACAAATCTCAAGTAACTTAACTAAATCCCTTATCAGCCCTTTCTCAAATGAAACCAAACCTGACTTTTTTGTATTACATAGATTTTGAAATGATTACATAAATCTTTGCTGACCCTCAACATTTTCTTTGTAAACACCATATTCCCTGAAGTCTGACATCTGTCTTCAATACCAGTGATGTTTGTCTTCGTCTCTTCTCCTCAGTAGATCTTTTAGATCTGGGGCTGAGTAAGAAAAAGAATGTATCTCTTTGCAAGCCACATCAAGGAGTGACTCTTACTCTGAATCACTCTGTCTTGACCTTTACACACAGCCTAACAAAATAACTAACAACATACTTAAGCAAGCTCACATGGCAGTAGGCAACTGTTCTGCATTGCGACATCTCATGTCCAGCTCTGCTTTGAACCCCTTTCAAAAAAATGATGGGTATTACAAACCCAGAGAAAAATTTAACTTTGTTCTGAATTCACTAAGTGTCGGTCAGTTAAGATGCTGAAGATTACAAATGAGCTGTATTTCCGATTTTGTTTATAAAGGGTACTGACTATCAATCTGCTTCTGAATTCCGAGTGTTTCATATTCAAAACTACATGGTTTTGATATCAAAAAGAGGGAGGAGTCACAATTTATATACATCTGTATATAAAGCTCTGCTTTGTATATAAATACACAAATATTCTAAATCATCTGACTGTGTTCAACTTCTAGCTTTAAATTCTCCAACTGTCTGGAAGGGAATAATTAATGTACTTCTTCAGTATCAGTGTGGAAGTTTTAATAGAAATATCCCACACATACAGATGAAAGGGTATAAGTAATCTCACTTCTTTTCAAATTTCTTTTTCAAACAGGAAAAAGGATATATTCCTGTGATAAGGCTATTTTCAAACCTTCAGCAATTACAGGTGAATCATTCTGCATTTCCTGAAGTGCTCCTGATCCAGTTTATCAAGCAGAGAAGTTGTCTGGAAAGCTGTGCTCTGGTAGTGATATGCGTTTTCCACTGATGCTGAAATAGTCAATATTTTAGAGGTATAAAGTCGCAAGGTTTATGTATCTCCCTTCACTGCAGATATGACTTGAGGATTCAGTTCTTCTCATGCATAAACCAACACTGTTGAAAGCAGCCTGGGAGGAAATCTCTTATCCCCTTATTATATTGCTCCCTTATTTGAAGTCTGAACTCACTGTGTATGACAAACACCTGTGAGCATAAAGGGAAGTATTCTTCCAACTCCAACACCACTGAAACAGAACAGACTAGTTTCTTTTTGCTTTGGTAAGATGATCAACAAGCTTAACCTTTGTTTGAAACCTCTAGGGCTTTAATAAAACAAGTGTTGTGCTGACAGCAGAAAGATCTTGTCAAAGCATCCTTCCAAGTGGGGCTATCACCAAGCACAGACTGAGCATGCCCTTCCCTAGGAGAAACCCAGCAGATCAACAAGAATACCTGTTATTTCTTTAGGACAACTGTATCTTTTCTGAAAAGTAAACTTAAGATGATTAAACCTATATTGGGCTTATGTGGCAAAGTTTTGCTAGTTGGGGACCTCTGTGAGCAGGCACCAGAAGCTTCCCCCAAGTTGGACATAGCTGGGGGAGAAGGCAGGGAAGAAGGTGTTTTTAGTTTTGTCTCTGTTTCTCACTATCTTACTCTTTTTTTAATTAGCAGTAAAGTAAATTAGTCTTCCCCAAGTGTTTTCCAGTCAGCAGGATGTCAGCTTGCACAATCATTTCAGAAGTTCCAGTCACACTGTCAGCAGGCCCACAGAGCTCCCATGGAGGCTGTTGCTCAATTACAGCCTTGACACCCTGGCAACTCAATTTTTGACTAGCCTACTTGTAAAGATACCTTCACTTGACATGCAGCAACCCCCTGAATGACGAGCAGCATCCTGGCTCTAACAGTACATGTCAGCCTGACAGCCCAGACAGAGCTGAGAGAAAAAGAAAATGAAATTACCCCATATTAAAGCACTTTCTGTATAAGTGAGTGACCTTGCAGTCGGTCAGTGTCAACTGCAAATATTACCCACTTGCCCTTTCTCAAAAGCCATGAAGAACTTACAGGTGCCCCTTAAATCTGCCTGGGCATGCTCAGGTTTGCTTGCAGCCATTGTCACCTGTCTCACTGACCAAGACTGATGAAAGCATTTGGCAACCAGGCTAGTAATTGAGAAAACTTCCTCTTGGGATAGCTGCTTAAAACAGTTGTTACTAGATTCACGGAAAATTGTGCCTTTAGCAAGAACTGCATTATAAATCCCTTCAGCTTCAGACAGATGATATTAATTTTTTCACACCGGTGGCACAGAAGTGGAGAACAACCACTTCTATGTTCCACAGACCTGACACTGACAGCTAGGCAAAAGAACATATGCAGCTGGAGAACCTGGCCAGTAAAAATGGAAGATCACGAGTGTGTTCACTAATTGGGCAGAGTTTGCAAAGGATGTATTGCATTTGTCTTGTCTCCTGATCAGATGTGTGCACTATTCACTTATTAAAAAGGGAAACTATAAAGCAGAAACAAACTTCTCAAGACCTTAATCAATCTCTGCTTAATGTTGCTATGTATGAAGTTTTTAACACTAGGATAGAGAAGAAAATACTTTTTGACTACATGTGAAAATGGACTTCCACCCTTCACAAACTTCATAGGCGAATTTTCTAATGCTTAAGTCTTGATTTCAAAATGGTTTTGATTCCTAGTGGCATCCTGCTTTTCCCCCCAACCCTGTTCTCAGTATTCTGTTTTCTAGAAAGACTGGGAATAGGACAGCAATACCATGAGAAATATGGAAAATTTCATCCTAGACTTCAAAAAGTTCTGTTTTCTGAAGTAATTGCTGTACATTTTTCCTACCTCACAGAAAGAAGGGCTCTCTTCCGAACACGTTTTGAAAGCATATTCTGATCATTTATTATGAAAAAAGTTATGCTGATGCCACTCACAAATATATTAAAAAATAAAAATAAATTACAGATGTAGAAAATCTGTCTGTACTAAATACGCACACTATGTATACTTCATATGCTATACATACACTATATGCTATAGAGAGTTTTTGACAGTCTGGGTCATTTCAAAACCTGTTTCAACAAATCTACTTATGTCTTTGCAATTACCACATTTCTTAATAAAAATACATTGCAGTCTTGTTTTATTTTTAGAAGCTTACAGATATCCTCTGTAACAACAGAGAACATGCTAAGGAGCACAAAAAGGTTTAGATAAATATTAAAATCATTACAAAAGAAAAAAAAAACAAAATATTATTATTTTAACCAATTTCCACCTTTTAGTTGTTATATTTGAGAATTTTAGTATGCAGTTGACATTTCAGGTGTTCCAATATGACCCTCTCAATATATCTGCATGCAGCAAAAGATGAGTTTTTCAGCCAGACCAATGCTTTTACACAAATATCCCCATGCTTCATAAAAGCATCCCCAGCATTAGGTGGGTTTTAATGATGCAGACTAGACTCTGGAGGGCACAACAAACTAAATAGCGCGTATTATAACCATTAACAAGAGAGCCCTTTATTATCCAGAGAATAAATGTGTCTGCTGGTGCCCCTTCCTGAACAGATATTTCTTCCTAAAATGTGTCTTACACAATACAAGTCTTTCTGACTTGCAAGGCAGGTACTGAATTTATTACGAATGTCTACTTTCTGCCTGTTTTAGAAGAAACATATCAACTTTTCCTTTATCCTGCTTCAGACGTCAGACATCTCTGAAGCATAAAGAAGCAAACTGTAGCTTTCTCAAATTCATTTAAATGTAGTGGTTAGAAAATAGCCTTCACCTCTACAGCCAGGACCTGAGCTGCTGCAGTTGTTTTCCCATTTGCAAGCAAAGTCGTTCATTCCCTCCCTTGTGATTGAACACCAGATCTGTTTAGACTGTGCACTCGTTTTACTGTCTTGGATTAAAACCGATAAGCAGAAAACACAGGAAAATTTAGTAACAGTCTGATTTACACTCCTTCCCCAACAGTTTCGCTGTCATTGCTTCAAGAGAGAGCTTCCTATTCCTCAGATTTTTAAAGGGGGTTTTACCCCTTTTTAAGGACTTCCAATTTTGAGTCCCATTCAAAGAATATTTCCTGTTAAGATGTTACAAGGTATTTCTGAAAGAGTTGCTATTCGACCTTACCAGAGCAAAGTGCATGTAGCTTTCTCTGTTTGGGGGCAAAAGACTGGATGAGCTGCTTTAGAAGGGGTTTATTGCTCTTCACACAGCTGGATGTGTTTTCCTTTAGCAGACTCAAGCTTTAAAAGAGTCTGTTCCTACATCTTCATTTCATACTCAGCAGTAGATCTTTTCAATATATAAACTGCTGGCCAATCTGACAGAAGAGCTCTACTCTTAATCTAAAAGCTTCTGGTATAAGAACATCTAAATCCATCAACAGTTAACCACAATGGTTTTTGGGTCCACCTTCAAAATCTTCTAGAAAGAATTAAATGCTCCCAGCGTTCATCAGTTTCCTTGTAGCTGTAACTTCTGTGTTTCCCAGGAGGTTTTAAAACAAAAGGTAAAGTTTGTGTTTAAATTAAAGTTAAACATTTGTATCTACCTTTCTTTCTTGTTTTTTCTCCCTGGGACTATGTTCTGGACTACCCACCTAATACTCTGTTGCCTATGATGTAGATTTTCCCAGTTTCACTACTTTCACAAGCAGACCACGTCAAAAAATCTACAATAACTCATATTTATTTCATGGCTGGATAACAGCTGGCTAATAAAAATAAAATATAAGCTCTCTACAGTATTAATGAAAGGATATTTATAAAGCAAGTCTTTATAGAGAAGTTGCCAACTATTATAACAGTCTCTTCTGTTCTCAGACCTAATAAACATGTTCAGTTCTTCAGTGCTTTTTTCACAGAATAACTTTTACCGAAGTTGGTGGTCCCTGTAAAATTTCAGGAAAAGGGGTAATTCCATTGTATACCAATTTCGGAAAGCCATCAGACTGCAATTTGTCTTTTTGGGTTTAAGCCTGTAATCACGAATACTGCTGAGCTAAGGATTTTTCTTGAAGTGTTTTTGTTTCTATTGCCTGGTAGTACTCTTCCTAACAATTGGCACCTGCAGTGGCTCACTAGGTTTTTTTTAAGGTTGTTTCCCTTAAGAACTGCACCATAATCTGAGACTGAATTGTTCAAAACTGCCAAAACTGATATTTCCTGATTCAGACTAAGCCCTTTGCTTTTTATACACGCCTTTCCACCTGACATTTACCCATACTTTTTCAGTCCTGCTGACACACGCAGCATGATGTGTTGGTTTTATGGGATCTCGTTTACGAGTTCCCTTAAATAATCAGCCACTGGATGGTTCAGGTCTCCCTTCTGATTCATGAATGTTGCATCACCTGTCAAAGTACTGGCAATCATCTTGCATTTCTATGAAAAAGTGCTAAGTTATTGTAAGTAGGGTGAAATGGGCTATGAAAATGTTTTTATTACTAATGAGTAACTGTCTTTGGCATCTTCAAAGGCAGACAAACCATTTCATGACATCCACGATTGCATAATGAATCCTGGTAATTACTGGGAGGGAGAACATTAAAGGCATTTACTGGGATCAATGGCAGTCCTAAAAAAGAAAAAGCTTATTCTTTGGCCACATTTCCTACATGAAGAATCTGAGAACAATTTAGTAATCTGTCATTTAGTGGGGCTCACTGATTAAATTGTTTGATTAAATTCATCTGCCATTCTGACCATGCAAGTGGGAAGAGATGCCACAGATGTTAATGCTGTCAATTCCCAAAATAACTGAGGGAAGGGAACGTGTCATAAAAAGTTTTGGGATGTACAACATAATATTCCCTGCTTTTGCTTACAGAAAGGAATGGAGCATCAAAAAAAATAGGAATAGATGACATCATCAGCCTATAATCACTCCTCTTTGCTGACAGTACTTAACTGGGCACTAAGAGTTGTGACAGCCAAGTCTTTTTTAGAGAAATCCTCAACCTCCCACCGCAATTCAAGCCCTGATGTTCTGCTTGTGCTCCCAGTGGGTTCTACTTGCACATTCTCATCTTTTGAGATAATTGGCCTTTTTCTGTATCTTGTAATAACGAAAAGCATTATCCCACATCCCTTTACAGTCTTCACTGTTTTGGAAGGAGACATAACCATGGAAAAAAATAAATATTAAATTGAAATTCTGTGGATTTCCTGTCTATTTACAGCATAACCAGCTAAAAAGAAGGACTTGCTTTCAATTCCTCACCCAGAAACTCATAACATTTCTTAATATTTTTTTTGTCTGCAGTACACAGTAGCCACTGAATAGATGGAGATGAATACTTGCCTGCTATTGCTGCTTTGAGGAAGAAGTACTATGATGCTCTAAGAACATAAAGCTGTAAATAGCTGCAAAGACAGATGCCTGGGTCATGCACTGAAAAGGATTACAATGCCATCTTAACAATATACATTTTCAACCCCTTCTTTTTCAAAGTACTTCTATACAAAAAGGACAGATCTTTATGTAAGTCAAAAGTCTTATTTCAACACATTTAAGAAATTCCTCTTTTTCTCCCCAGCATATTAATGCCAACTCTATAGCACCTCAGATTCTCTCCAATCACACTGACATCACCTCCACAGTACCTCAGACTGGATAAAGGACCAGCCTAACACTGATTTTTTTTTTCCTTTCAGTCTTTCATATACAATAACAACCCATTTGCCTCCGAAATCTCAGCAGTGAAACCTCAGCAAAGGTTCATGAGTGGAATTCAGAGTTTCTAAATTGGGCACTTAGAAGCTGTACTTGTCTGCATGCTAGATCTTCTGCCAGGTGAAATCCTTCAGCAGCTTTCCAGCAATGAAGCAGCCAGGTGAACTTTGGCAGTGCACACCACAAAGGTGTACATTTCTGGAGCTGCAGGTCCATAAAGGTCTTGACCAAGGCCAAAATGTGTTGCCTGTCTTCTGCACACAATCAAGTCATCAAGAATATTCTTTTCTGCTGAAATGCATCAAAGAATCCATCCCCATGAGCTACTGGTGCTCATAACCCTTCCCTTCACAGGTATGACTGCTTGCTACATAAGAAAAATGACAAAACTTTTAATCTGGTTATCAGACACTTGAACTCCTGTATGTAACCTAAACAAACTACAGACAGGGCATGTCTGAAGTAGTTCTCAGTGCTTGCATGCGCTGTATTCAAACAGATGACACTGGACGCTGCACATGCAGTTACGGCTGCACAGGTTTGTGTGTCTGGCATGACTTTTCAGCTCATTTTACCCCGAAAAATTTTATTCACATCCGGACCTCTAGAATTAAGGTTATCGTGTACCTGAAACAATCTTGGGGTATAAAAAGATTCTTCTTTTATAGAACCATTGTAGTGTTTGATCTGAGAATGTTTTCTAAATGCAGCTATAGTGCTTTTTGCTATCTTTTTTTTGTCTGACTACTCCTGTGTCTCCTGCAGCCTTTTTGCTGCTGTTGTTACTTCTGCATCCATGGGGACCCCAACAGAAAGAGACAGAACAGCACAGAAAGCACAGGTCACTAAAATTATTTAGATATGCTACCTCTTTTTGTGGATGAACATGCTAGAGGGGACAAGATTTACATCTATGCAACCTCAACTGCAGAGAGATGTAATTTCAGATTGAGTTGAATTCCTTTATTCTTTTAAAGCAACTTACTGATCCAGTTGAAGAAATCCATGTCAGAAAATTCTCTTTCATCTATTTCCAATGAAAAGGTCAGTCAAACTATCAAATAGTAAATATCACTGCAGAAAACAACCTTGCAATCATTCATTTCACTACTTTATAATTATGTCCAGGGCTTCAGAAAGCAGTTGGCTCAGTACATGCCTCACATCAACAAAGCAAAATCCTTCCAAATAGATCCCTCCTCTTGTCCCAAACCACAGTGCCCAGTTCCCCCAGGTCTTCCCTTCTCCACCAGCACCCATGGTAGGGCTGCTCTTCACCTTTAGCCTCATCAAGGTTTTCTGTTGCCACGAGGAGCTGGATCTCCCCTGGGGAAAAGACTTCTCTCTGTCCCTGCCCTCTTCTGCCATTATTCGCAATCAGACACTGTTTTTCAGAGGGATTTTCAAAGTATCCCCTCCCCAGCTTCCTCCATGGTGTGTTATGCTAACGTGTCATCTTCAGAGCCTTTCCTACTGTGGGTTGCTTTGTTTTTTTGGTCAACAAATACCCCTTAGCTTTTCTCACCCTCTCAGAAAATCTCCTGCTCTTTTATTTTTTCTAGAAAAGAGTTTGCCTCCTAAGGCCCTCACTAACAGTATTTACTCTGTTGAAAAGATGAATTGTGTCAATTTGAAGCTTCTAGACTTGTTGGTGTTTAACACATTTAGTTACATACCTGCCTGAAGTTAGTATTGCACCTAGAATTTTCTTTTTGTGTCCTGTCCTTTGCCCATCCTTGGCAGATCTTTTGCACAAAGCACAGCCTGTACAGTCTGCCTTGTAGAGGCTTTACTGCTATTATGAATAAGGTTCAATGGCCCTGATCGTTTCCTCTTTTTTCTTTAAATTCTTATCAGGGTATGTTTCAACAAATATTGTGGCAAATATCATGCTGTATATAACCTTTTATTTAGCAGTAGCTGCTAAGCTGCGAGTCCTGGGAATCTTATCCTCAGCCCTGAAATGAATGCTTAGAAAATGGAAATCCTGAAAAACTTAGCACACGTATGCAAAAATATCTACTTCTTATCAAGTTCTGAAGTATTTTTGAAATGGAAGCCTGAAATCAAGTACATCTAAAATATATTTTTTCTGCTTTTCTATACATTTGTTCACAAAACTTGAGACTTTTCCCTTCCTGAGGTCTCATTTTATTTCCTTCCAGCTTCTCAGCACCCCAAGGGGGTTCTGTTTTTGCCAGAACCTTTTATTACCCTTTTATTACGTAACTAAAATAGATTTGTAAACTGTAAGATGTACAATATGGTTAGAGTTTTTCTTGAATATGTATTGATTTTTATAACATTCAGAGCTAACTGAGATAAAATAGCAGAGAAAACAAACAAACAATCACAGACACTTTCAGAAATTTTTCTTTCTACGTTGGTCTTAGTCACAGGTGGTCCCTGGCTTTCCAGAAAAAAATGCGTTTTTTGATTAATGAGCAAATCAAATGTTAGTATGGAGTCATATATGAGAAATACAATAAATGGCACTGATACTTCCAAGGTGCATACTTTTCTGGAGAAAAATATTACAAAGTCTTAATTGTAGTATTGCTGAAGGCAATTATAGCTTGCTTTATGAATTACTTAAAGATTCCAGTAATCCCACATTAGAGAGAAAAGCCTTAAAGTAAGATATAAGCATTGATTACTGAAGGTAGGTATATACAATTTTTCTATCTGAACACATCTGAGTGTCATTGTAAAAGTAATTATAACCAGTACTCCAGTTTCTCAGCAGCCAATCTAGGGGATTTTCAGACAGAAGAAAATAGGTAAATTTAAACGAGGAGTTTTCCTAATCTGCAGCAGAAAGGTTACTTTAAATCAAGTTGCAGTGCAGTGTGAAAACGTGAAAAATCCCAGAAACATTCTGTGAACTGACGGTGGAGATGACGACCATCCCCCATCACATCTGCAAGCATATTTTACTATGAAACTCGGAGCTTTTTTCTTTCTCTGTAATAGCAAATACTCTTCTCAAAATGTATGATTCTTCACTTAAACAATATTTCTGTGTTACTCGAAAATGCAGAAGAATAATTTAGGGTTTTTTCTTGCAGCCAAGGACTAGAAATGTAATGTTTTTAAAAACAGAACAGAGGCTCACAAAATCACAGACTGCCAGAATCTCTGGTAGAAGAGAAAACCTTCAATCTCAAAATATTTGTGGCAGAAGTAGTAGTAGCTAACCACTCCCTGAAAATTAATATTATTAGATAGAAGAAGTTGTTATTTCATGATTCTCCATGCACTCCAAACTCACATTCATTTTACACCGTTTTGAAACTTCAGGGTCACAAGACTATGCCCTAAGACACAGCTTTGTCCTGCATCTCTTGTGGGCTTGCATGTGTGTGCATGTCTTTGCGTGAAAAGGCATCATTACGATAGATAGCTTCTTCCATATTTCACAGAATCCCTCTGGCTGGAAGGCACCTCAGGAGGTCTTCAGTCCAGCCTCCTGATCAAAGCAAGGTTAACACTGAAATTAGACCGGGTTGCTCAGTGCTTTATTCAGTTGTGATCTGCTTGCACTCTCCCCTTTTCAGTTGTTGTAAGGCTTCAACTTTGGGTGGCTTCCGAAAACTTGAACTAAAATTGGCATTGTTAGGCATAGGAATCAAATCCATGCAGATTCACAGCTAGCACAATTTAAATTCTGTGCCTTTACTACTTGGCTACTTGGTATACCATTTTTTTAATTTAATTTGATGTACCTAATACCTACACAGACAGGAACCAATTACAAAAGGACAAATACATGTTTTCAGCTTATTTTATCACAGAAGTTAAGTGTCATTAAATGAGTCGTATATTTGCTTCTTTAGCACCTCTAAGTTTTTCTTTCAGATAAGTGCTTTTCAAAGAAGTAGTTTATAATCTCTGTTACAACGAATTAATTCTTCATACTGTGTTAAGGGTTCATCAGTCTGCTCAATTACGTTAATTAAAAATCATGATGTAAGACTTCAGATTCTTCCATGGCTTTTAATGAAGCACCATGCGGGGTTTTTTTAACGAGACAAAGAGCCCATCAGAAACAGAGTCACATCCCAGAGCTAAAATAACATTAAGAACAATTTCCAGGTTTAGTTCAACACAGGAAAACCATAGGTTGTGTTCCAAGTTTTCTTAGTGATGTGCAAGTCATGCAACAAAAAATCTACTGGCCCAGGGTATCTGTCCCACAAAATTAAGACACAGTTAAATAAGGTGTGTGTGTGACAAGGGTTTTCCAAAAATATTTCATAGATAGGAAGTGCAAGTGTTCTGTAGCTTCTGAAGTACTGAAATGGTTTTTGTTCCCTGTCCTGGGTGCAACAGACCTTGTTTTGTGAACCTTTAGCAAACGTGGCATGTGAGGGCCTCTCAATCTCTAATAGAACTACTATCACTACAGACATTATCTGCACTTCACAGGTAGGGCAAGTGCAAAGGCATTATAAGAATTTGCCTTAAAAAGCTGCTAAACAGACTTGAAAACAGATCTCCTAAATCATAGCCATTACCCGACTTCCTTTCTCACTGTCACAGTAGGTTTTACGATTTCACTGCTACACTAAACCCAACACGTATCTCTAACAGCTGAAGACATTAGCCAATTCACTTGGCCTGATAATCGGGATGTACTCCAGGAACTATCTGGTGTACACATTTGTCACTACCACCTGCATTTTTGTCCTTCTGTATAGCACGCTCCCGGTAAGTTCACTATGGGGAAGTTCTCCATCTTTCTGCTCCTTCTCCCACTTCCGGTTAGCAAAATAACCACTGCAGGCAATTTGACAGCAGATGATTAATGCAGGGAAGGGCAGTTTTTCTTTCACAGATCTGTAGCTAATAAATCCACTTACACTTTTCCCCTTGGTTTGACCAATCAGTTTAAAATTTCTGAGATTGAGCCATACCACTTCTGAGGGCAGTCTCAGCCCAACTTAAAGAGCCATATATCCTCAGCCAAAAAGAGAAAGTCCACTCGATACTCCAAGTCACAGTCTCCACAGTAACCAAAGCACAGGGTTGTCTCATTACACCACCAGCACAAGGGGAGTTGATGGGGCCCAAAAACAAAGTCATAGAGCCCTATTTGCCCTGTCACCTCACTGCAAGTTTCAGCAGTAGAAGGCATTTAGCATAAACCGCTAATGTTCATAAAGTTTTCCAAAATCTTTAAGTGTAAACATTGCATTTCTTTCCACGGCACGTGAGGGATTCAGACCTTAAGACAGTAGGTGGAATAAGTAGGGTAGAGTTGCTGTGACTGTGCAATCATTGCTGAGCCTTCTGCAGCATCTCTTTCCCCAGTTCCTATTTAATTAAGACAAAGGTCATACTCTCATGTCAGATTAATGAAACATAATACAGTTAGTTTTCCTTAGAGATATGTCACTTCTTAGCAGAAAGCTTCAGTGAAACAATGGCTTGCAAGCTCCTGAGGATACAGTTCTCATCTTGTGCCTTTCAAATGTCAGTCACACCTACGGCACTCTGGAAAAAAAGATGTGGTTGGATGCTTCACCTGGGCGAGCTGTTCATTTAAAACCTGCATCAAGAGGAAACAGATTCATCCCAAGGACTCTCAAAGGTCAAGGATCTCATGCTGACTCCTGTCTGTCTCCGTTTCATTCTTCAAACTCGTAACACTACTGCCACAAAAGAGCTAATGAATCGGAGTCCATGGTTCTTGTCTCCTGACTCTCTTTATCCAGTAAAAAAGGGGATTACCTGCAGGGATTCCTGTTTTCTGGGTCCATGTGAACACGTTCAAGTCATGAGCTGCAAGAAGAAACCAGCTCAGCATTGACTCCTCTTGGCTCCCGCTGGATTTGTCCCCATGACACATAACCAACACAGACATTAACGGGAGGAAAATTCGCTTGGAATGAAAGATGGCGTAAGCAGCTCTGGTTCAATGCCTCAGCAAGGCTGGGGAGAGAAGGGCTTTCACCATGTCCTGCCTGTCTTTAGACAGATGTAACTACTTCTCACTTCCCATGAAAACTACCCTGACAGCAGTGTCTGAAGGGCTTTGCAACAAACTTGTTGCAAAGCGCAGCTCTCCCTGTATCCCTTGCTTCCAGTCAAAAGTCCTAATTTTTGCACCTGATTTCACTTCCCACTGAGAGTGTCATGCCTCTCACATGCTTCCATACATTTAAAACATCGTTCTGGAGCTCATCTCCCAACCCATTTCTCTCTCTCCTCCCCCAGACTCTTTTTGAACTGATCTGTTGTCAAGTGTCTTGTCTTATATTTGTCTTGCCTTATCTTAAAATACAAGCTCCTTGGGACAGGTAACCTGTCTCTTTCTATGTGTCTAAAATGTGTGTGATTTGATCCCACTCTATAAATGTTTTAGAATAACAATGGTACCAGAGGTTGCGTGCACATCTCAAGTGTCAAGCCAAATAAAAGACAAACATTTTACACTCTAAATATTAGCTGCTGGAGTCTTCTATTTGTAGCATAATTGAAAGACATGATTGTAATTGGCTAGCAAAGTCACCAAAGTTTCAGCAAAGGCCTTTGCAAAATGAAAATGAATGAAGCAGCTATGGAAATGACATCTTAATAAGAATAATGAAATTCAAACCCCTAGTGCAAGTACAGTGTATAATCCATTACATGGAGATTAGATGAGATATAAATACCTCAAGGACATAAGATTATTGATCTGACATAAGTCATTTGTTTTTGTAACCACAAAATGGCAAACAACAGGGATCCAGACACTTCACAGCGCCTAACTACAGCTTTTTCATGGAGGGTGAGAAGAGAATTGAACAACCTGCATTGTGGGGCAGGATCTTACTCCTTTCTGGATGCAGATTTGTTACTGGGGTTTTTTTTTAATTCCTATTAACCCAGAAAACATTGTCAAGGCTCGAATCAACCTTTAAGCAATTCCCTGGATCTGAAATTCAGTGGATGAAGGTTCGATTCCCAGTCCAGACATACTGTTAACCTCTTTATAACTCAGTTGCTTGCTTGTGAAATGAAGCAATAAAGCTTCCCTTTACCACACACACGTGGAGGAGACGTTTGGTAATCTTCATGATATGCTAAAACCCTGCATCAGTTCTGGATACTGATGTATTCTGACAGCTACAAAACCTCAAAGACATAGAAAAAGGAAGCATTAAGACTGGATTGCAGAGTATGGAACCTGAGGAAGGGTTGATTCCTAGAGAAGGTTACTCCTCCCAGGAAACTCTTCTGAAAAAGCAGGTAATTTTTAGTAGATTGTCTCTTAGTTCCAGAAATTCCCTGCTTCTCATTGATTCTGAAGTGAAAACAATGAGGGTCAGCAAGTCTCCTAATCCCTCCCTGTTCAACTAGGGAGAAGTGCAAGTTATTTCAGTGGAAATGACCTATCCCAATGTTTGTATCATTCCTATTTCTCTCATGGTCCAGCACTTTATGAACCAGCATCAAATAGGGAGGTAGCTCAACAGGAAGGCAGCACAGGCAGCTGAGAATTCAAAGGGTGGCAAAATTCAGAGATGGTTTATCTCCCTTCATAAAAATTCATTGCCTCCCTAATGCACCAGAACACATGCAACAGATGAGGATCTTGAACCCAGATCTTTAGACACAAGACAGATCTTCCTGATTTCACCCAAATCATCCAGCAGCTCCAACAGTGGATGGTAGTGAGGGCATTTTGCAGCAAAACATGTTTCAGTTATGGATACTTAATGCCGGTGACTTAATGACAGACCATGATCCATGTAGCTAAGTTAAAGAGACAGCAAGAAGTACGAGGCTCCCACTGTGCATTTACCATAGCCAGCTTTTAGCCTGAACCACCCAGGCCAGTGGTAGCTGCAACATATGCACCGATACTGCGTCTTAAGTGCAGGCACTGCATTTCCAGTCATTAAGTATAGCTGGGGAAAAAATATCTCTTACATAGCACAGGCCCAAATACACACATAGCCTCCTTATAGAGGGCACATGACTATGCATTTTCAGTCTGAGCATGCTAAAATCTACATCTCATAAGATTTTGTCAGATTTATGTCTTGTCTGGGCTTTTTAGCAAGTCAGTCGAAGGCTCCTGGTTAGAAAAGTCATTTGTCATGCGCACAGCACAAGACTACCGCACAGCTAGGATAACGCACTGAACTTGGATAACATCATGCAAGCGATACCCTTCAGATATATACAGATTGGGAGTACTTAGCTGGAAGTAATGTCATAATTTACAATAATAATTAATGTAAAACCCAAAATCCACAGTATTCCTTGCTCAGCAGTAACTAAACCCATTGATCTCAAGCGTTGAGTCTCCTTTACTCGTAACAACCTTACCAGCAGATTTCCAGCCATAAAGTGATCACAGGAATGAATGAATTCTTTGGAAGGAAAAATTACACCAAGTTACACAGGTTGCTCTAAAGACACTTAAAGAGAAGACAGTGACTGTTATGTTTTCTTTAAGCTTTTCTAACTTTACTCCAAGCCTCAGCTGTCATGCAATATCCTTCCAAAAAGACTGCAGAAGAGCTTAACATTACAGGAAGCAACAGCCTGCTAAAGTGCAATCTGCTTTTAGACACCCATCCTAAGGTTTCTGTTTGCCTGATCTACTGCTGTCCAACACAAATGTTACCCAGGTGATCCCTCTCCATCTCTCGCAGAACTACTCTTTATGCTGTACTCTTCAGCCTGTCCCCACTTAAGCCATGTGCACTTTATACAGATTTCATTAATGTCTGAGTTATTACACTTGTTCAGCAGCTAATGGGAAATATTAAGTGTACTGGAATAAACAAGGATAAGTGGAAGAGGCTTTAATGTTTGCCTTTCAGTAACCTCTCCTGTCCAGCCACAAGCCCGCACTTTTCGCAAGTTAGTGTCTACACATGTTCTAGAGAATGAGCTGCAGGGAAGGAAGACTTGAATGGGAAGACGCCAGGGGCCCTGCTCTAGGGCAGCTCCAGGTTACTCCCAGCCACCCATGTCAGCAGTAGCAGTGGTCATTTTCAGCCCTGCAATGTGGCAAGCATGACCCTGAAGTGGCTTGCAGGCAACCAGTGTGACAAATGACACAGCTTGGCAGCACCTTTTGTGTTCTAGAGGTTAAGCAGATGTTGGAAAATCTGGGTTTCTATTCTTGGCTCTATCATTGGGTTATGTTGTGTGACCTTAAGGAATATTTTTTTTTTGTAATTTACCCATCTCACCACACCCCTTTTTCTGTCTTCTTTATTTAGATTGTTACTACCCAAGTCAGATGCTACACCCTCTGCATATTTGAAAGCTTTCTGATCTAGCGGGGATCCTTTCTGGATACAGAGTTAAGTATCAGAAGGCATGTAACAGGAATATTCATGGGCTTTAAAGTCTTCTAGGTATAACCTGACTGAGTACCATGAACCAGGAGCAGTCTCAGTAGAGTTACTTGCCAGCTCCACTCCTGGCTGCTCCAAAATTTACTTTGCTGTTATAGTATCCTGCTACATAATTAATATAATCTCAAGGAAGTGAGGCATTGGGAGGAATGAAGACTTCAGAAAATCTAATTGCCTTCAGGAGAAAAAAAATTCCCTTGTGAATTCAACTATGCCTGTCTGGTTTAAATGTCACAGCATTTTCCTCTCATTCCCCTCACCCCGCTCTCAGCTTCCAAGGTCTGCAAAGTGCTTGAATGAGCAGCACATTGACATGCAATCTTTGCCTCATTCCCATAAATGTTTTTCTATCATTGCTCCATCTGATACTTCTACGGTATGAGACTCAAACAGTGGCCTCACTTAAAAATACCCCGAGTACCTTGCAGGAAAGACCAGAGAAGCTGGCATTCCCCTTTGAATTCCAGTCTTTTGCCTCTCAATATAACAGGTAATGAAAAGAATTAAAACCCAACTGTTTTCTTTGTCATCCAGCATTCTTAGTGCAGCTCATCAGAACAGTGATGTAGCTGCTTGCAGTGCTTCCAGACTTATTCCTGTATTTCTACTATTAAGCAAACACAGTTCATAACCAGCCGCTCTCCGGGCTGTGGAGGCCCATCTTGCACATAGACAGATTGTTGCCTGCATCAAGTCAATGGTACCGTTGCTCTGGTACCAGCATCTCAGTCCCTTGAACCATCTGTTTCTGCAGAACACGTTACATGCTGGAACGTGCCACTTTTCAATAACTTGTCCATGACAGCGCATTTTCTGCAATTACACTATTTGTGATTGCTTCCCAGCTTGAAGCAGAGGGAATTGATACTGCTTTTAAACGTCCTGACTACAGATGAACAGATATTCTGTAAGATTTTTCTCCAAGCAGCCCCAACCACTGAATTTCCCCTGCAACAACTTCAATGACTCCTGCAGCATCTGCTGTTTAGTCAGTGTTACCCACCCTATTTTTCATTTTGTTTGGCTCAACCATAACAGATTTCTCAAGCCCTGCTCCAGTTTGATTTAGTCTTGTCTGAATGTGGGGAGGGAGTCAGAAACTCAGACAGGCACCCACATAAAAATTCCCACCAGTAGCTTTTGTAATGGCACTAATACTTTCCTTCTTCTATTGGAAATACTTTGAGAAATGTCACTGCTAGTTTAGCTGATCCTGGAGTTTGACCACAAGTTTACTTCAATATGTTTCTTCTTGTTTCTGGTCATGTACTCATCTTAAGGATATTCCAGTTTAAAATGTTACTCAAATATTTTCCTGCAGATGTTTTTTCATTGGCAAACTGTTTACATTTTTGTCATATCTATTAATTAAACACCAAACAAGATTATCTACAAGACCAATCTTTGAGGAAATCTGCTAACTAGCTATGTCTAACATGTTGGTTCTTCTTCAGTTCAAATTCTGTCACCATCATAAAACAAAAAAAGCAAAACTCCTAACCCTCTGTTACCAAAAAAAAAAAAAGAAATTAGAACAGCATGACATATTTTATCCCATTTCCCACTTCTCTAAAAGTATTTAATTATGCTTCTAGTTAATAGTTTTACTACCAGGCTGTACCTATTGCTCATACAGCATTTTCCTCCTTTTTAATTGTATTATTTTTTATCTGTCCTGGTATTTACCTAAAACACAGGCTACAAGTCTTAAGCACATATTACTACAATCTCCCAATTAAAGCATTTTATGCTCTTGAGTTTTGTTTTTAACTACTATAATCTTTTCAACTTTCATCCCTTCACCCTTACTAATCTTTGTCTGTACCCTTAATATTAACATCACCATTGCTATTATTATCAAAAAAGCTAGCAAAGAACTCTGTTTTGAAGTGTATCTAAATTAATATTTCAGTCTCATCCTCACTGAAGAATGATTCGAGCTTTCTATCTTCTCATTTTCTCTAAATATTTTAAGAACTCATTGCTGCCCTGTGCAAGATCTAACTCAGCTTGACTTCCTCAGTTCCCCTTTTTTCCTACACTTACCAGCTTGTTTTTCTGACTGATGCTTTTTTCACTCCTTATCTGCAGATATGTTTCACTTGTTCGCTTGAACACACTTCAAATGCACACTTATCTATACCCTTCTCATTTCTTCTCATCCTAATCTGTTCTCTGTTCCTTGACAAAGAATATCCAAGACTGAGATCTAAAATATACCACACAATAGTTGTGCTGATGACCATTTTAGCTGACAACTAGGTCTGAGCCCTATTTTCCATGCTTGAAAATCAGAACCGCTATGGCTTGCACTACAAAGGCAGACTCTCTAGCCACTTACAGAGATCCCTACTTTGTGTAAAGAAAGAGGTTACCTAAGACAAGCAGGCTATTTTTTTGTATTTCTGCAATGAATGTAGCTCAGTGTTTCCTGTGCAGATCTCAAAGATTTCCTCAATACAGTGCTTGCCATCTAGGCAGACTCTCTGCCTTCCATCTTCCTTCCAGGTTCAGCTATCGCTATGTCACTCTCTTTTATACTTGTGTTTATCATTTTCTAAAGGTCCTTCCTGGGACATAGCAATATAGTAAAGTTTGTATTATACATCTACAAACCAACCTCAGATACTCCAAGGAAAGTTCCAGGCTTTTGTGTATTTTGAAATATTTCTTAAACTTTTTTCCCCCTTAAATTGCTAAGCAGCAAGAAAACTTAATACTAGGGGCTGCCATCTTTTTAATTATGTAAATGAAGAATTTTGTGGATGAGTTACATGCAGTAATTTCTTTGGATGGGAATATTCATTGCTGGAGGGCTAACTCCATCCTTTACACTCAGGCTGGTCAGTACAACCTTCACAGATACTAGTTTTACTTCTCACAAGTTTCTTCTTTAAAGTGGGTATTAATAGGCATTTTCACCTATAAGAGATGGTCCAGATAATGAAGATGTGTGGCTAATCACGATGGAAGTCCAGCCACTGTGCTTAGCATAATGCAGTGGGATTTGCTGGTTACTCTGCCTTAAGGAACATTTTAGATTCCTGTTAATTTTTAATATTACTTTCAAATCCCCTTCAAAGTTGTTTCTAATAATCTGGAAACTTTTAACTGCAGCCTGCATGCTTTACCCCTTGGCACTAGACTACAGTTACACATCTCTAACTGCTGAGTTGCTACGAACAGTGTTAGAAGCTTACACCAGGCTGTGTGCTTTCATTCATTGCTAAAAGTTTGTGAATGACAAGTTGTGTATCCTTCGTCAGTGGTAGCAGCTCAGGACCATAATTTCTACTAAGTACAAAACCAGTGTTAATGTTCAGAGACTGAACAACTCCAGGTTCCTGCCAACCTTTGGAACCATCAAATGCAATCCGGAGCTACTCTTCTCATTTCTGTCTGTCTCTATCCATGCATCATGTATATATTTCTTTCCAAGGCAAGAGAAACGATCCCAAAGCCAAAAATTCAAATTATGGACACAAATTTCCTCAGTTCTGGATCCCAGTCAAATCAAACTGTGAAAGGGTTCTGCTACTTTTTGGAAGTAACCCATGATGTCTGAGTTCCAGCATCCAAGATGGCAGATATCTTACCAAAGGAACCAATGCCATTTTAGATTATGTGTATTTAGACTATATGTCATGTGATTCCTCTAAAAATATGTGGTTTGCTCTAGCTTTGCTTTACTACATAGGTCAAGCAAAACTGAAGACGTCAACCCTTGTTTTCACCTAACAATTTGTTACTATCACTTTGCTTATTATCCAGTTCTTGGAAACACTTCTGATCTTGCATATGATCTAAGCCACAAAAATGACAAAACATACTTAGGTCGCTCTTTCTCCTCCACATCACAGCTCAGCATTCAAGTATGCTTCCCAAGGGTGGCATGTAATTATCCTCCAATGCCAAAAACAGTCTTCTTTCTGATCAAAAGAGGAAGGAACATACCAGTTACACCAACATATGATATTATCACTTGAAAACCATCTGAATGGCTCTTCTGGTGATGTTTGCATTTGCCCATGCTGCCTGCGCAAGGTTTAATGCAGCCTGTGGCGAACTGGTAAAAACAAGGGGAGAACAAAGCACTCGAAGGGCAGTGATACGGCAGGCAGAGCCACAGGGAATGAAATTACATCAGCGTACAGACTTTCTAAGACTTGAACAGGAAATTCGTTCCTGCAGCTTATGATTTCTGTGGGAAATACTGAACTCCCCATCTGTATCCTTAAAAACCCACAGACTCCATTTTGCATATCAGTACTGCGTTCTTCCTGCTTCTCTCCAAAATACACATTTCTAAAGCTTACCGAGAGAGTGTCAGTAATTTACACAGCTCTCTTTTTGTGTGTGCAACTCCTAACAGGTGGGATCACACCCCAGAAAAGTAATTTGTCAGGAACAGGTCATTTATAATCACAAAATCAGCTGCAAAGTTCTATGGTTATATGAGGCAACTGACCCAGGGCTCAGTGCCTGGAGGCCAGGAACTACCCTGATCCAAGGAGTTGTCTTCATAATGTGGGTGCTCATGGTAAGAGAATTAGCTTGATGAAGCAGGGATAACTCTGCCTTCCTGGGGTCAGAGAGCACCCAGAGTCCAACAGGAGTGAAGGGCCTTGCAGTTACTTCATTGTTTGTTAAACAATTTCTCTTCAGTTTTGTTAGTTAGGTAAAACACTGGTACTTTCTAGACTTTTACTCCCAGCTGCTGCATCTGTCTGCATGTAGCTGTCGCATATGCCTGACTTGCAAAGCTGTTAAACTGCAGGTTGTTTTTTGGGAGCAGGTGTTTTAAGTGACAGAAGAATGTGAAGAAATGAGCATTGTTGCTGGGACAAAAAAGGCACTGGGAGCTCCAGACTGGTGGAGTGTGTGTGGGCATCAGGCAGGCCTGGACCCTGGGGCAGTGCCTGAGTCCTGGGAGATATCACCCCCACGGCAGGTTCAGTGGCTGAATCTGTGGCCACTGCGCTGGCTTGAGAGGGCAAACCGACCTTACTTCAAAACCTTCTATTAGCTCGCAAGGTTACAAAAAGGCGATACTTCTGTCCTGTGGGATCCTACTTCATGGTATAAATAAAGTCAGTTCTTCCCTTTGTTAAAAGACATGGTACTGAGCTAGAGCAATTAAAAATAAAGAGAGTGTTCAAAAGGTAAAAAGCCATTCCCCCAGGTTTCTCTGCTCTCACACAGAACGGCAGCTTCAGGGGCACAAGGAACCAAATCAGTCACTTGGAAATACCTCGGTTTGCAAGCATGTACGAGGCGACTGAAGTGTTAGGGAAACCAAGAATAAATCTGAGTGCTGTATTTTGCAGAGAAATCATCTGAGCCTCCCAAATTCCCTTCTTGTTTATGTATTGAGGAGTGCACCGCCAAGGCTTCTGTCAATCACCCAGGTGTGGAAGAGCAGCAGCAAATAAAACGAAAAACCCTTCTGGATAATTGTTATACAATATGTAGGCGATCGGGGGGGCGGGAGG
>Ga0065711_1034432_pt1 | contig 23785 bp, 20 predicted proteins | sample Hoacrofraction12_FD_59098 | JGI IMG/M metagenome (GOLD analysis project Ga0065711, IMG submission 59098) | Hoatzin crop microbial communities from Cojedes, Venezuela - Epithelial fraction 12 v2 (version 2) | ecosystem: Host-associated > Birds > Digestive system > Esophagus > Crop | place...
AGGAGAGGAGAGGAGAGGAGAGGAGAGGAGAGGAGAGGAGAGGAGAGGAGGAAAAAGAACAAACCCCAGAAAACCCTCAAAACACTTAGTAGCTGCTAATGCTAAGGCAAAAACTCAGTCTTAGTATTTTCTTTAAATATACATAGCAGTAGCCAAGCGAAAATACATTTCTGTCAGAACATAGCCAATGCTTAAGACAGAACTCTCGAGATACTGTTATCGGAAGGTACTCAACTATTTTCTATTATATATTTCTCTTGTACTCAGCTGAACAGTCAAAACAATTTTTTTCCAAATAAAAATACAATGTACTGGTAGATTATAAAATTTTGAATAAAGATATTAGATTTTCTATTTGTTTTGATTTTATTTACTTGCTATTTTTAATTTCTAGGGTTCAAAACAAGGTAATTAGAGTCCATGTAAGAAAAAATACTCCCAAAATGAAGGCAACCTGGGAAACAGACATGCTCATTTCTTCCACACTGACCAATATTCTAAAATCTGATTAAGAGATTTTGTAATGTTTAAGACTTCTCTGTTGACATGGGGCTGTCTCATAATACATATGGAAAGAAAGCATCTTTTCCCCAAACAGGCAAAGAACCATGTGTAAAGCTGTTGCTTCTGAAAAGACTACTTTACCTCACCAGTTATTCTTTAATTACTGTCTGTCTCCATCATCATTACCAAACAATGAAGGCAAAAAAGGAAGCACAAGGAAGTGGACAAAGGACATCAGCAAAGAAAGCAAAAAGTTTTAAATGCTTCTAGGTGTTGGCACAAAACTTATCCTAGAGTCTCGGCTGTGGCAGAACTCGTCTGAGCAGCACAAGTGGATTAGGAAGGAGAATTCAGAACGGATGTATATGATTTACCTTTTTATTTTTCTCCAATCCTAGAAAGGAACAGCGTTTTTCAGGTTATAAGAACTTGGTGTGGCCCAAATCAGCTATTAATGGTTCTCAGGAGACTGTTGGTCAGTGGAGTATATACCATTTATTCTTCCTCTGACACACTTTCCACCCTTTTAATTTTGTTATAAGTTCTAGCTTTCATGTTCAGCTTGGCAGAATCTTCCCCTTTTATTCTCATGCTTTTCATGCCTTATATCTTTTGTTTCACTATGCCTTTTAAACCATATATCTCTTCAAGTGGGTTGATGTCTATGGACTGTAACAGAGTGAACCATTCGTACTGAAATGTTGATTTTAAAATCTAGCTGCTTCCTTTTCATAAACTGTCTACAAAGCATTTAAGATTTTTTGAGCATTCTCAGTAGCTGAAATTAGCCACTGAAGAAGTTCTAGTCATCAGACTTTGCCAAAGTAATCAGTTACAAATATTTAACAAATAAAATTGAAGATATTGTTTGCTGGTCAAAGGTCACACAGGGTTGTTTCAGCTCCTTTTCCTGGATGATCTGAATCTGAGAACTGGATTCCTAATGAAAATATTTATCACACAAATTCAGAATTAGTTTTCTAATTCAGAATTTTTTTCTAATCACCCGTATGAATTGTCTCTATAAATGCTAAGGCTTTTAAACTCCTTTTCCAAAACACTCATGAAAACCTGGCACAAAGTGGATGAATACAGTGATTTGTCTGAATACAGGATTTCTCTTTAACTCTAGTAAAAATCCTGCTTTTCTATAGCATTCACTCCTTTTAGAAGCAGTTGAGTTCTTGCCTACTTTCTAAACTTCCCTTCATTCTGAAATACTACGAGCAACTTTTTCTTCAAAACAAATATGTTCTTCCTGCTCAGTTTCTATCAGTTTCTTGATTTTTTATTCAACATTACCATGTCATCTTGAGTTTCAAAGTATTTTCCTCAGCAAAATAAGTGTTGTATATATGGTAAACTAGGTCTCATACAGAGAAACAGGCACCAGTCAAGTATCAGAAGCAGGTATTTTGACTCCTAAGTCGTTTTTTCACCCACTAGATCCCACATTCTTGGATTAACATATGCATTACAGTGTCTCCCGAGACTTTGTCATTGCAAATCTGAGGATGTTTTTCTTGTCTCTTTGATACCTGTTCTCTATATAGCAGAAATTTATTATGTCTACAAGAAGTCACAAGTTAGCTTAGCTTTTATTTGCATTTTCTCATACATTGGACTTAAACGTAGTGTGTAGATCTTCTCTCAAAACTCCCATTTTTCTCTTGCGTTCAGAAACCCACTCAAATTCTCAAGAAATTTTAACCTACTGGCTTTTTGGAGCTTCATCTTTTTATTCAGTAATTTAAGAACTGTGGTTTGCAGCACTTGCAAAAATATTATCAGAATTCTCAGGATCAAATTAACTTTTGATCTAAGTAATGTCCATTACAATAAGTATATGCCAAAAAATCACACTGATGGGACTTTAAGGATAAGATTAGGTAACGGGTGTAGAATATCTCCGTGAAAAAAGTTGTAAGAGGAAAAAGATCAAAAGGAAGAAAGGTGCTATTTGCAAACAAAAAGAAATAAATTTCCTCAAAGAAACTGCAATAATTTACTAGATAAAAGTGTCATTGCAGGATTCTTTTTATCTGCAACAGCACTTTTGTGTTACTCCCTTTTAACCCTTCAAATTTTTAGTCAATGGATGCAGTAATTCCAACAAGTTATCTCCATTTACTGTTCCCAATTAAAACTTTACACAGTCTCCAGAATATATCCTCTCTTATCAGTATTCATAAAGATGAAATCATTAAAACTTCAAATTAACTGCCCTAAATTCTTTACGCATGTAACATTTCTTAAAACAGAACTAGGTTATAGAACTTTTATGGAAAGTCATTTCTATAATAGATATCAGAGTAGTCTTTGAAGAACAATTGCTCTTGCTCCTTTAATACCTACCACTTCTCATCAAAGTAATTGAAAGATCTTTACATCATTTTATTAGTAAGACCAGAACTATGTGTTCAACTCCTTCAACAGCTGTGAAACACTGTCTTAGGCCAGGCCTTTGTCAGAATCATACCTGGGATACAAGAAGGAAGGATGCTGTTCATGATCATTCAAGACAGCCGTTCACAGTCTAAGCTATTGGCCAGAGGAAGGCCAAGCAAGCCCCTAAGATCTGACTTGTAGCTGTCTCAAAGGCTTCTTACACCGACCCATCTAAAACTCCATGAATATTCTCGAACTCGATGTAGGAGAGAGACTGAACACAATACTCACAGTTCTAGCTACTAAGGTGTTTCTATTGACTTGTTTAACCGGGACAGCCCACAAAATTTGATAAGTCTTTGAAATCAGAGTCTTAACGTTGACTTCACAGTTGGACTTCATGATCATAGAGGTCTTTTCCAAGCTTAATGATTCTATGATGGTGATTCTACGATCACACATGATTTTACATGTCTGCCCTAAGACAACATCATCACAGCTCGATGGCACATCCATATGTTTTTTACAAGAGAAGCTTGGTGCTTCTACTTTACATCAGTAAGCACCACATTTAGAGCAACTGAGCCATGAGCTCTATTTTAATAAACAAGTAGAGGGGGACTGAACTAAAAGATTATTTAGACACAAGGTTGTCTCCTTTGTCTACTGAATGGCAGAAAGTACAAATAGAAGATGCATGCAGTGCTCACCCCAGGCTTCCACATAGGAGTACACAGTTCTTATTAATACACTTACTGAAGTTATGTGCAATTTTTCGGTCTAACATGATGTGCTGATTCACTGAAGGTTCATTGCCTGAAAACACTGCCATGTCCTGGATCTGGAACTGATCACAGAGTCTGGATATGTCTATTTTTTTCTTGCACGGATCACATGATCCCCAGACAGACTTTTGAATCTAAAAATACAGGAGTGACAGGGTAAACAAAAGGCCAAAAGAACAGAGACACTTTGTTCCATCCACACATACAGTAGGGCATCCAGGTTGTTTTGTGGCACAGCTATACTTTTATGATAACTATTCATGTAATACAGGCTACAATCATTTTTTCTTTAACAGATACCGTCACTTTCATTCTCACCTTATCACAAGGAACAATATCCCAGTGAAAGGCTTTGGTTCTCTTCGTCAATGGAGAGAGACTGCAGGGCTGTGGGAATCCAGGTGGGGCTGGTGGTACCTCTGCCTTACTTAAGGGAAGTGGAAGAGATGGTGATGCTGGGGCTGTGTCTGCCTCTGCAGGGTTTGTCTGGGGGCTTGAAGACTTTTTCAGACTGGTTGTTGCAGAACTCACATCAGAGTGGAGGATCTCCTCTTTCTGTTCGTTCAGAGGCACAATTAAATCCTCATAATCAGCTTCAGAGGAGGTGCATCCTTGAGATCCCTCCTGAGGCAGTGAGGCACCCTTGCACAGTGGACAGTACTTTTCTATGAGAGACACCCATTCATTCTGGAGCTTGCTAACATCCTCTGTCCTGTTATTTTGGACAGTAAAGGGTATTCGAAACCTGAAATTTAAGAATGTCATATATAAATGCAAGGAAGTGTAAATAACATGCTGACTAATACAGCCACAGATATTTCTTATTTAAGCAGAATGATGTTCAGCAGCTTTACTTGTCAAAGGAGCCCAGTGCTGCTGACTCTGACCTTTTCAGAGAGAGTTAATTGCTCATGTGTCTAAGGTTAGAGAGCTGAAGTTTGCCATATATTGACTTTGTGGTGCTGTTACCTCGTAATTCCTCTTCTCCACCTTGGGGGAAGGTGAACAATGTGCTACATCTTACTGTGCTTGTTGTACAAGCTAGTTAGAACATGTTCACACATCTGTCCTATCAAGCTGACTGATACATCTCTTCACTGGCTCCTGACACGACAAGTACAAAGTCTTTGTAGGCAGTACGTCAATGTATCTTCTCAATTCCACAATGTGGTACTTTTGATTCCTCCTCAAAATACTCATCAAATCACCACAGAGCAATGGGAGGGGTTCTCTATATAGTTCTGATGGCTTCGTTTCTCCACTGTTGTATTTTGTTCTGGGACACTGAGATTCTCTGTTGTTTGACCTTATTTTCAGTTCTGCTTTAACATGTTATTAATTACCAACCATACTTACAAATAATTGTGTTCTTTGGTCTGGACTGAAAAGATACGGCATCCATTCTCCTTGCTGACACTCACATTACCACCTGATAAATTAATTGTATTTGTTACAGGGTCTGCAGTCTTGTTATTTCCTCCCAGATCTATGCAATACAAAGTCAATTCTCCTTCACGTAGTTGTACCAAGTACCTGAAGGACAAGGAATGGAGATACAGTTCATTCTTCAATGACTACTTATTTACACAATCCTTGCATTTTCTAACATCAATAAAGCATTTTCTAATGTCAGTATGTCTCCACATGCTTATAGCATCTTTCATGGAAAAGTCAAAAGGTATCAATATTAAAGCATAAAACCTTTCAAATAAGGCCTTCTTATTCTCATCTGACATGTAAGCAAGCTGTGACATAAAACATGAACTTCCAGCCTGCCATGCCTAACGGGAGAGCTAAAACTAAGAAGAACTATCAACCAAAAATCACCTAAGTCCTGTTAATTTGTTAGCCACACTGTGCCTCCCACTCTATTTATTCCTCTCATTTTTTTGGTATGGTGGGTCTTTTGGTCTATGAGCTTTTAAAGGAATTCACTATGTGACCGAGCAGCACACAACATGATAAGCCTTGAGAGTTTCCGTGTCTTCCAGGTTTTACTGCTAACAAGCTACAAACAAGTCACCATACTATAAGCTAGTGCCCAGCCTTATAGCCCAATAACTCTCCATCTTGGAAATGCCTCTGTGCGTGCTCTTACTCCGTGAGGATTGATCCTGGTCCCCCCTCACTCCCACAAGTCACTTGACAGGAACAGGTCAAAATATTCTGCTCTCAAGGGCTTCCATCAGAAATGACTGTGCCAGTTTTGGGTATAACCTATTTAAATGATAAATTAATCCTGGCAGAAATTGCCTGACAATACACAGCTTCTATTACAGCAGTCTTCTGCTTCAGTTTCTCCTCTAGGACTCTGCTCCACTGCTTATAACAAAGGTACCACATTCAACAACAAATCGGGCTTTACTGTATGTGTTTTTTATTCTTATTTAAGCATTTGCATTCTCATTTTTCATGAGGGTTACTGCATTTCTTTATCATTCTGACAGTTCTATCAAACCTTTCTTTTCCTCCACTCTCTCTTCAAGGTGTGGCTAGTTGATTAAGGTGTTCTGTGAGGAATTTAAATAAGTTTAGCTGCTCCAGAAGAATTAAACATAAAATATAAATTGCATCTATTCCCACATAAACAGTCAAAGTGATAAGAATTGTTTAATGGAGCTGGCAGTAATATTGATCTTTCTTTAAAGCAGGGACTTATAGTTTAATCGGATCTCCAGATGTTTCCACCATTATTTACTTTGCCAAAGAAAAAGAGAGGATTAATATCAAGAAGAAAGCAACAAAGGCTTTGCTTCACAAGATAAATAAAAATCAATTTTTTTTTGTTAACAAACTTGTTAAATATTGCAAGGTAACAAATCCTGGGACACACTTGAGGATAACATTTACAAGACATACAGTGGTAGCCTTTTAAAAACAATTAAAATCTTTTTCTATGAACTGTGAAGTCTTTTGAGATAATTGCCCTGTGCAGATAATTACAGTGTTAAATTTTTTTTCATTAGTTTTTGCTAGACAGACTTTTTTTTTCTCTCCTTTGATAGTACAAGCAATTTCCAGGTATTTTAGGAGCTGTCTCAGAGGAAGGGTGGGTTGTCTGTAGGATGGGTAGCAAACTATGTAAAATCATTGTGGCTGGTTCACTAGTTCAGTAATAGAATAAGTGGAAGCAGAAGTCATGCTTATCTGTGATGGTTTAAGGGCTGAATGAAATGGTGGTGACAGTCCATTTCTTACTGAGTACTGATTCTTGTCTCTGAAACCACCACCCCATTAGGCCACCACAATTGGTCACACCCGTGGGAAGGAAGTTCAGAACATTACAAGAATGAACTATGAATTTTGGGGCAGCCATTTGGCCAGTATGGGTCAATGTTCTCTAACAGGACGTGTATATTCCTTATCTGTTTTGCCAGTCTTTTGTATTTTCCTTTCCCTTATAACTGAAAATGGAGCAAAAATAAAGAGGTAAACAAAGTCCCACCGTTAAAATCACTCTGAGCACTGTCACCATTATATATTTGTGTTAGCAGTGCAACAGCAGTCTCCAGCACACACCAGAACTTCATTCTGTTGGGTGCCACTATTGCACTAACTGTTCATTTCAATGGTTTCATCTCATGCAGATTTGACATCTAAATTTTAATTTTAAAAAGCAGTTACATAATTAACTTATCAGCAAATTAAAATCTTAGAGTATCAATCAGAAATTATAACAAAATCCACAACCCAGAGGTCTATGGAACTGCAGCTCGTACTTCACCCATTCAGTGGATGTAAAAGTGTCTTGCTGCAAATCCAGCAGTCCTTCGTGTATCACGTCACATTCTGCAGGTCTTCCAGAGCAGGACTCTGCTGGTCTCTTGTACGAATTGCTCTGTATAACTCTGCTCAGAAGGTATGTTATCTATATAATAAGTGACAGCAGAGAAAGTATATCTTCCTTGTGAATTCTCTTGAATAAGACATTAATAGGTGGATTTTTGAAGCATAAAAATGATAGACAACACCATAAGCAGCAGCCAAATAGGTAAAATAAATTAATGTAAAATAAATAGAGTCTTTCTATGATGCTAAACTACTTAACTGCAATTTCATTTTATGCTCATAGTTCTAAACCTGTCAGTGTAAGGAGAATATAATTTTATTCTGGAGGCATTCTTATCGGTGTGTTCTTACTACAGAATGCATGTACATTTTTGAGCTCTTCTGCTAAATGTAATTTGTTTTGAAAATTAAGCCAATCAACCTTGAGGTACTGTTCATCTGGAATAAAAGTTTCTGCATGTGAACTGTTAAGTTTCATGAGGGAATAATCCTTCTGCAAAAAGCCCCTTAAAAATGGGTAAAAATGGAAGTGTGGATGCAAACTCTTCCATGCTTTTTGAGAGTTTGTGTCTCAGTCTAAATTATGCAGCTGGCTTCAGCATCTCAGCAGTGGGATGTCACAAACTCCAAGACTTGATCACCCCTGAATACACAGGGTATCTGCATTCAGGTGAAAAGCTAGTGCTAAAGCCATGACTCGAGTTTCTCAAGCTTCAGTGTAAAGTCTAATTACACAAACTACTTGGAATATTTAATTGAACCTGGAACTCAAAAGGACCTGAGACCTACAAATGAAATGCTCGTACAAAATCTTGCAACACTGAATAATTTAATTAAATAACTATCGCGTACCTAAGCTGTCTTCCTCCAATAATTCTATAATTTCAGTGTATTTTGGTGCTAAAAGATGAACTGCTAGGTATTTTTCTTCTCACAGTGTCAGAATGGCCTCCTTCATTCTTCTTAAAAGCGTGCATTTCAATAAATATATATAGAAAAAAAATGCTGAGAAAATTTCAATTAAGTGCATGTCATCAGATTTGTTTGCTTGTTTTAATCCAGTCTCAGACCAGTTACATTCAAGGTGTAGCTGAAGAAATGCATCCACTTTCATTGCAAGTCTTGAGCTGGCTTTACATCTTCAGTCCTAGTGAACTGTGACAAAATCCTAAGGCCAAACTTTATCCTGAACTCATGTTCCTTTTGTTCTATGTATGAACATACACAGAATAAAGATATACCTACTTCTTTGCTTGCACAATGCACAGCATAACAATTCCCGTTTACGACTGGGACCTGCTGGGTACTACCATAACATTAGCTGTTATTTATAGCAATCTGTCTATGACATTGTAAAAACTTACCTTCCTTTTATCATCAAGAGACACTGCTTCCAGCTCATAATCTTGTCGCCCGTGAAACACAATGCTGAAGCGCCTCCTTTCAGTATCTTCACAGGCTTTGACTTGTGAGAAAGGGAACTGTTTCTTAATAATTCCTTTTTCAATGTTAAAAATGGTCTTTGTGTTGAAATCAATCTGGAATAGAAAATCCTTCATTACATGACTCCATTGCTTCTCTTCATTGAAAGGGAAAGGCAGTATCCCCAATATCACCACGCAAGGGCATTTAGATAAAGGATCAGCTTAGAATATATCTATCTTGCTGATGAGTAGAATAAAAAAATGACATTCCATCATCAAGATACTGTACTGTATTTGTTTCAGTTACAAAACAAACAGATATTCATTGTAACTCTGTTTCCCCTATCTCTTTTGATGAATATGCATCAATTTATCACTCTGAAATATTATTTCTTTTTAAATTCTCTTTGTCCCAGTGCAAAAACTTCCCATTCAGCAGTAGTGGTAGCACAAATTAATGGTATGACCATCTCAGCAGAGATTCAATTACTAACTGGTTCACCTATGCCCCAGTACTAAAATAAAGTGAAGGTGGTTATTTTTATAACAGTCGCTTCTGTGTCAGAAAAAGAAGATACTATCGAGAGATTACTTTCTGATACAAATATTACTGTGTTTTGTTTTAGATCTTATCTAACACAGTTTTTTTGTCTGTATGTATATATAGACATATATTTGTACATACAGATGAAGGAAGTGATGATAATAGTCAATGAAGTTATTTTATTGCTGTTTCACAACTGTAACAATTAAAATTTTTTTGCTTCAAAATAAGATTATTCTTCTTCTACTGCACAATCTTTATTTGCAGTGTTAAAAACTGGTACAGACAGATTCCAGTATCTGTTCTATGGGTCAGTCCCTGTTGAGCAGAAACAGCTTTGTTGACACAATGAAATGTGAATATTATCTGACTGTGCAGCTTCAGTGAACAAGGCCCACAGAGCAGACAAACTCAGAAGTGTCTCAGATCTTCCATGAGTTAGATATTTACCTTTGGTCATAAATGATTCTTGGCACCTTTCATTCCTATAGTGCAGACCACACCAACCAAATGCTAACACCGTAGCCTTTCCCTCCATTCTGTTTATAGCAGGAAATCTCCAAAGCAGAACCATTCTCATTATTATCTCTGACTTTTGAAGGCTCATGGTAATTAGAGGACTGGAATTAAACTACTCCAGATTCCCAGACTGATCACTTCCACATCTAATGTGGCTTTCTGTCAAAACAAATAAGCTTTTAATTCCAAAAAATGGTGGATATTGAGGGAAATAAGGAGATTATACTTTCTACAGTTAAGATGTAGTAAACAAAAAGCCACCCTCTAGCATGTATGACTTGGACTTGCTCATTATCAAATTTTGTCCAAACTGCAGGAAAAATTCAGTGAAATCTAGGTTCCTGGAAACAACATGAGAGCTTTGTCACTGACTTCATGGAATCCAGAAATCACCGTAAGGTGTTACTGACCAAAGTTTGCTTTAATATCATGCAAGACAATAAAGCCGTAAGGGTTCATAATGTCAAAAAAAGAATTCACCGGACGGAGTAACCAGAGATGAAATGCATAGCCTGTCAAATGAACCTTCTGAGTATCCCTAGAAATATTTCTTCCCAAGTTTTTAGGGAGCGCAGTTGAAGTGATGTCCTGTCAAAAGGGACAGATACTTAAGTATGTCTACATTACTTCTATGCATTTACTGTTGCTAACTAATAAGAACAACTCCCAGGCAAAACCTATGATAATAGATCATCTTTTTGACGAATCATGGTTTTTAGAGATGAAGTAACCTCTTAGGTCATCAAGTCCATGCTACAGCCCCCTCCCAGGGACTCAGTAGAGGGAGTTTCAGATACTACCACCAAAACACTTGTGGTATAAAAGGCAGAAAGTTTGTTCGCTGTCTTATACCTCTCTGATAGCTTAAAACATCTAGTGGTTCAGTGACCTATCTCATAACATTTACCGAGCAACCTAGAGTGTCCTATATTTTTTATATATTGTTTCACAAGTGAGAATTTTTACACTTACCTGCAAAATTCGTTTCTGCCACCGATAGTGTTTGTATTTGTAGATAATGAAGTTAAATTGTGAGCCAGTTAGCAAATCCCGTGAATCCTGATAAACAGAACAGAAATCAGCAACTTGTCCAACACTGTATCCAACACAATTTTTGTTCACTCAAATCCTGTTGTGTCCTCAGGTGAAATCACCCTCAGTGAACAGTGTTCAAACAACACTGGGGACTTTGCAGAAGAACTCCATATGTTGATACATGGATGCATCCTCCTGACCTGATTTTCACAAGCACAAAATATCCACAACTTCTGCTGAACTAATGAAGGGATCACAGATTGGGATGGATGTTGAAAGGGAGAGCAGAAAGCAGGAAGACAAGGAGGAAATAAGCAGACCCCATGGAATTGTACTAAATACGTTTCAAAACACAGGAGTCTATTAAATGGGCTAAGTAGCAAACAAGAACCATATGTGACTTTAAAGAAAAATATTTACAGGCCCTTGAATGCAATGTAGTAAAATGGAAGATCTTTGTTCCTTGGTGATATATGAGGGCATAGAATTTGTTGTCTGGTCCCTTACAGCAGCTATGCTGTGTGCATGGAAAATGACTAATTTTATAATCTTCAAGAAAAAGCAGGGAAGGGAAGGTCACGATCCAACTATATTAAATTTTATTTAGCTCTAATAATTAGCTGTCACAAAAACTTTAATGCGGCAGAAGTAGAGAAGGACCTGTTTCTCTTCTTATTCTAGAAATATATTTCCAAGTAGTCTTACACTGCTGAGTTTAATATTTTTGTTGACAGTAGCACTTCTGCAAAACTTGCACTGCTTTTTTATTAGTATTTATTTCTGCTTCTCTTTCTACTTCTTTCCAGCCAAGAAGTTAATAAGCAGTTCAGAAAGTTCTTTTTAAAAACTCCAAAAAGCACTGGGTTTACCTCAAAATCACTATCAGCTCCTGTGGTGCAAAAAAATTTCAGATTATGTCATTAGCACATCATAAGATTTCATTGTTTCTGGAGGCGCTCCCATGGGGAGACGGGTTCCAAAATCTAGACCAGAAGGGGAAACAGATAGTGAAAATTTCTCCAAAGAATTCTCTGCTGGCACTTCTGTGGTGATGATGGACAAAGATTGCAATGAGAGAGATATTGGACAGGGATTATGGAAAGGAGTACACGGCTGATGTACTAATGTACATTATTAACGTACTCCTCATCCTCAAACCATTTCCACTCACCACTATCGACTTCTGTTTTTCTAAGGAAAGAACTTCCATGCTTTCTATAAAATGGAAACATGCTAATGATCCACTTCTGATTGTCAGTGAAGAGGTGAAGGCTTTAACAGCAGAAAAATGAAATTCTTGTGTCTCAGCCTGATCCAGAAGAAAACTCTGGACTAGACCTCTTGGTCTCATTGACCTATGCTCAGCAAAGCCATGTTGTTGTAGGACCCAAAAACAGTTTTTAAGCCACCTTTACACTGGTTTGACTTTTGGCTGATAGAAGATCAGGGCCAACTGTAGGCAATGTTAGAAATAAAGTCACACTCGCCAAGGCTTTGCACTTTGTAGCCAGCCATTCTTAAGGCCATGTATAATCCTGAGTTGTCACACCCTCTTGTGGTGACCAGTCATACCCGAAGGACAACACAGCACTAGCACCTCTCAGAGATTAGATCCATTATTTTCCCGACGTGCTTCATGCTATCAGCCCAAGCATTTTGCCCTACATTTATTATTACCGTACTTCATGCTGCACTCAGAATAACAAAACTCGTATGGATACATCTGATCTAATTAATTAAACTAATTAATCCAGGTAATGACTTTGGTGTAGTGGCAGCATCTACATGGGATATCCATTACATAGGATATAGGTAGCATTAGCCATTAGTACTGAACATACTTGGTTATAAACTGGAGTGTATATGTTTGCAGAAGTTGGGACTGTATCTTTGAAAGCAATACAGACATGCTCCTAACACTCAACCAGGCTTTCCAGAAAGTGCTCATATATTTGAATGTCCTGCAAGATAGATCAAAGGGGTGACCTTACCTTTTCAGCATACACCTCTTTCTGTGCCAAATGCAAAGCTCCTTCAATGCTCACTTCTTTATTTTTCACCATGTTCATAATTTTGAGGATTTTTTCCTGGCTTAACTGGAAAAAAAAGTCAATCAAATGTTTTTAGAGACTGTTTTTTTCATCTGGCTATTGAGGATACAGAGTTCTTGTGACAGTTACAGCTATGGTATCTGCCACAAAATTACAATTTCATTCATATTTTATGTTCTATCGACAACCTGCCCAGCAAATATAATCTCCCTTTGAAACCTGGTGAGAGTCTACAAGATATCAAATATACAGGAGCCTTCACAATTTTAGAAGATGGGGTGGTAATATCTGGGGATAGAACTGCCAGGAGGAAATCTCCTTTAGTTAGAAAACCTGGCAAGAAGTGAAAACATCAATTTTGCATGCTTGTCTCTGTCTTACCCTAAGTGTAATGTACTGCATACAGACAACACGAAAGCAAAATCAGGACCATTTGAAATTTTCAGTGTAAATGGGAGAAAAACATTATGCTGGTACCAGCAGGTACAGCTGTCATGTGAACTTATCTAACCACACTAACAATCCGCACTACAGTTCCTCTTTCTTTTACCAAAAAAAGGAGGTTGCACTGTCAGTAAGATTACACACAAATTTATGTCACTTATAAGTGAACCAAGTGGGGATTGCAATGCCAAACAGGAATCAAGCAAAGAAAAAAGGCAAGTGAAGTAACCAGGGACCCAGAACTACAGCCGCTTACACTGTTGGTAAAGCTCTTTGACAGACTTTGTAGAAGGAACAAACAACCTCCCTCTGAGACAGCCCAAAGAGTTCCTTTGTGTGATATCCATTCCTAAACAGCAGCAGAACTAGGAATTTGGGAGGAGTGTGTAGGTTTTACCACCAGAGCTCAGGAATTTGTGGTTTTTTAATCCAGTAGCTCAATTACAATATTCAATTCGCTACAACATACATTGTTTCCTACCTCACCACCAGGAGGTAAGTTACAACAGTAAAATCTTTCTTTCAAATCATCCCTTTCAAACTCTTCCACGTGGACATGCAGGTGAAGAGCCCTCCGTGGGAGCGTTGCCCCGGCAGTGCAGCAGCAAGGGGAAGGGGCAGGAGAGATGCCTCCGAGCACAGGAAGGGGCCCTCCCCTGTGTCCCTACTGCTGGAGCTGCCAGGAGACTAAAGCGTTCAAAGCACGACAGCTCAAAGCATCTCAGCATTGCAAGCAAATCTGGATTCGCCTACCCCAAGGACAAGGTACCAAGACCTGGAGTGGGTTTTGCTGTTCCTGCCATAGGAGAAAGAAGGTGAAGAGCTAAAGACAGGTATCTCTAGAGAGCCAGGCCTGCTGCTCGGGAGGGCAAGGGTGGGTAGGAATCGGGGCTCCTGAGAGCTGCCAGTTTCGCTGCCTGAGAGTTGTGATTGCTACCCCCAGCAGCAGCCACCAAGCTGTTTCCCAGCCCTCTGAGACAGGCAGAGCAGCAGAGCAGATAGCAGGGCTGCAGCTGCTTTGCCACCCCCAGCATCCTCATGTCCTAACCAGCCACTCACTTTACCTACGCCTACAGCTCCCCACAGATCAGTAGCTCCTTTGCTAAAAGCCCCAGCAACACAGCCTTGCAGCAGAACAAGGTCCTCTCCACCCGTCCAAGCCCCACCGTCACCTGGCACAAGTCTGATAGGCAACATAAAAATAACCAGTCACACCATAGAGGTCAGGTTCTCTCTCTCTGAGCCACACTACAGCGAACGCACTGCAGCTTACCAAATTTCTAATGTCTCAACAAGTTTCTGATCAACAGACACATTGTATCTTTTTACAGCCTACAAATAAAACTGGGAGTAAAAGAAGAAATATTATGTTTTTAAAGCCTTGGAATTTTCAATGCTAATATAAAGGTAACTTATGGCGTAGCTCCCAGCTGCAAATAGTAATGTGAACAGTGAGGAAAGAATGAAAGCAGTCTGATAACTCATTCACACTTGCTGAGGCACAGAAGGTTCCTACAATGACCTCCATACTCTGTATTTGAATTTTAAATGGCCATATATTTACACCACACATACACTGTATACGATTAGATCTTAACAAGATAATTCCCCACTGAACAGGCTCGGTGTAAGCAAACAAGACTATGGATATATTTGAACTGAAAAATATAGTTTCCTTAAGGCTAAGCTCTTCCAGCTTTAAAGTGCAAAATCATATTTATACAGGATAGCAATTACTGATAGGAAGTTGGATAGCATTTTTGCAACAGTTAGGCCCTTTTGTATGGAGAAGGATTCAATGATTTTGCAGCAGGATGACAATGACAACATAAAGATAACATCATAGCCTTAAGTCAAAGGCACGGTCTGATTAACATAAACAAGAGAAGTATTTATTCCCTTCACTACAGAAGTAATTCAATGAACAAGCTCAGTTCTCATTTGAATCTCGCAGTGTTGTCCAGCTACACAGTATATCGTGCACATCTGCAGGGATGCTTCCTAAAAATCGCCAAGAAAAGAAGAGTTTCAACTTAAAAAATGTGAGGTTTTGAAGTTTTTTTTTCCAGGGTATAGGTGATTTGGGCCATCATCCCTGATCTCAGGCAAGCAGGCTCCATGCTCTGCAGTGCCCCACGCACTGGGTATTTTAAGGTCTGTCTGTCTGGCCAAATATTCTACCTAGGACCAGGAAACCTTGCCACAACACCTCTACCAAATCCAAGACATTTTCTTGTAATGCACTGTGTTTCTCTTTTGCATCGCTGAAAATTTTAAAAAGGTGATGGGGTTTTTTTGGGGGGGGTTGCTTTGGATTTGTTTTGTTATTTATTTTTTACAAAAAAAATTCCAGAAGGGAGTGCATTTTTGGCTCGCTGAAGTGTTCAACTCTTCATTTGGCTTACCTTCACCAAAGTGTCCTTTAGACTAGAATGAAATTCTGCCCAAGACATGAAAACAACAGGGAACATCTCTTAATTTACTTAATAATGTATGAAGAAAAATGTTTGCAAAAGAAGCAAATAATTTTGTATATTGCAAATTCAGGAAGGTTAGTAAGTAAGTTAGATACTGACAGTTAATGCATTCCCCAGGGAGCACACAAAAGGCAGTGCTTCGTACAGGTTATTTTTAACAGCACCCTGTTGCTTCAATGTCTCTCTTAATTCTCTTTCTCTCTGCACATCTGTAAGCAGGAGGGAAACATTTCAAAAGACAAGAGAGGCAAAAAAAGGCACTTTTCAGCTTATGAGAACTGTCAAAATTATTTGTCAGAAGTCTGTCTGGCTTGCTTAGGTTTTTGACAGCCACACGTTAGCATGGTATTTTTACTTGCAAACAGGACTTGAGTAACAGATCCTGACCTTTATCATTTTGTATCTGTGGGGCTTTTCTCTCAGCATGTCACAATTTTTGTAATGCTTATTCTTGTGTTTGTTTCGGCTATATTTTTCCCTTAAAAAGAAACAATTTTTGTCATATTATCCACTGAAATGCCACTAAGTCAGATCATGATATATTGCCTTATAGAATGTGACTGGTGCAACCAAACAGAATATTTTTATAGAAGGCTGGATAACAAAAGTTAGAAAAAAATTCTTTTATTATAAAGCAGGCACATTAAGGAAATACATGAGATTTCATTAATAACGCCTTAGTTTACCTGGCAGGTTAAAGAAGCTTGTTTAATACAGATTAAATTTTCATCACCCACCCAAGATTCAGTATAGCACACAAGTGATTTGAAAGAAAAATCAACGCTCACAATTGGAGGAAGAGCGTGGGGCTGCAGGCATTCTCTATATATCCATTACTCTGCAGGGTGAGGTTTTTATATATTCGGCCTAGACATGCTACAAAATGTGTTTAGTGATGAGACAGGAGATTTCTGGCTTATTCTTGGGCAGCTGCCAACACAGTACTCTACGTGACCCCTTCCAGGGCTTCCTGCCACTCTCTGTTTACGCAGCACAGTCTCACAGGAGGCCCTAAGAGGTATCAAAGGTTTTGCATGTAGCTCACATACTGTGGAAATATTACTCTAATGACTCCAGAAAGGTCCCCAGACCTTCTGAGCATCGACCAAGAAAGAGGGGTTAAAGCCATGTCACCAGAGTCATTTACAGTTGATGGAGCAAAGCAGGGGAAGGCATGCAGAAGATGGGTAAACGTTCACGGATAAGACAGGCTAAGGTCTCTTCTTTCAGACTCTCATGCTCTGATACACACTGGTTCACATTCCCCTCTTGACCACAGGACTGCTGTGATTCTTACGCAGTCAATGGAGATACCTGGGCTTTTCTAGGTGGCAATTCACCACATGTAAGACCTGTCTCATTATCTGACAACCTTTTCTCTCCATTATCTACAGAGGAATTTGAGCTACATGGCTTTTGCTTAGCTTATTCATATTCTGTGGACCTTCGTACCTGAATCATAATAATATGACAGCAATCTAATGCAAAAAGACTCCTGGAATGTGTGCACATACACCCATGGAGACATAGAACAAGAAATCTGGCTGTCAGTCAGCTATACGTATGATCTCAATTATTGCAAATACTGGCACAATTCAGCGAGACATTATTTCAGGTTTACTTAGATGAAGATCATAGCTAATATGCACCGAGCTCTATCATTTCCTGTGACAACAAAACCAAGTCATGCAGAAATCCTGCTCCCCGTACAAATGAGGAGAAATTTTTATTCAAGTCTAGTCAAGCGTTTCACTGTTAAGCATTCCTTACACTTGTCCTTATTAAACATTAACAGCGTTAAACATTCTCATCTGCTTGCTGCCAGGAGTACGAGACAAACCAGGTGCCACCGGACCCAGAAGGGAAGGCTGGACCGAGAGGGCCTCTTCCTCACCCTCTGCACTCCACAGTAGCATCGCCCTTATAGCACTGATAGGATCAATGCTCTGAAGGACAAGGGCACTCAATCCAAGAGGGAAGAGCCAAGTAGTGGCTACATATTGCTTCACAGACATCTCATGAATTTCTGGGCGTAAATCTGACTCAATACTATTGTTGTCCACACAAAAAGAAATATGCTGTTTTAACATACAGGCCTGACATTTTTTAACCAGCATAGGGTCATATTTTCATTCATTTTTGAGTCCATTTTTTAAAATACAGCTTTTAGTAATAGAAGATTTTTTTTCTATCCAGAACAGCAGGATAAAGCAACTTTGAGGTAAAGCCTTCTGGGGATTTTCTGTTGACTCAGTGCCTTCCAGCTATGGTGCACAACACTTTCTGCAAAGCAAGTACAGTGTAGAAGCATAACAATAAGTGCCAGGATAGAATGCAGTGATTGACCTGTGATGAAATTTCAAGTAGCAACTTCCTTTTCCAAGCTGTGCTTTTATAGAAAACACTTTTTCTTTTCTTTTTTTAAATCAAAGGCACTGGCTGAGTTTACTGTGGATATTTGTCTTCCTCACAATATTATGCTGAACTGCACTCTGCCTGCATGTTGAACGTATCATTGAAGTGATTTTAAAGACAGTGGACCCAGTCTGGGTCGCCTTAAAAGTTCCAGTTTGGCGTTATCAACGTTCATCTCCTAAGGTATTCACTTTTACCAGGTTTGAACTTGGCCTAAAGTGCTCCCATACATCTACAGGGAGTGGCTGTCTTCTATGATTGGGGTATCTGAAATACCTTCATTTGTAATTTACATGAAATATCAATACAGATGACTGATGTGATATTGTTATGTGGCAATACCATCTTTTGTAGCCAGTCATAGAGATAGACCAATATTATTTGTCAAACCGAGCTGCTATTCATCAAATAAATTATCCATCTGTAATAATGTTTTGCATTGTTTGTTCAGATCTGTATCTGTCAACGTTTATTCTAAGAAGAAGGTATTCATCAAACAGTAGCTTGGTTTCTTTGAAAACACTGGAAATTCTGACACTTTCAGAAGGAGCTGGAGAAGCCCAAAGATATTTTATTATAATATTTTTTTAATTGGTATAAAGTTATATAGTGATTAAGTGCAGCAATGAAAAAATCTCAAAGAGCTAGTCTCAAAAATATTTAGGAACCTAAAATATAAGCTGGTGCCTCATGACATGTATATAGTATAGTGTATGATACGAACTAGTCTACCTACTTCCAGTTTTGAAAATATCACCATATTGAGGAATCTCACTGCATAAACATTGCTTGAAGTTCCCTCTGAAAAACTGACGATTTATAGGTCTCACGTGAAGCAATTACTTTAGAGTTTCCCTCGATCACCTCTTAACAGACCAGCATGTTCTCAGCAAGACCCTGCTGCTCTAACAGCACTTGGAACTTGTCAGGAAACGACACTCACAAAGTAATTACCGGAGTTTCAGTGTGAAAACTCAGAGGACAAATTGAGTAGCGTTGCACTGGGGACTGGCTTCGTTTTGCACTATTCAGTGTTTTCATCAATGATCTGGTGATGGACTAGAGATTTTGTGTATTAAATTTGCAGACTTTGACACAAAGATGGAAAAAAACTGCAAGCAGGTCAAAAGGGGGATTCAAGTTCAAAACAAGATTGACAAATGAGAGAGGCAATAATATACAATTCAACAACTGAAAAAAAAAAAATCTTGAAAAAGTTCAGCAGGAATTACCAGCTTCAACAAGGACTGGCTGAGGAATATATTTTCTTCAGAAAAAGACCCAGAAGTTACAGCATCTTACAAACTGACACAAGTTAACAACGTCATGCTGTTGCAATAAAAGCACATATCCCACTGGGAGGTTATAGACAGCAGCATAGTCCGCAAAACACAAGTAATCTTTCCAGTACTCAGCACCAGTAAAGACTTCTGCTGGAATAGTGCGTGAAGTTTTCCATGTCTCCAGAGAAGAGCTGGACATGTTGGAGTGGTCCAGATCAGGCCAACAAGAATAATCAGAGCTTTGGAAAAAGACGACTTACAAAGAAAGTGAGGAAGGGCTGGGATTTCACAGCCTAGACAACGCTGGGGAGTCACAGTCTTCAAGTACATAAACAGCTGCTGCAAAAAGGAAAGGAGCAGGCTGCTCCCTGTGTGGCAGGATGAGAAGTAGTAAAATTTAAATTACAACAAAAGAGGTTCAGCTTAGATGTTTGAAAAATGGTAAGGACAACACTAACCACTGAGCTATCTAGGGAAGATTATGGAATCTCCTATTACTAAGCATCTTTAAGAGGAATTAAACAAAAAGTTTTATGGACACTGTGGGATGCAAAAGCCTTGGATGGTGCTTTGATAGATGCCTTGCTAGGTTTGTGCCATACTTAACCTCCTTCTTATTTGACCCATATTTTGCACGCTTGTTTTGCATTTTAATTAAGTCCAAGCCTGAGTGAAAAGAACAGATGGTTTCACTGCTTTTCAAAGCATCACCTTCAGGGAAAGCGGCAGTCAGGGATTTAAAAGATTTTAGAAAACTTTATCCAGCCTATGAGAGTTTATTTCCAACACAGAGATGCTCCCTGAAAACCCCTCCTTTCAGGAGACCATGTGCTACTTTATCAGAACTGACAGCATTTGGTTGGGTATTATGCAGCCTCAGCCTTACCGTTGCGATGAAGTACCAAAGAGCAAGACCTACAGAAAAACCTTTTGCAGCAAGCCTCACCTCATAAGAAATACAATGATGTTTTCCAAATCCGAACTCACACATTGTAGGTCCTGTTTCAGCAGGCTTGTACTAAGGGCCTGGGCAATCTAAGGCAGGGAAGGAGATGCCCTCGGCTGTGCAGAGCCAAGGCTACAGTGCTTCAGTTCTTCAATACTGATGGAGATCAAATATGATCACCACATTAATGATCATTCTTATTTCCACCCCATGCATATTTGGTGCCAATTGTCTATTGAGTTTATTTAGTACTGACAGCTAAAGCTAAGGCAGATGTTTCCAAAGGGTGATCTTGGAGAAGTATTTTTAGAAGTTTTCCACTCACACTTCCTCTATATCTCGGTCCAGTTGCTTACAAATATAAGTGAGAACTTTGACTATGTAAAAGCATTACATATTGCTAAAATTCATGGATTCTGTGATTTTGCTGCTTCACTTCCTTCATGTTCAGCAGATGCAATATTAACTTAAGCAATCTTAACATGGTATTTGAATTATCCGCTAGTGATTTGCAAATACCTACCAAAATATCTTTACAGATAGCGCTCAAAACAGAAATTAAGATGGCGGAATTTTTAAGTATGATAGTCAGTTCTCCATGCCTGAAATGTGCACAATTGAAGTGCTGGTGCGGCTACAGTCATACACACCATGAGATTCCTGTCTATATATGTACAGAGAGAGACCTCAGTGTACACACTACACAAGGAACAGTGATACCTTTCCGTTTCTCGTAAAGACTGCAATGATTAAAATGTCACTGCCCCATTCATGCTAGAAGTACATCTGATCAGAATACTACAGTGAAAGGGCAGGGAAAGAATATATGGAAAGCTTTGCGTTACAATTGGTATTACAAAGGCTGGAGGCAGGCACCTCAATAAAAATGCAGGAATTCCCAGTGTGAACTAGTTTCCAGCTTGTACTCACAGCTTGTGAAATGAATGGCCAATGTGTTCAGGGTTTTTTTTTTTGTATCCTGCTTAAGCCATTATTAAATCAGGTTTACACTCTCTTCCACAGTCACTTTGTTTTCCTCCAAGCATTGACCTCCACAAAGACAAATTGCATTTAAAAAAGTAAATAAAGTGAATCCTTTGTTTAAAAAAAGTGTAAGATTTTTATGTGCTAAGAGGCTGACTTGCTGAACATTGCTGTCAGTTGAAATGAACTAAGTGGGTGCAATCTGAATTACCTAAATAGAGGCAGTTTACCTTGGAAGTAGCTACTATAGGAAGATTCTCAAAGGCATTCAAGGATAGTTTTACTTATGCTAGGCACATTCAGTACAGAAGTAAAACTCCCATTGATTTCAGTGCCCTGCCACCCCAGAAACATGCAGTATATGTCCTCAATATATTAGATGATACTTGATTTCCAAACAATACTGAAGTGTGAATTTACCTAGTAATTTCTTGGTGTATTGAGGTATAAGTTAAATGCTACACTACAAAATGAACTGAAATAAAGAAGATGGTTCATATAAAAGTTTTTCAGTTTGTTACTAAAATAATAACGTTCCTGCCTCTAATTACAGTAATTAAAATAATCCACAGTGATAAGAACTATCAAGGATTATCATGTTTGCTTATTAACATGATAGTCCAATTACTCTTGTGAAGAAACAAAGATTACCAGACTATTTAACAGTGACATCTAATTATTCTGGAGAAAACTATGTAACTTTCTGTTCACAGGCTTGCAATCTCATCTTGTGCCCTAACATCTTATAAAAGATACATATCAAACAAGAATTGGGCTACGGAAATTATTAAATGCTGAACAAGACTCATTTCATTATACTTCGGTTTATTAGATTGTGTTAGTTAACACCTGCTAAGCAAAAAGTATGAAGCACAATATAGAGAATGCAACACTGATTTCATGCATGTTTAACTGAGAATCCAGGGTCTGCATGAATTTTACATTAATTAGCTGGAACATTTAATAAACAAACTCTTCATTATGTTCTAATCAAAACACAGTCTGAGAGCTTAAGGAAAAACCCCAACGAGCATCCATCTGCTGATGTATCATTTCTGACCTAACTTTTTTTTTCCCCCCAGGATTGTGGTTTGATAATAAACCCTCCTATCAAGATATTTAGGTAAAGAGGGGCCATTTCTCCTTGCCACTATCCTCCTAATCTCAGATAGATTTAGCAGAATATAATCCTTGTCTGTCTAAATGATTTTGCTATGCTCTTAATACTTCCCTACAAAAGCACCCTACATTTTCCAAACACCAGCTTCCTCAGGATCGGTTAGTTGGATATCTATTTATGTTGGGTCTTGAAGTCCTTTCTTAAACTCAGGAAATAATTTCCATTCAAAAAGAGGCTTGGCAATATTCATTGTGCTCCCAGTTTCAGGAACTCAGAAAATATTGAGAATGAAACAAGACAGATGGAGCTCCACATGGCTCAACAGCAGGAGATTTAACTGAGGGATGTCACCTTTGTATGGGTGATGAGGAAGACATTCCTCAGGATGTGCTTTATCCCTGTCCCACAGGCCTTTCTCATCCTCTTTGTTTAATGGGCTACTTCCCACTAAGTAGCAAAAATATGAAAATTCAGTGCAGCCTACCTGGGTCTTTTGATCTTGTTCTATACAAGAAACACATTCCTAAGCTTTGGGGTGTTTTTTAGATGGATCAGGGAAAGGTGAGCTCTGATTCCCACCCAGACTGTTTCCGTATTGATGCTTTAGTCTGTCTACAAGTGATTCTGGCCTTAAGTATAGGCATGGTCTCAAAGTAATCTGCACTGATACAGCACATCTCATCCAGCAGTTCTGCAGAACCCACAGACACCCAGATTCAACACACCAGCAGGACCAAGGAAGCTGAACTGTCTCAAGTCCTGTGCACTAGTTGATACTTGATGTTAGCTGCAAGGCGCAGATTGCTCTAATTCCACATCAGTGCTGGACTGACCACCCGATATGTATCGTCAAGTCATTAGAAGCCCCAGTAGATCAGAACATCAGATCTCTGATTTGTGGTATAACAACAATAGCTCATCTCAAAGGCTACAATACCTGCTCCAGAGGCTGGATACATGTTCATGAATATAGATATCAGAAGATATGGAATCATTTGGCCTTATTTAAATGGAATTGATCCCTTGGTAAATATACACTGAAAATCTGCTTTAAGCGGCCTTGGAAAAGACTGGGGG
>Ga0065711_1004379_pt1 | contig 23784 bp, 8 predicted proteins | sample Hoacrofraction12_FD_59098 | JGI IMG/M metagenome (GOLD analysis project Ga0065711, IMG submission 59098) | Hoatzin crop microbial communities from Cojedes, Venezuela - Epithelial fraction 12 v2 (version 2) | ecosystem: Host-associated > Birds > Digestive system > Esophagus > Crop | place...
CCCCCCCCCCCCCAAAAAAAAAAAAAAAAGCAAAAAGCCCAAATCAGACTCCGATGAGTTTTCTTTTCTGAACAGGGCAGTTTAATCAAGTGGATCATAAGTAGTCTTTTAAATAGGGAATATTTATAGGACATAATGACCTAGTCTTAGACTGTCGTGAATACCAGCAAGGGGAGACATTGTGGCTGCTACAAACCTGATAGCTGGAAGTTTCAAGGAGAAATGCTACTTGAGCTAAGCAGAGGGCTAGTATGGGAGCGAGGTGATCATCCTCTGCCACGTAAGACTTATCAGGTCACCTCTAGCTCCAGGTATCTCAAGCAGAGGCTTACGAAAACAGTTTTGTTTGGCAGAGAAGAAGAAGAAAAACTGAACCAGCTCAGGTCCAAAGGTTTCTCAAGCTTAGCATATTATCTCTGCAACAGTGCCTAGAGTAGACTGTGTGAAAATAAGGCAAGTTTATAATAATAATTTGGAGAACTTTCTTTGCCCTTGTGATTTATAATTTAGAGGCTTCCTGGATTGGAGATGTGTTCAGTAGCCCTGGGTTGTTCCTTCTACCATCAATTTGTACAACGTCGTCTTGACTGATGGCTTTCCTCTGGGATTCCTCTGAAGAGTGCCCAGCTTGAGCATACTGGAGACTCCTAGTAGCGTTTGTCTTTTGATGCTGTTTAATTCTATGGAAATATTGACCAATGTGTGATATCAGTGGATCAGTAAAACAGGTTTTCCACCTTCTGTCCAAGTAAGAATGTCATTTACTGATCATAAAGTAAGAAAGTGACTAATGGGTGATTGGCTCACTAGAAAATACTGGCTACTTTTTACTTTCTTGGTACTTTTTTGTGCTTTTCTCTAAGAAAAACTGTAAGTTGAGAATGACTGATTGCATCTTCAGACAAGCTTCGGATTTGTGCCTATCAAACAATTGATAATGACTTGGAGAATGTTGTTTTCCAATTATTTTTTTAAAAGGGGGGGAGATATCTATTTAACTGTACTCATGACTGTTCTGCGATTGACTCCTTCACATGTAAACAAACTGTCTTTCAAGGGAAGAAATTTTGGTAACAGCAGGTCAGAGATCTGATAGATGTTGGAGGGGAGGGGATGTTGGGTATAAAGCACCTTCTCCATAAGAGGAAGATCAGCATATTTTAAAAATGAGTAACAGGTAGAATTGCACTTCTCTGCTAATGAGGTCAGTAACATGACTGAAATAATGATTAGTTTTTGATTAGATGGATAGTTTTTCCATGCTTTTGAAAAAACATGCATCTCTCAGTGACTGAGATTGAGAGGGAGAGAAATAAGTGAGGATTTCTTTGTGTTTGTATAAAACATCAAGTGTTCCGAATGCCACATTTGCTTAATGTTACTTGTACAGTGATTAGAAACGGAGCTGACAGTCTGAGTTGGGAAAAACAGTTGCTGGGTGTGGATAGCAAATAGAATAGTAGAATAGCTTGGTTTTTTTATCACCATCTAGAATAAAATTTTAGTGTATCAATCACCTGCAACACCTTTGGGAACAGAATAATAATTAAACTGTGTTTGTGAAGCTGTTGCCATCTCCCTTTCGGCTGCTTAGAGGAACTGACCTGCTGCCATTTCATCTCAGAAGAGCTGTCTGTCATTAGTGGGTGTAGGTGTGCCAAATCACGTCTCCAACTGAGAGAAACTGAGCATCTGACAGCAACTGAGGGTGTTCTAGCTATGAAATTTCTGCCTGAACTTTAGCAGACAAAAATTCAGTTTTCTTTTCTTAGCCGACAATTAATGAAGAAGGTGACAGCGGTATCAAATGGTCACTACTGAATGAAATTTTCAGATGTCAGGGACCCGTGAATGGAAAAAGGTAACTTTATTAATCTGAAGCAATTTAGCTAACCACCAATGACCACAAATTTTTTAAGGGAAAAAAACGATACACCCAGGGGGTCAAAGGCAGCCTGGAAGAGAAATTATGCTTAACACTAAATAGATGCAAGTAACTGCATTAACCTTTATAAAAAATTATCACTTATTTTCCTGACAAGATTTTACACTTTAAAAAAAACAATTTGGAAAATGAAATTCTAAAGACTTCTTTAGAATTTTGTAAGGATGTGTTTTTCTTTGAATCCCAGAAGAAAAATGCTGAAGTAAGTTAAGATTAAGGTTATCTGAAAATCTTTCAGAATTACATTTATGGGAAACTATCATTTTATCAGAGTAGAAACTAAATACAAACAAAAATTAGAGGCTCTTGTTGATTTCAAAGAAAAAATGAGTGAAAATAAAGATTACTTTGTTTAATCTCTGGATTTTCTCTGTAAGGAACAGTTTGATTCAAAGCAATATATGAGGTGTCGCTTAAATTCAGTGTCCTGTTAAAAATAGAAAAAAAAAATTAGAATGTCAGACTTGCCTTTAGAAGAGTAATTGAGGTTTTTACTAGTTGTAACAAAGGCCCCTTAAACTCATGCTGATATATTAGAGATGCATTATAGATTACTGTATTTGAATTTAAGAGTGAGAAGGCAAGTGATAATGTATCACTTAATTTATTTGACAAATGTACTTTGTTTAATTAGCTACAGTACTTCATAGATGACTAGCAAATATTTTGCGGTCTGTCCTCTAAAGAATGATTTCTCATAAAGAGACCTTGCAACAGCAATTGATTAAGTTTTGATTTGAGATGAAGGGACCTCAGAATTTTGTGAGCAAAGTCTGCCTGTGCAGTTCATTGAAGCATGAATTAGAGAGTCTGATAGAGAAATCAGTTTTGTCCACCCTTCATTGAACTTGTGTGGTTTTATTTTAATTCTACTCAGTTACATTTTGTGATAGAAACTGTACTGTCTTGTGTTGGAACTGATAGATAAGGATTGCATTCCTTTTTAGTTCAATTCCTGAAAGTAGAGAAAAGGCAACATTCAGTCACAGATTAAATAATCTCCAAAATAGAGCTGATCAAATATTTTAAAGCTTTCAGAAAGTAATATAAGTCCTCTCACTCTTTTTCCTTTCCTTTATGCATTCGTTGTTTGGAGAAACCTTGTGTTTGTAGGGGGGAAAAAAAAAAAATCCTTCTTCCAGAGTAAATTTTTTTGAGGAAGAAGTCCTCGAGAAGTCTGTTTTTAGTAACTGCCCAATGTAGAGATGCAAGAATATATGTTGCAGATTTTTGAGGATGACTTAACCTGGAAGTTCTGTTGGTCATCCTGTCCTAGTGGGTACTGTACTAAAACAGTAAAGGTTCACGGCTGAATATAAAGCAGCATTTGAGAATATACCCAGCATTGTGCCTTCTGTATGTGTAATGCAAACGGATAGGAGAAAGTGACGTATGCACTTGGTTTTCATTGATACAGTGACAAGCAGTAGATGGGAGTGCGGGTTTATACGTGCTTCATACTTTTTTGCCTGACAGTCGAAATGCCAGTATAAATTTGACTCCTCTCTTGCTTAAATTGCAGAATGTCAGTCGGTAGTTGCAGTGGTTTATGGAAATGAGGGTAATGTCAGCTTACTTCAGTGTTATGCTTTTCATGCTTTAAGCAAATAAGACCACTTCCATAGCTCACTTTCGGTTTGAAAAGTTTGATGTATTTTGGATTTGAGCAATAAAGCATTGTAAGACGTTTCCTACATGGTATTGAACATGACATGGCTGCTGCTGCGAAGACAACTGAATGCTTTCAGCCCTTGATGGTAGAATCTCAAAATGAGAGTCTCTGGATGCCCTTGGGTATAAATAGGCCTCTAGTGGATAGTGCTGCTCTTCTGCCCCTGCTTAGGTACATGCTGTTCCTCTTACAAGTCCTAAATTTAAAAAATTAAAATGGAAATTTGCTGCAGTTTTTTAGCCTAGAACATCAGTAGATCATGGCTGTTAGGCTCATTTGACTCCCAGTTTAGTAGCAGAGGATCAAGATTTTCAATACTCTCTTAAGCAGACCATGGTGGTGACACATGAATAAGGGAAATGTTTTGTATTGGTCTAAGCGGACTTATGGAAGGCTTTGTAAATTGTGTGTAGAGATTCATCAAGGAAGATGTAAAGAGATTTCAAATCGTAATTTGCATCTTAAGCCTAGGCATATGAGTCATGAAATATAGGAGAAAGAAGGAGGCAAGATGTGTAGGAGGAATTTTGGAAAACAAGTGTTAGGGTCAGCAGGCTCATCTTCCTGACCACTGCAGTTAGTGGAAAGGGGGACATTTCCTTTTGCCCTCCAGGAGAACTTCAGATCTTGGTCTCTCCTGTCGTGTAGTGTCACTGAGGCTGGTGTCACACACTGGTTTAGACTAAGGTTTGGGCAGAAAGTTGGTAGTGTTAGTTGTTTGGAGCGTGGGCAGATTGGGAGGAACAGGAACATTTGTCTGGGTGAAGCTGAAAATGAGGTGAGAGCCGGCAGGTACAGATGCAGGTGAGTTACTGGTTTGAAGTTTCAAAATAACAATGGGGGGTTTTCGTGTTTGTTTGCTGGTTGCAAATTATAAATAAAGAAAGGATGATTAAACTTTTAATTATCCTTTTCTGATCTCTGTTGTGGAGCCACTGTCTTTCTAGGGGCTTAAGAGAGAGTCTAGGAAGAGACTGGTTTCCTCTGCCTGAAATTAGCCTTGTGAATGCCTCCTAGAGGTACTGCAGTTTGTGTTCATTTTGTATGTAAACATTTTAAAGAGGGTGTGCAAAGGAAATCTATCCAAGAATAGAAACGGATTTCATGTTGCCAGGTTATATAAAACCGCAAAGATTTGCCAGGCTCTTCCATGGTTATTCAGCTTAGTTAACCCTTTGTATGTTGTGTAGTTCAAGCTAACATTTTCAAGTTCAGGTGCTAATCAATCAAATGCAGATGCTCCTCTGTGAATATAGGAAGCCAAAAATAATGCAAAATAGATCCACAACATGAAATGCTGTAAGGGGAAGGTTTATATAGTGTGCTGCATCCTCTTTCAGCCATTATACGTTCAGGAAGTTGCTTTCTGTTTCACGAGGGTAGGTGGCTTTCCCTTGATGTGTGGTGTGCTTACCTGGTAAACAGCAAATTCAGAGATTTGTGGCATTGAACTCTTTTGCCTCCCTTTCCAGTGGGAGGAAGGGTGAGCTCTTAATCACAGGCCTGGATAAGGTGGCAGATCACACGTTCTGTCTGAACCTGCCATAAGAAACCTTCAACAGTACATAAAACTCTTATGTCTGAATTCCCTGTCTGCAAAGCAGGGTTGATGCCAGGTCCTACTTCGCAGGTGTCCTCTGGTATTTGGATCCCATGCTAACAGGGGCATATCGCCTTAGGCTCAACAAAGTGCTTTGAGACCCTTGCTTACATAGGCATGAGAACATTCCTCACAGAAAGATGAAATTCTCTTTATTCTGTTTCTTCTTAGAAACTCAGAAAACCTGGGGTCATTATGAACTAAGTTCTGAGATTGGAATTTGCCATTCCTCAAGATTCATGCTCTGCTTTCATTGCTTGCAAAATTCATATAACCAATTCATTTATCTTATCAAAATGTATTATCTATTCAGATAAAATGATTTCTTGTAAATGATAGTGGCTGCTATATACAGGTTCAGTAGCTGGGGTTGCAAAGTGGACAGGTGGTGCATAAAATGCGAATTATATAAATATTTCCTTGTGAATTGTATAAATATTTCCTTATTTATCCTAGTTTAAGAACTGTCAGTAACTGGTATGTCAGTATGAATATTTAGTTTACTGCATTTAGAAGCCAATTCTGTTTACCATCTCAAATTTTCTGGTTCTGTATGTCCTTGTATATTTGGCCCCATAAAGCAAATTTTTTTAAAAAAAGCGAACAAGTCAACAAACATATTGTGCATTGCTTAGTTTGAAATACTAAATAATATTAAATATTTAATTTAAACATTAAATAATAAAGCATTAAATTAAAACGCAATCTAGTAACTTCACAATTGGACTTTCACTAAATATTGTGTCAGTATCTGTAAGACAGTTGTGTATAACTTGAGTATTCACAAATTTAAGGACCAAAAGAAGGGGAAAAATATAATTTTTAGTTCACTAACCATTTAAACTAGAAACACAAATGTTCCAATTTTGTATTTCACCATCTACTCCTGCAAAAGAAGTGGTGGTGGAAGATGTTTCAGTGCTGTTTATATTAAAGGTATTAATGTTGATCACAGTGGTCTAACCAAGAGTTCTTTCATAAGCCTGATATAGTCTTCTTTACATATATCTGCATTGTTTGTTTACTTTTTGGAGGGGTAATGTTAATATTTCAACATTTTGCATCGGGTAGATAAAGTCCTAACAGAGTCCCAATACTCCTACATATATTACATTTTTATTATGTTCTATTTCCCTTTCTGTTGCCTTTCATTATCAAAATGAAAGTAGCTGTATTTCTGAAGTTTTTTTGAGCCTAATGTAGAAAAATTTAAGGATTTGTTCATGTTTTCTACACAGTTGAGCTGTAAACCGGTAGCTTGAAAGAAGGATTGTTCTGAAGGGGTAAAGAGTGAAGACAGTGGAAAATGCACCTTGCAGTGGTAGATGTAATAATTTGTGGTGTTTAACACCTCAAATGGACATGGGTACAGGTGCTTCGTATTATCAAGAGTATACCTTGTCAAGACAAAGTTGTTAAATTTTCTGTGCAATATCCAAACTATCACCCATAATTCTTTGAGTATTCTTTTTATCTGAGCTTGACAGATTCACTGCTTGGTTTTGTTCTTCCATTTCTCTTTCAGTCCCTCAGGCAGAATGTTCTTTGTTTATAATTTTAATTCCATCTGCTGTATATAATAAGGTGTATTAAAGAAGGAGAAGAAAAATATTCAGAACCAATAGGCACCGATAAATAAAGAAGAGCAAGTTAGCTTAAGTGCATTACCTTCTTTCACTTTTCTTATCTGAGCTCAGTAGCCTCAAACTACCTTCTTTTGCATAAAGGTTGTAATATTTTATTGCTAGGATGTTGTTTTGTGCCAAAAATACTTTAAAAGAAAATGTTTACAATATAAACTAAAGTGAAAAAGGAGTCCAGCTATACCAGTAATCAGTTAGGGAAAACTATGTTCTTACTAGCGGTCAAAAGTACAAAGCATGGCTATTTGTATGTATCTTGTGGTGTCCAAAGTCCTGTAATCATAAAGACCTTGTTTCAATAGCAGTTTTGTTTGAACAGGATAACCAATTCTGTCCTTAAATTAAAAANAAATGGCATTTGACANGTGNAGCTAGTTTACTATTACTTACTGCTTTGGATGCTAGTTCCATATCTGGTTAGCTTGGTGGTATTAAATGGAAGACCTTCAAATCTTTTTGTTTCTTGCTAGCTGAAACTATATATTTTAATNCCCACTATCCATGGGCACTGAAGTTCCAGANAGATCTGTATCTAGAAAGCACTGACAGGAAATATTTGCTCATTAAGTTACAGAGAGTGAAATGATACTGAGGTTTTACATACACAGACCTTAATTAGAAGTAGAGTGGGGTTTTGCTTTGAGTGTTGTTCTGCCTTTTTCTAATACCAGCCATTTGATGCTTGGCTAGAGGTCTTCAAGAAATGTGCAGCTGATTTATAGTTTTGAAGGTCTCTGTTGTCCTCGCAAATGAGCAGCGGTACAGAAGGGCCCTAGGAGCCTAGCAAATGGCTTTATCTCATGTGGACAAAGTGGAGGTGTCATTCCTACAAAACCAGCTTTTTCAGTTGTTCAGGGAGACCTCAATAGCTCAGCATTTTCTGCAGGTAATCCCTGCACTTCTCATTTTGGAAAAAAAAAGTGGTGAGACACGGACTGCGTCGCTGTATGGAACAATACATCAAAAGTCTTGCACATGTTGAGTCCAGAGTGGGAAACAGAAGGAAAATCAATTGTCCTAGTTCAGAAAATGGGCAAACAGCAAGAGCTTTTAATTCTGGGTAAGAGAAGAATTCCATTACCTGTTTGAAACTTAAGAAAATAAAAATCTCTGTGCTGTGGTTTTCACTTGCATTTGGTACCAGGATTTCTTAAATACATATAGATACACTATTATTTTATACGTTATTTCTTATCCCTTTAACCTGTATATGCATTAGGATCTTCGGGTATTGGGAAAAGAGTATCTTTTTGTGAGTACATGACATATGGATAACTTTTTTACCTTTTACAGCTTTTTTGGATTTTTCTTTCCAGATCATCTTGGGTTTAGCACAAAATGTTTGTTCTTTATTTTCTCTGCTCTGATGCATCCATAACTTAAAGCTGTTCAGTGATTTATTTTTACTACTTTTTTATACAAGTGGGTATAGTTCATTTTCTTGTTATGCTTACTGAAGGAAAGCATTTATTCCTTATCAAGAGTTAGCTTCAGCCATGCTTTTAACTTTTTATAAAAAAATAGAACATATGAAGTATTGTAAGTGATGTAAGTGTTAGAGGTTGGCAGACAGATGTATGCTTTGTTCGTTTTGGCTAGTAATTACAGGAACTGTTCTTCTACACCCATGTTTTATATATATGGAGCAGGAGGAACTGAATATAAGAAGACACTTTGAATGTTAAAAGATTAAACTTCTGGTAGTTTAGTTGTTGGTTGGTTGACAAAAATCAGAGTACACTTTGCTCGTAGGTGCTACAAAATAACGACGTGAAGTATTTTTGTGACTCCTTATAAAAGCAAAGAGAAAAAAATGGGGATGGAGTTATCCACAGATGCTTTGTTATACTACATTCTTCATGGGTTACTGAGCTTATCTGCAACTTCATAGGAGCAGGAGCATGAGGGTATGTAGAAACAAAGCAGTTAGAGTGCTATTCTTACCCTTTTTGTATCTCCAGACATAAATAGTTTATGCATTCAATATTTTGACATCTTAAAAATTTATTATTTGGGTAAAACATCTTAGTAGTGATCCAAGCTTTCCATGACATTTGAGATCTAAATCTTCTGAAAAATCATCCCTGTGTTTTAAAGAAACTTAAGAGGCAAAAACCAGTAAAGTGCATGTTTTTCTAGGCATGGAACGTACAGTTGTTAGATTGCTAAATTCCTCACTGGATGTTGAAACCTCAGAATACACATGATGTTTTAGATCTCCCCCTTTCTTTCCCTTAGAATATGATGGCACACCCCTTGCTCTTTCTGGAGAACACCTAAGCCGTAGTATAAAAGGTGGCTTGCTTGATGTTCAGTTGTTTGGGGGCTTTTTGTTTGGTTGTGTGTGTCTGTGTCCTCCCATCTTATTTTCTGGCTTTGATAGTTTGTAGGGGACTACCTGTACTGGAAGGTGTGCTTCTAATTTATATATACTTTTTTTTACAGTTGTCTTTTTACAGTACTTTATTTTTCTGAGTTGTTCATTCTTCTAGATCTTTCGGTTTATTTGTATAGCAGCAGTAAAAACTCTTGGATTGGAAGAAACTGCAGGACATAATAGGAGTTTGATGCGAACATCTATCTGCAACTGGCATAGGTGATTTACAGCAGAGTTTCAACATTAGCTTACGACAGGTGTTAACAGCATAGACGTTGATTCTTGAAGTTTGCTTAAAGTACTTTTACTCAGACTAGGTCCTATTTTGATGTTTTTAACTTAAAAGGTGCACTGATATTTGGATGTTGTTATAGCCTGATACTTCCTAGAAAAATCGGAACTCTTTAGTCTTTCTGTGTTGTCATTTCTCTTCATAAATTCTAGAATTGCTACAGAGAAATGCTGATAAAAAATGTGCTGTGAATCTGAAAAGCCGTGGAGAGAAGGAAGGTAACAGGAGAAAAATAGTACTGCAGATATGACTAATTAAGCTAATGATCAGTGCTACTTTAATAAACATTCTGAAGATGTATAATCCATACCATGACCTTCATGTTTTGCAGTTAACAGTAATTGAAAGTGTGTTTCAAAGCATGCCCTAAAACTTGTATGCTTGTAGAGTACTTCAGAGATAATAATCTTTTTGCATTTATTTTACTATGCAGAAGAGATGTTATATTCCTCTGCCTCTTCTTAACAAATATTTGTGGCTTAAATTATAATCATCAGTTCAGGCTGCAATTATTCTGGTATGTGGCCAAGAGAGCTCAAATGCCATATCTCAAGGCCACATCTCTGGAGCCAGTGGAACAGGGGTTGTTTGGTCGGAAAGTATAGAGGGATGCTGTCAGGTGGAACTAGAGTGGAATTCAAGTGGAATGAGTTTTCTAGATGAGGAGATATATTTCATGAGGGATGAAGATAAAAAAGGTTGAGAAGGACAAACTGTATTTGACAGAACTCATTTTCAATTAATGTAGAAGATAAGAACCACTTCTCAAACTTGGAGCATGCCAAGACATCTGGATTTGCTGTGACAACATAACACTTGTGGTATTAACTGAAATCTTACTCCTGTTGCAGGAACCTGGAACTTTTTGAGGTGTTCGGCTGCATGTGCCAGCAGAGCAAGACAGGAGACGTTGAGGCTCTTTTGTATACCTGAGGAAACAATGAAGGGAGTAGACCTGAAGTGTGCCATAGAAGAATTGAGAATCTTTTAGGCAAAGCCTACACACAAAGGACGGACTTCACTGAACGCATAGTTACAGGAAGCAGATTCTGTTTGATTGGTGAAGTGAGGAGTATAAAGAGCAACAAAGTCGGAAAGATGTCTCGGTGATGTCTGTGAAACAGAAGCAGTTCTTGGCCCTTGGTGAAGGGCGAGTCAGCGTTTTTATCTGAGCGGCAAAAAGTTGAATATGAGTTGTAAGATGAGAAGTGTGTCATGAAAATAAGGCATCGTTACAGATGTGGAGAACCTCAATGCATTAGGTGTTACTTGAAAACTGAGTGCTTGCAGGTAGAACATTAAATTGTAGAAGTGAGAACTAAAGCTGCATGCTCAGCACAGTAGTGTAAGGAGGTTCGTACCACATAGCTAAGTCTGTAGAAATTCAAGTCCGGTCATTGAAGATAGCAGCAGTAGCGGGATTACTCACTCACCACATCAGTGAGTCATCTCATTAGGTGAAATAGTAAGTGTGGTGTGTTTAGGTTCTTGAAGAACTAGTTGCTCATTAGGAAAGAAAGTAATTTCTGTTAGCTTTAAATCACTCTCACAAACACCTGATTGAGGGATACTTTTTTGCGGAGCCGGTGGCCATAAATTGAGCAGTTTTGGATGGCTGTAGAAGTTACTGTAATGTTCATGGGCTACCAAAGACTCCATGTGACACTGCCTACAGCAGCACTTCCCTGGTGTGGTCCCCTTGTCGGGGACTGTGGGATGAGAGGAAGTTATCTTCTGGCTGGGGGGGAAACTATCCACTGCTTTCTCTGTTGTATTTCAGGATGCTGAGGCTGCAGCAAATGTATTCTTTGCTAAATTTGCCCTGCATGCTTTAGTTAGGGTGCCTTACAACAGGATACTACCTATTTAAAATACTGCCACACTTCCAAATGCTGTCATACAAATAATAGAAGGGACAGATGACAATTGGTTGTGCTTTTTTTTCAAGCACTTAAAGCAGAGCGGCGCTTAAAGAAAAAGGGATTCAAGTCTTTTGTCTACTCCAATCCCTTGCCCCTTTGACAGTCCTGCCCATTAACAAAGTGATGCTTTTTGGGAAAACAACTGGAATATCACTGCACTTACTCTTAGGAGTGCTTATGTCATCTGTCTGCCATCCTAATGTCTCATTGCTGAAACAGCCACCAATAGCTGTAGGAGAGTATGGTAGCAGGAAACCTAAATTTAGCGAATGAGATGAAAATCTGCATGCAAAACATTAGGGCTTCTTCCTCCAAGCCAGTAAATCCTTTCCAATAAAAGTGATGTTTAGCTCTTCCCACCCATTAAGCCCAGTGCTACTGAAGTGTGGGAGAGCAGCCACTAACTTAGCATTGTAAAACTTTACGAAATTTTAGCCTGGATCCAGGCTAGTTTCCCACTCTACTGGCAAGAAGACCGAGTTGTTCTTTGGCTTTTTAAAGGTCAACTGACCTATCCAGTACAATCTGGTGGGAAAAATGGACGAGGCAATTCCGGAAAGGAAGGACAGGCCAAAAAAGGGGGGTAAGCTATAAAGTCGTTTTCTCTAAAGACAAAGTGGGAACGGAAATCCAGGAAGTGAGTGTGAAATTAAACAGTGTATTTGTTATCTATACTGTAAGGGTTTCCCTGTGCTGTACAGAATCATGCAACACTTGTTCCTGTTACATGCTACCAGACCAGATGTGGGATAGTACCTTGGTTCTCATATTTTTTAGAGGTAGTCTCATGAAATCTTCTTTTTTATTTTTTCCTGCATAATATCAGGCAATGATAGTACATTACTCCATTACTTTCTTGCCCTGGAATCTTAACTCTGCTTTTGCCATGCTGTGGCATAAACTTTATTTATGCTTTTGATTGAGGCATCAAGACATATGGAGAGGTATGTTTCACAAGATGAGTGTGGTAGCTGTGGTTATCAGACCACCAGGCAAGATTTTTACATTGTTTTTAATTTTTTTTTCCTCCTTCTTGTGAGATATAATTACCAGAATGTATTTGTTGCCAGCTTCGAAACTAAATTATACATACACAGCTATCTTTTTTAATTCTTGTAAGTTGGATGTTTTGGTATACTTTTCCTGTGTTAAAACTGCTGTGATAAGTTAAAAATGAAGGCTTTTATCTAATTGTGTCTTGTACCAAGAAAGGATGTTTTGTTGGGTTTTTTCTTTCTCCCCCACCCACCTGAAATCTGAAGTACTGGGGAAAAATAACTTGGGTAGCAATGTGGAGATAGTACTGCTCCAAAGCATTATTAAAGCAGAAATACCAAACCAGAAAGCATTAGTCCTGTAAACTTAAAGCAGTGCCACATTTGTTCTAGGTGTTTTTCTCTCTGAAGAAATGCTTGATCTAAATGAAACTGAACCTCTTCTTCACTGAATTAGTTTTTAAAATGTGCTGCAGTGTCAGAACAATTTATTTGCAAGCTTTTAAACCAAATAGAACTTCATTGATGAAATAGCTATCTGGTACACTTACCATAAAAACCAACGCCAAGGGTACAAGTCTTCTTCAATATGACTTTTAGTGCAATGTCAGAAATGATATATATAAAAATGATTGATCAATAAAGCATTCTGAGGTTGACATGTTCCACTTTTAGAACCAAATCTAACTTATTTTTGTAAATCTAACTAGTGATACTTTTATATATTTGTATGTAAAATACAAATACAATAGTGCTCTAAATTGCATCCACAAATAACAACTTCAGTGTGCTGGGGGACACCTGGACTTAGCTTCAAGATAGGTAATTTGTGTGTAAATAGCAGTCTTGCTGCAGCATGAAATAATTCTGGGCTCATGACTTACCCTACTTCTCTAACTATGTGGTAGTCATGATCCAACTGTCTTCTGATCTTTCAGTTTTTTGAAATTCCTGCACCATCTCTGTGCATACCAAGCAAAAGGATTTTTGAACTGCTGGAATATTTTCCCCTGTTCAAGACAACCAAAGTGTCAGAAGTTACCAAGCCTGTATTGCATCCTCTTCATCTTTTCCTAAAGCGCTTAACAGGACATCATTTGGTCTCCTTCCCTAAACTGTCATGGCTTCCGTCCTTCTGGCCACTTCAGCAGTGTGGAAGAGAAGCTGTTCCTCACTGTGTGTGTCAGGAGCCAGTTCCAGCTTTGTGCAAAGCAGTTGCATGTTCTAACTCAACATTTTTCAGTGTTAGTATCCAAAGTAAAAAGTACCATCTCTTTCTGTGTTTTTCATGCTACCTGTATTTGAGAATTTGACCATGGAATGATGTGAATACCTCTCTAACATTAGGCACAGAACACAGCCTGAGACAACAGATGAGATGCTGGAACAAGACACCAGCCTCATGCTTTCAATGCTGAATTTGAGTGTCTGTAAACTGGCCATGGTTTGTAAAGCTCGCTTACCCTTAGACTTGAGAGCTTATGCTGTCATGTCCAGGACATGCTCTTCCTAACTTTGTTCACTACGTCTCTGCTTATTCTGTAAGAGCAGCTGCAGTCATGTTTTGGACCTCTCGAAACATGAGTGGGAGAAGGCTTCTATTATGACAAGTTCTCAACTGACTTTTGTCCTCGTATTTGCTGTTCTTAAAGGCATGAAGTAGTTTGTTCTCTATCAAACAATCAAAATTCTTACGATGACATCACCATCACTAGCTTAGTCTACGGTGTTGACTGTTTGGCTTCATCTCAGCCTTCTGAAAGGAAAGCATGACTTCAGTCAGGAATCTTAGACCAGAACTGGTGCCAGGAACATGCCTGCAGGCTTTTAGGTTCATTTTGGATAACAACATTTTCTTGTCTTTTTCCTTGAAGAATAAATAGAATTGAACATTGATAGAAACAAACTCTTTTTAAACTAACCAGTAGACACTTCAAAGCCCAAATGATATAAACCCAACTTTTAAAAACAATCTCTACTTAAGCACATAAGAATCCAGTGCTTAGTACTTCTGAAAATGCTGAGGGCGAACTTCTCTACACCTATAAAGTTAGGGCAAAAAAGACAGTTAATTGGAAACAAATTCTTTAAAAAAGGAAACTGGAAAAATCACTTTTCCATACTACAGACATTTTTGTATTGGTTTTTGGCGAGACATGAATGCACTGCAGTAATGTCCTCCAGACGTATTTTACATCCATTTTTCACATGAAGAATTGGGAAGAAAACTGTTTGCGGCTGTTATTTGGAAGGCACCAAAACATTAGGCAGCAGGAGTTAAAAGAAGAATCCAGTGTCACTTCTGGTCTCTGAAGGACATTTTTGGTTTCTTAGTTCTATGAAGGATGAAGGTTATTTTCATTGTGGTGTTGATGGTACTGTCTGCACCCATGTGTGTTTCCTGTGATAACCAGTATTGAAGTCAGGAATCTGTATTGAAAACTCTGTAGTGCTGCTTACTGTCACTTTGTCAAAGTGCTGTGTTTGCTTTCAGGGCAAAATTTCAGGAAAAGGCTTACTTTCCCCAGAAACAGGAGATTTGCCAGTCTACACTTCTACATTGACATTCAGAATTTTTACATTTCAGCAGGACAGAGGAATTAGGATGTTATGAGTGTCTACTGTGTTGAGAGGGTGCTGATGCTTATATGTTTTTAAGGGCTACAACCCAGATTTCCAAATGGGCATATATACCTGATACTGATACTCTCAAATCTGCTGCTTTCTGTCTTCAGTGCTGGAAAGGGATCCTACGTAAATGGGTTTTATTCTCATCTGCTTGAATTATAATGGGTATCAGCACTGCAAGTGTCTTGGAAACTGATTCAGGTAGGTCCTTGGTTTTTTTAGCCAGTCCTCTGAGTAAGAGTAGCGTATTTCAGCTATGTACACCAGCTTCACAGTGTGAGTTAATTGGCCTTTAATTCTGTGTAGACAAGATGAGACAGAGTGGAAGGGAAACAATGTGGCCTGTCTTGCTTCAGTCCACTAATCTGATTTAAGCTGTAACATAGACAAGGCCGCTTGCAGATTTTTACACGAGGGAGCAGGTTGTATTAAAGACTGAGGGAGTGTCGGAGAACTTCAACCTGCGCTCTTGGAATAAAATTATGCATGGCCTTGTCTGTGCTAGGATTTTGCTTCATGTTTTCCAGTTCACCTGAACAACTGCTACTCACCAAGTAGAGACATTTAAGTCACATCCCACTCTTATCCTCCTTAAACTTTTTCTTACACAGAACTTTGAAATGGGTTTAAGTTACAATTTAGAAGTAATTGGTAACTCTTCCTAGATGTGGCAGATATGTGAGTAGGATGTCTACAGGAATGAGTGGCTACATTGACATGGTACTCTTCAGTGGGTGAATGTGGACTGGTGGGTATGGTTGCTGGGATTTCATCAGGTTGTTTTACTTGATGAAGTGTGTTTGTGAAATGAGTATCTTGTATTGCAGTGTAGTAAAGGCATACAATGAACATGAATTTATATGCAGAAGTGTAAGTTCACATAAGCTTATACCAATAAACTTACAAACAGTATGCTAATTTACTTGGCAGATACAGTATTTTTCTCCAAAATATATGGAGTAAATATGTTTCTGTTCCTTTCACTGAATATTAGCTAATGCTCTCATTGCTGAATTATTTCTAAATAAAGACCCTGTAGTGTCCTTAAAGCTCTTCCATCAGCTATGAGGTTGAACACTGAACCTCAATTTTAATGCTTATTGTACATCTCATTTATCCAAAAAGTCCACATTCCAAATGAAGCTGTAGTATGCAAACTGTAGACTATGCTGGGTTTTTAAAAATTATTTTTCATGTTAATGCATACTGTGTACTGAATCTTGGTGGGTTTTTTTATTTTTTAAAGCAGCTTCTACAGGGTAGTTTTCTTGTCTCAAATCTGTATGTTCCTTATGGCACTTTTTAACAAAGAGAAACATTAAGCTTAAATGAACATCTCCACGTAGCTTAGCAACAGGATATGATTAATAATACCTTTCACCTATCTGTATGCAGATAAATGTCTGAAAGTGAAAGCAAATTCAGAATTGGTTGGCCAGAGCCTGGCGGTGCAGTGAGAGAGAAAAGGTAATATGATAATATCTTGTGATCTTTGTTGAAAAAAGGAGAGAATACGAAAGATATATCTAATGGGTTGGATCTGCCTTACGGAGTAAAACACAGAGCATAATGGATTTTTTAATAACAATTAAATGGTGTACTAAGAGAAAGTATAAATGCCCTTGCTTCTCATTATTGGTTACCATCACTAATTTACCAGCCATGCTTTTTCATATGTGAGAGATCAGAAACAATCAGTAGTAATTACTGGGCCATCACAGCTGAAATGAAATGTAGTATAGATGAAATGTAGTATAATTTAATATACAGTTAATGGCTTTATATTACCATAAAAGTGTTTTTAGTGATGAAATGGACTTTTGTACTGAGTGCTGTACTTAAAAACTATGCAAAACATTGGTTATGGCATTAAGTTTGTAGTTAAAATTTTCTAGCAGAGAAAAGAAGGGAGATTGCAATGGACATTCCGTGTTAAATGATACCGCATTATTTAACTTTTCTGTAAAATTTTGTGTATATGTATAAATAAAAGGAAATTGAATTTTATCTGTATGTGTTTGATTTTTGTATCTGTATAGGAGATTGGAGATATTTACTTTTCAAGAAATCAAAAGGTGTTAGAATATGAGTTGGTGACAGAAGCTTAATTCTTTCCCAGTTTGTACTCGTTCTGTATAAAGAAGAGTCACTATGGGAGTAGGATGAATATGGGATTCGTTGTGTGCTCATTTTGTAATAGTGGGAAATTGCTGTTTTTATAGGAACAAAATGGAGTAGTATATGTATGTGCTGAATGTAGAAGACCTAGTTATATTGAGACAATCCCATGGACTGGCATAAATTCGTAAACATTTACCTTTAGAGGAGAAATAACCTATTACAATGCAGAAGCACAGATTTCTGTCCTGAGCTTCAGAACCTTCAGAACCTGCTTTTTTTTCTATTTTTTAAATTACTTAATTATACTGATTATGCATTATCTACTGTGTGAAATCAGTAGAGATGTTTTTTACAGTTCACAGGATGGTGTATATATTTGTATTTGCTGTTCAATGACAAAGTGAATGTTTCGGTGTATTACAGAAGTTGTAGGGGTAATACTGTGGAAGGTTAACTGTTGGTAGTGCTCCTTGTATCTGTCCTAATGCATTGTCATGGGCAAACATCCACCAGCAATCATTTCAGTCATCACTTATTTTTGCTTTACACAGTTTAATTCTTTAGTGCCTAGTGGCAGTCCAGGTTTTATTTCTGAAACAGAGAGGGAAGATTTCCTGCATTTAATAGGAAATTTCCTTTTTTGTTCATGTTTGGTAGCCTGCTGTCGAAGTGTGATTGTTTTTCTGAATTAGCAAGTAGGTCTATTTAAGTACTGACTCTTTTGAAAAGAAAGTTGCTGCCTATTTCTGTAACAGCTGCCACCTCCAGTTATTGTGCAAAGATGTTGGTGTGCTAGTGTGTTTTAGAGGTGTAGCAGGGGATGTCTGTCTCATACCTCAGAGGGTTGCCACTCGTTAGCTGAAATGCCCTCCTGCGACATTGTCAGGCCCCAGTATTTGGCAGCTGTTAGGGCTGATAATGCTCTCTGCTGGAAAACTTTCCTTCTGTAAGATTTCTCCCCAGAATTTGACTGTGGCCTTATCTTGTACTCCTTCCTTGGTTCGTTGATGTTCCCTCTTTCACCTTTTAGTCTTTACCTGAATCCATTTGGCACTTGGCTGACACCAACAGCTTTACCCTCCCCTGGACTGCCTGCTGCGTCTCCTCTTAATCCCCTGTGACCATGTTGCTTCGTGGCTCTGCAGCTCCTCAGCCATCATGGCTGGAGTGGACAGCAGGAGGCATGACAGGACCCTCCTGGAAGAGTAGATCTGTTTGCCTTTGGTTTACCACCATCAGGCTTGAAGCTGAGAACAGTCAATTTACACCATAGGATGAAATGGTGGGGCAGGACACTGTTAAATGCTGCCTAGTATTACTCCTTGTGCCTTCTTGAATATGGAACTGGAAACCATTGATCCTTTTATCAGGCACCTGCAGCTACCTGTTGCATGGGAGGCACTGATTTTGTTGCCCAGTATTCAGTGTAGTGTATGTAAGGATGTGGACTGACCTCGTGGTGATGACATAGGCATAAAGGCATGTTTGTCTTTCTCTGTTCAAACAAACACCAAACTCATAATTTTTGAGGGATTTCTCTAACATACCCCTCTAGTATTAGTGGAGAGAAGTTCTGGACAGGAAACAAATACCATCCTTATTCTTAAGGTCTGAGACTCCTCTTTCTGAAATTGCCATAAGTTATGCCACTAATTTACCTGAGGTAAGATGGTGCCCTGAGTTCTCTAGTTCTGTTGAATGAAATCTCTTTAGATCTCTGCTTGTAACCTATCCTAACTAAATGGTTATGCAAACAACTTTTGATGCTTTTCCTTCTTTAAAACAACATTCAGCAAAGACTGTTCACAGAATTAGTTTGAATTGGATCTCAGGTAATTATCTATTCTCTGAGAATTACAGCTTCTAGTTAGTGCAAGATATTGATGCAGATGTTTCCCAGCTTTACTGACTTAGTTTGAGTCAGCTGTGTTTGCCTGGATCTTCTGCCCTTAAACACATTTGTAGGTTTTTGGTTGAAAACCACCAAACAAGAAAAGAATGAAATCCCCTTTTCTTTCTGGACTGTAGTTTCAGGGCAGCATTTATTTTGCTGTTGAATCACATTTGCAGCTCAAAGAAGCGAGACTTTCATAAAGGGTTCTGTAAACTTAAACGAGATCAGAAGTCATTGTTTTCAGACAAACCTTATTTTCCAACCAGTCAATTTTAAGATGGAGTATAAGTAACAAAACAGCTGTGAGCTACAGTTTTGCAAATGCATAAGATTTTATTGTATAATGCAGCTCTGAAATATAGTACATCTAAACAAGCAAAACCATTCTGAAGTTAAAATGACTAATATTTAATAAAAAGATATGTAGATTTACATTGACTAAAGCCAGATGTGAAAATGTTTCCGTGCAGTTCTCCACAACCCATTGTATTTGAATAGGTGGATGCAATAATCAACAAAATGAATTGTAATTGTAAACTGTAACTGTAAGTTCTATGCCTCCTGAGTAATTACAAATGAAAGACTAATTACATGTTTATAACACGTTACCTAGTCTACATTTTCAGAAGTCATGTGCAGCCTGGAAGGTCTCTGTCTTTTTTGTAACTCAACTGAGACTCCTCATAGAAACCTCTTTTTCAAAGTGCTGTAAACCTTACCTGAATTTTGAGGCAAAGTGGTAAGTGTGGAAAGCCGCATCCTTTCTTCCTTTTCATGTGAATCACAGTTGTGGGTCTTTTTCTCTTACAGACTTGAAAAGGGTGAGGAGACTTGTTTGGCTGAGAAATGCAGAGGGAATGATGCGTGGGATTTTGGGCATTCTCAGAGTGCACGTGTATGGGTGCTTTGCCCCTCTCTGCCTGCTACCTCAGCTGTCAAAACAAGTTAGCGTGTATCCCTCCGACTAGCGCTGAAGTGCTCTGTGCGTCCATCAGTGAAATAGGCGTCCCTGTGTTTCAACTGGGAGCTACTGTGTTGCAAAATGCCCTCAGGATCCCTATGCTGTGAGAAGGTGTTGCACCAGCCAGGAGATCCACTTCCTAAATTGCTTGTTACCAGTTAGCGGACCCCACGCTCCATGCAGCTGAAGTAGCAGGAGACAGAATTAGAGCTGCTCATCGCTGTAATATGTGTTCAGAGGTCGACTGGATCTATCCAATGGTGCAACACTTACGATGCAATCATTAATCTTAATATTTTCGCTCTTGCGGAGGTCAGTGACTTTCACAGAAGTCTGAGCAAATCTGTTTTGTTCACTGAATCCTGTTCAACATATCCACAGTGTTCCTGGATGGCCTTGCAGAGTTTTCAGTTTCACAGATGTCTGAAATGCTGATTGTTTCTTTTGCCTTGGAGTAAGCAGAAGTGGTTTATTTAATAAAAGAAAAAGAAAAAACAAGAGAAAGTAAATGCAGTGGTTCAAATTGCTTCTGCATCCGGTTCAGGCTGAATACTGCTGTTCCTCTGTTGTAACTGCTTGTTCTTCAGCATTTGCTTTAGTATTCCTTGATTTCAACTGTTTCTGTACTGTATTGCTTTTTATTTGGTTGTATTTTCTTCTAGATAAGGCTCTATCATGATTGTTTTTAATATCGTGGTTTTTTAAATATCTTAGTATTAAGAGTCACATCTCTTGTCTTCATCTCTTCAATCTTCTTTCTCCTCTTCCCTCTCCAACGGTGTCCACACATTTCTCTTGCTGAGCATTTCCAATCATTGCTCTTGTTGCTGAAAATCCAGCTCTTGGTCAGAGATTCTCTAACTGGCCTACAACATCATCATCCTTCCACTGCCAAGAGAAGCTTTTTTTTTCCATGTGAAACTGGATTGACAGATGTTCTTACCCTTTCAGTTTATAATCATTCATTTATTTTCTTGATTTTTCTTTGGCCGTTTGAGAAGCGACATCATGTTACTGTAGTGTGGTAGTGGTGGGTAGGTGTTGTCATGGACTACTGGTCTGGGTTTGGGGGCTTTAGCCAGGGATTTTTTGGAGGTGGCTTGTTTTTTTGTTGAGAAGACTTATTTTGGCTCAAGGAAAATATATTTAAGGAAAAATTCTCTAGCTGTACTCAGTAAGTCTTAGAGTCTCGTGGCACTTGCAAAATGATATAAAAACTACATTTCTTCACTGTCAGCCTCATTTGATTAAGTGTTCTGTGGATGAAATTGACGTGACTATTTAAAACACGCAGAGGCCCCCAGTTGCCTTACTTTTGGTCTTTATTTTCGTGGCTGAAGAACCCCTACTCGGTCTTTGGTGTAGAGGATAACATCTCAAACCCTTTCTGCCATTTGCAGGTGCGGAGGGGCTTGTGTGCATGTGAACTTGGTAGCAAGGGGAGAGTAGAACACAGAGGTCATACAACAAGTCCTCACAGGGAATGGCAAAAACAAAGCTCAAGAACCCAAGAGCAAATAATAAAGAGAATGAGGAATATGAATGAACGCTGGTCAAGAGGAGTAACAGAAAAAGACATGAGAAGAACTGTCTCTTGTGGAGCCAGGTGTGAAGCCCAGAGCTCCTCATAGCACCAGTGTCCATGCTTGGTATTCTTGTTTCCATCATCTACAGGAGATAGGCCGTCAAAGGTAATAAATGAGGCTTGTGATTTACTGTAGTTGATTTTTCCTTCTGTGAAGCCTGTGCTTAGCTTCTGACACTTGAGTAGACCCTGAAGTCAAGAGAGACTTTTCATGTGGTTAGAGCTAAGAGAGTGTTGAAGTGCTCGGTCTGGTTGAATTGTGCTTCTCGCTGCAGAACTGAGTTTTAGTGCATGCAGTTTATTGAGGTCAGGGAAGGCAGATTTAGGAACAAAATTTGCAATACCTTGGCTTCTATTTCTGGACTTCTTTCCACAAACCTTATCCTGGTTGTGCAGGTGCTTCTTCTCCCATGGCAGATTCCATTTTTGAGAGTGTTTTGTGATTATAAATGGAAGAGCTAGTGAAATTAGAACCATAAAAAGTAGGCAAATGATAAATGCATGGAGAGGTGGAGTAAAGAAGATTATTTTCCTCAGCTTTAATAATAGAACCATAAGCAATAAGACAAATAGGCTTAGAAAGGATAAATCTAGCCAGATTGCTTTTTTACTTTTCTGATAAGATTACAAAATAAGCAGATGAAAGGCAAGTGATAGAATACATGCATTTTAGTAAGCCTTTTGATACCATCTCACTAAAGCATACACCAATAACTAATACATGTTGGCTTGGATGGAAACATGGTCATACAGATTGTAGATGAGTTGAAGGACTAAGTAATGAGCAGCGATGAAAGGTGATGAATTGAGACAGGGTGAGCTGTACTAATGAGGCTCTGCAGGGGTCAGGATTTAAGCTCAAGTTTTTCTTCTTTAACATCTTCGTTACCGCATCTTTTCAGCATGCTGTTGATTTTCCCCCTTGTCAAAAATGCTGGTGAGGCAGATAAATGAAATATTGGCACCTACTGGGATTAGCCCTGGACAGAAGACAGAATCAAGTGTTTATTAGAAATGCTCAGACCCTAGATGCTGATAGCCGTAGAAAGGTGTAGTGAATAGGGGATTAAACAATTGAGTGACCGAAGAGTAGCAGCCGTGTTCAGCTGGGTTCCAGGAATCCTTAAAATAAAGGGAGTTTAATTTTCTGTCAGGGCTGTGTTGCAAGTTATTGAGCAGCTTCCTAAAGAAAGTTACTTAAAGCTTTGATGCTTGAGCATTCTGCACTGGAAAAAAAGCAATAGAATGTGCCAAGTGAAGGAAGGTGATGTGAATAACTTCTGTCTCTATAGTCTTTCTCTACAGGTCTGACCCCCAGATAGCTGGCCAACAGTGTCCTATACAGCAAGTACAAGTACTACCCCATCCCAGCTCCCACCCCCAAACAGTCCTGTCCTCTGTATCGACTCTGATGCCACCAGGTGTGACACCCTGTAGCAAAGCCAGATATCTGGTGGTCTTCCCCTGGTGTTTACACCTTCTCTCTTGAAGATGTGGAATGAAACTGTCAGCACCCAGTTAGCATTTCATACACGCTCTCCGCAGCACAGCAGAAGTGTTCAGCTGTGTTATGAAGAATGACCAGGAAATAGCTTAGGCTGAATAACTGGTTTTGGAGTGCTGTTGCTCAAGGATGTTAGCAATAATAATATAGCAGGATGTCTACAAAATGATCCCATACTAAATACCATCAAAGGAGGCAGGAATGGATTAGGCCTGCTCTGAATTCTTTTGTCAGGTTATTTTCAGTGAAAAGTACTTTTCTTGTTAAAATCAGCACTGTTGGAAAAATGTTTTTTTTTACAGACTGCCACCGCTTGTTGAAATAATAATTTCAATTTTTCTGGAACTTGTTTGTATCTTCAAAATATTATTAGGCAATAGCTAATAGTTCCCTAATAAATCACGTAATGGATAACATAAGGTGAACACCTAATGGTGTGTTACAAGTGGTATAGAAAAGACCTGTGTGAATCTGACAATGATACAATGATCAACACAGTTCTGGCTTTTTTCATCTAAATTTGTCCCTCCTGGGTTGTAATGAAAGGTTATCACTTGCACCTAAATAAAAGTGTACAACTGCAAGTGATGTGTCATGAAATAATGGAAGATTGAAATTAGCAATAAAAAAATTTCTTGAAATTGT
>Ga0065711_1034428_pt1 | contig 23782 bp, 11 predicted proteins | sample Hoacrofraction12_FD_59098 | JGI IMG/M metagenome (GOLD analysis project Ga0065711, IMG submission 59098) | Hoatzin crop microbial communities from Cojedes, Venezuela - Epithelial fraction 12 v2 (version 2) | ecosystem: Host-associated > Birds > Digestive system > Esophagus > Crop | place...
GCACTACCATGAAACCCCCACATCTCCTCCAAAGATCTGACAAGGGTAAGTTGCATGAGGATTCAGGTTCTCAAGCTGTGCTCAAAACATGTTCTCAACTTTTTTCAATAAACACAAATATTTAGCATTTTAAGTGAAGGGCTCTTAGGCAAAAAAAAAAAAAGCAGTGGAAGACGTTCACACCATAAGATATGGACATGGCATTCCAGCATGCAGTAGCAGAATTTAAATAGCTGTTCATTTCTGGCTTCATATTTTCATTACTGAAATGTGTTATTACCTGAGGCCTTCCTGCCCCCCTCCGTAGCTGGTTTTGTCCAAACCAGTGAAATGTCCCTTTTCACTGCTCTCAGTAGTGAGCAGAGACTTGACACAGAACATTGACCTGGGACAAGAAATTCACCAGAGAGCACACACAAGACCACAAGTTATCCTTCACCTCTCCCGGTCTTGGTCCAAAAAAGTGATAAAGTGATTTTCTCATTTTCAAGTGAATTATTTACATGAGAAATTTCAATTTTGTATAGAAACCGTTTTGATCAAGCCTTCAGGTTGAACTTCTGACATGCCTGGACTCCAAGCTCAGCGAAGTGGTCCTTACATAGCAGTGTCCAATGCGAGAAGGCTCCGTGACAAATGACACAAGGTTTGAAAATGCACAGAGGGACTCAGCTGTCACCTGTTAAAGGGGCTGCTTCAGAAAAGATTAGAAAACACGATTCTCCCACCTCTCCCACATCTACAACAGCCAAAAGTTCGGGAGGTGTGTGTGATTCTGCCTGGATCCCCAAACGAACTGCTCCTTTCCTGGAGCGAAAGGCAGAGGAAGATGACTTTAATCTCCAGCACTAACAGATGAAATTAGAGCAAAGCCACCACAAACCCCCCTCTCCAGCCTTGCCGGACCCAAGCAGCAGTGATAACTGTAGGAGCCTGAACCATATCCCTCTCCGGTCCCTCTGGAGAGAGCAAAAGCACAGACAGCTCCAGGCATGTCACTGACACTCATCGCTATCTATTCTGAGGCAAGCCCCCTCAGTCAAGTGTCAGTCTACAAAAGATCGGCTCTTGAACAAGGAGCAGCTGGTTCAGGCCAGACGAGACAGAAACTGCACTGCTTAGGAAGACAAAGTGCTCTGAAAGCACTGGTCTCCTCCCCTCAGACTGACGGTACACATCCCCTAGCTCATGCAAGCAATGAAAATACTCCTGTTGGAACCGAACTTTCCTTGGCAGCCAGGCAACATCATTAAAAAAAAAAAAAAAGTTGTGGTTTTGTTTTTTTTTTTTCCCCTGTTCTAGTTTAGTAGCAAGCATCTTCAAGGTGGCCAGAGAGGCACACACCCCTCACCTCAGGCTGGAAGTACAGAAGCTGTTAGACACTAAATATGATCGCAGGTAATGCAAACATCATAGGCCAATGGTATTTTTTTTTCCTTTAAGTTACTAATATTTCACTGTGATGAACTTCAATTTTTAAGGAGTGCTGAAAAAGCTCCCTGAAACATCTTTAACTCTGACATCCACAGCAGTCAGTATATTCCATGCTCCATTGCTAATCCCCCACAACAAAATTTCCCTGAAAAGGGCAAATGAAACAGACAAAATGGCTGAGATGAGCCAAAAGTCAACCCTATCCTTGAAATACACTTTATTACTGTAAAAACTAGAGAGACAGGCTTTCCTACATTGCAGTTCAAATAGCTCTTAGGAGGAGATGGTTGCAATAGTCTCAAGACATGTCACAGTGAAGCAGAGCATTTGCTCTGCTGCGTTTCCCCCACACATCTACTGCAGCTTTTGGCTCCCAGCAATTGCTGGAAGCTGGCAAACAAGTCACTGTTCATCTCTTCGTATGGAGCTGGCAGAGGTCAGCACAGCATATGTTAGACAAAACAACAGATATTGGAATGCTCTGAATCTATAAAATATTTCATATTTGTATTTACGTTAAACAAGTTATTTTTATGAAGCCATCTAAAGCTGGACAATTTTTATCCGTACTATTTCCTGAAGTAGCAGACACTACCAACATTTCCATACTTGTAAAACTCCTTACAAACAAGATTATTATCAAAGGTGTGCTGTCTGCTCAGCGGGGATTTAAATCTTGCCTGCTGCAGTAAGAGATACAGGCCTTTCTCTTAGCAAAAGAGTAGTTCACTGTATTTAGAGCATCTTTGCATCAATTGGGAAACTATTTAATACATAAATAGTTTTACTTAATCTATTCGTTTTCAAGTAAGAAAAAAAGTAGGTTTGCTTTTTTCTCTTACTATAGAAGAACATTTACTGAAGAGATGCTCAGAGCATATTTACATTCAAGCAGTGCTGTCCCCTGAGCAGTTCTGTAGCTGCCTTCTCTCTTGAACCTGCCATCAACACCCTCGCCAACTCCACCACCTCCACCTCATGATAGTGCCCTTCACACCACTCACAGTCTGGAGGAGAGCAGAGTTCTGGCAGCAGCAGAAAGGCAGGGTGGACAAGAACAGAAGGTCATAGCAGCTGCCTGGGGAGAGGCAAGTGAAAGGAAATCACTTCTCCAGACAATTTTGAACTTCCAGTATCTTCTTTCTAAATCGTGCAAGCAGAAGTGTTTCCAAGTTAATTTTGAGATACATTACGTGGTGTGCTATGTGTAACGTCACCATGTTTCTCAGCATGGACTTCCTGGGCAGTTACACACGCGCACACGCTGTGTCACGAGTGCAACATGTCTGGGGAACACGGGGCTCACCGCACTTGAGTTGTCCATGTGGCCTGCACATGTGCAGCAAATCCGATGGCTCTCAAAGGCTCATGCTTTTTGCACACACTATAGTTGGTTGTCTAGAGGCCCGGTGGGAACTGTAGCAGGGCCTGGTCAGCTGGCTGAAGTTTTGAAATTTGAGTTTACGGGCAAGAGAATGAGAGGCAATGACCTCAAGTTGCATCAGGGGAGGTTTAGATGAGACATTAGGAAAAATTTCTACACTGAAACAGTTGCAAAGCATTGGAACAGGCTGCTCAGGGCAGTGGTGGAGCCACCATCCCTGGATGCGTTCAAAAAACACGTAGATGTGGCACTTCAGGACATGGTTTGGCAAGCATAGTGGTGTTGGGCTGACAGTTGGACTAGATGATCTTAGAGGTGTTTTCCAACCTTGATGATTCGATGATTCTAAAAAGTGAGACCTGTTCAAGGAATGCAAACATGCAGTACTCTGGTTCAAGCAACAAAAGCCCATCCCAGAACCTCATACTGCAGGTCTACCTGCACAACAGAACAAAGCCTCCACCATCACCAGCAGTAACTGGGAGGGTGGAGAGCAAATGAGTAATTTTGATTGCTTCGAAGGAATCCAGCCTTGAAACTTATCATTGAAGTCACAAGGCTCCCTGAACAGCTCTGAGTGGAGCTCTCGAGCACATCCACCACAGCGCTCAATGCTTTGCCATACGATCAAGCTGGTGTGTGCTTGTTGAGCATGCCAGGTCCACGCTCCAGCTAATTGTGAAGTCACCAATGCAGTCGTTTGGGAAGCAATGACATACAGCCAGTTAAAGTTCAATAAAGTACCTACGTACGCTACCCAAAAAGGACACACAGCTAACACTCAAGAGCCCTGCCACTGGTAAAGAACTGGAGCTGGGTTTTCACGAGCGGCCACAACCGGAGCACGGGTGTAGCGCGACAGGCGTCAGTATCGCGACGCTGTGTCGGAGCGCGGCGCCCAGGCGGGGTCGCGGTGCCCTCGTGTGGCCCCAGGCAGCGCGGCCGCGCGGGTCTCGGCCAAGGGGTGCGGGGGGGGTGCCCCCGGGCAGGGACAGCGGGCAGAGGGGGGCACCGCGGAGCAGGGCGGGAGCTCCAGCTGCTGCCGAGCTCGGCTGAGCCCTCGGGGGTCGAACGCCACCAGTTTCACAAAGTCACGCGGTCCCCCCGCTCTCCTTTCAAGGGGAAAATTAACTACCAATTAAACTCTGAAAACTGGCTTTCATAAGGATATTTCCATGTTAATTATTTTTCTTAACTAAGAAAACAATGCTTTGTTTTCTTTGTCAAGAATGCACTAGGCTGAGCAAACGATGTTTTTGCCTGTGCCTTGTTTTAAATAGTCTGCGTATTGAAATAAGCATTAGCTGCTCTCAAAATAGTCAGAATACAAAATGAGAACAGCCATCAGATCTCAGACACTGCTAAAGGCTGCTGCTTGCTATGAAACATCAGATGGATTAGAAAGTCTAGCAACAGAAGCTAGCCTTATATACCCCTCAAACAGAAAAAAACCATGGATGTTAGCAATCTGAACATCTTTCCTCACAAATCCGTTCCCATTTCCAGATGTGGTGATAAGGAAGATGACTCCCTGCAAGCAAGCTGGTGTCCCTGTCTCACCTGGCACACGCGATTCGCCACGCAGCGCAGGAGAAGAGCAGTAACTTTGAGCAGCAGCGAGTTTAAACAGGATTTCTTCCTCATCGAGTGGGGCTCCCATTCAGAGTGATTACGCAGAAGATGGCGAACGAAACTTAGTAAACCATCTATTTGCTCTCTTACTTATTGAGCAACAGAATTGCAATTGTCCTTTAGTTTATTCTATCAGGTTCTTTCTAATAATAGATGGTATGGAATTTACCTGCCTCTTCTTCTAGTTCCCAATACACTATTGCTCAGGTAGTTGAAGTCAAGCTGGGAAGCAGCAGAAAGTTAACTGACTAACATCAAGAAGGGATCATGCACCTGGACTATTGCTGAAAACCTCTGAAATGCATTATAGAATTTTAAATAATAGCTTATGAAGAAAACAAAAGAGTAGTTCCACTAAAAACTTAGTAAATTAACTTAGGTTCTTTAATATTAGACATATAATGCAACAGAAACAACCTAAGAAATCCTTCCACATTATATTCCCTCTGCCACTTACTGTGGCATATATTCCATCAACTATCAAGTATTAACTATCGAGTTAACTTTGTCTTACGTAGTTTACATCCAGATACAACTTTCTATAGCTTTTTCTACTTCATACTAAGCATTTAAGTAAATACTAGAACAAAGGGGAAAAAATGCAAAACAAGGCCTATCATCATACATTTTTAGTTCGCAAAAGCTACCCATCTGATGATCTTTTAGCTCTTAAATCAAGCTCTGTAAACAATATGAACATGGCTTGCACACAGCAGGCAATATTCAATACATTTCATTCTGTTTCCAGGACCTATAAGCTGCTGTAAGAAAGTACTGAACTAGTTGGAAAACTCTAAGTAATATAAATGCTTTTGGAACATATGAAAGTTTAAGGCAGCCACAGCACAGCACCCTTTCAGGGTCGAGGGTGTTAATTCTGATGCAAGGCATACCCAAAATGGCTACAGGAGAGACTGGAGAGTCAAAATGTATAATCCGCAACCTTCACTGCAGTACGGAACAAGGAAACAATATTTCCTTAGTTGTAAATTGTTTTGTTTCAGCCAGAATCTGTCATTAACAAATTTTAAGACATTCTGCATTAGGGAAAATTTAGGGGTTTTTTTTACTATTCAAGGCAGAATAATTAATAATTCATGGCTGTCTACATCAGCAGTTGTTAAAAAAAAAAAATCAGTTAAAGGGGTACCACCATAGATAGCTACATTTTACAATCAACTATTAAGACAGTCTAGAATCACTGTTTTCACATACAAGACATTACCAGTTGCTGGTATAAACATGCTTTCTCTCTTTGTACATCAGCAAACAGTATACTAAAAATCTTCACACGTATCCAACAATGCACAGTATTTTCAATCCTGGAAAAGCATTAAAAATAGTACGATTTAGGAAAAAGATTAGTGGATGAATATGCTGAGGATGCACTCTTCATAAGAATGCAAACTTGCCACACAAAAAAAATCCTCACAGTTTCTTACATACAAAGGCTATTCGCACCTAGATCCAAAACAAGATCTCCTGTTGAATAGCAGTTTTGCATTCAGAAAGAAATCATATCCATTTTCTCACCTCAAAATGGTATTTGAGAAATAAACAGAGAGGTGCCCAGAAAACCAAATTCAAACACAGGCTTCTAGCTCAGCCACTGAAGTGCATTAAACACAAGTTTTCAGAGCAGTAGGCTCAGAAGTGAATACTTCTCTTGGACAAGAGCTAACAACTGCATACCTTGAGACAAAGCAACCTTTAGGTAAAGACGATCATCTTCATAACCTAAAATAAATATTTAAAGTTTTCAAGATTTGACTAGTTCCTTTAGTTCAGAACCCATATCAGAAGGATGGGGCAATATATACCTACAAAGCTAAATGAGGCCTTTTCACATTAAAAAATACTTACTACCTTACACTGTCTCTGAGGACAAAGCTACTCTGAAAGTCTTGACAGCTTTAGAGAAAATGAAGCATCCAAAGCTGTTATTAGCAACTCCTGTATTTTGATATTTTGATTGAATGTTAACACTTGTGCATAGAATGGGCAATGCCCTTGACACTATGTGAAACATTTCACTCTCTCAGCTGTGGATGGTTGACATAGCTCAATGCATTAAAACTGAACAGTCCTGTTTTGAAGCAGCAGTAGCTTCCTAGAATTTTTCCCTCAAAGATGCAGCAGTAGAAGTAAAATACTATTTAGCACGTGCTGGCATCAGAGGCTTAAGTCTTCACCTTTTCACAACAGAGCGGTTGCCAAGCCCTGATGTTGAAAAGTTCTGATATGCTATTGAAAAGTTTAAAAGTATGTTCAATGTAAAGCTTCAGCAGCTAGATCCCCATTATGTCAACACACTAACACTAAAAAATTCTTTTGACTACAGAAAGGAAATATCTAGTGTTTAAAGCAGGAACTAGAAAACCTGAAATTCATTTCTGTGTTACTTAGGGGCTCTGACCTTGGCAAGTCAGCCTTCTGGCCTCCATTTACTGATTCATAAAGATTTATAATACACACAAGGTCATATAGCAATCTGAGCTTTACCAAGTGTGTTTCAAGCATTATTTTCAATCCAAGTTAAAGTCTACGTTAAATATCAAGAACTAGAAGTATTTTGTAAATATGCAATATTTTCATTAATCTGAACATCTTGTGGTCTTTGACATTAGAATTTTTTTATCCCCTTGTGGATGTCTTTAGTGGATATGGTAATTGAAAGCAAAGTACTAGGGAAAATTCCAAGTTTTCCCTGTAGGTGTTTACATACTTTGTGTATATTGATCTGGATGGCTGTAGAATAGTATTTTTAACAGTACTTCTCAATATCTACTTTGCATACTGTATAAAGGGGCAGAAAGCCAAAGAGTGAGAGATTGCTCAGGTTTCCCAGTACCCCTCCTGCCCCAAGAATGAGTACAAGAAATTTCGTGACGAAACTGTAAACATGAGGGCAATAAGCTGACAAGCCCCACTGGACAGAGCAGAAAGGATTTGTCTGATTTTCTAGGTCAGAGAGGCTGTCTCACATCGTTTCTTTCAAACCAGCACTTGGAAAGAAAACCGCAAAACTATATGATGGTGTATTACAAGGTACTTGGCATTGGAGTTTTCAGTCTCCATCTTTAACATGCTATAGAAGATTACTAAGCTCATTGGAACGAAAGCAGTCCTTATCCAACACAGTTACTAATTGCAAAGCCAAATGCTGTTAATTTAATGAACTCAGATGCATTATTTTGACACTTGTTTGCCCTTAGACAGAAAAAATTATCTGCTTAGAGTTTTGGAATTTTAGAAGAGTTAAAATGTTTTAGAAGTACAAATTAAAGCCTTTAATGTTAAAAATGCTCCTCTTTCTAAAGAGAGACAGTTACTTCTAGACCAAACACATTATTTGCCAATCTTCTTATTGGTTATAATTGTCTTTTCTCAAGAGACCTCACTTCAAATTGTCTACAAACATTTTTTTTCAAGTGCAACTTTGTTTTCTTTAATCAACCTGGACACATATGGAAACAATATAACAAAATTAGAAAATAAAGCTTCTCTTTTTTAGCAGCAGCTCTTACATTTTACCTTGGTACTGAGGGGAAAAAAAAAAAGAGCCATCTCTCCTTCTGTCAGCAACGGTCTAGCACATAGAAGACACTATGAGAAGTGACACAATCACTGGTTCACTGTCCAAGTGAACCAACAGTCCAATTTAAACTAATCCACTAATCCAGGAGTGCTACGCTCAATGCCCAAATCCTGCAGTACTGCGAAATGCAAATACAGTAGAACACCTTTTAAATTTCACATTTCATCTCATGCACATATAACCTCAATCACTGTCACTGTGGAAGAAATAGTAGATAAACCCTGAAACTACGTTAATTTCACATATGAACTTCCTCTGGATTTCATAATCCAATTTCTTTTTCTCTCATTTTCTCTTCAAGATATACTGAACCATTTTACGATTCACCTTCAACAATTCACAAATAGCACAGAAATTACCAAAAAAGGCCTTCTGCAATTAACTTTTTAACTATAAAAAAATTGTCACTCAATGCCACAACACCAATTTGGCCTCCAGTGACCCTAAAATCTGGCTTCATGTCCAGGATGATTTCTAAGCTTGTGGTTTTAAGCCTTACAACAAATATCCACTACATATCATTTAAAAGTAGTCTAATGCTATCATAGGTTACTCTTCCATTCAGAATAGTTTAATAAATTAACTTTATTGTTTCCTTTCTATACAAGATCTTTTACTGGACCTTGTGCCTTATTTACCAGCTGTTGTACATAATCACATGCCTTAAGGCACCAACAAAAGCAAAATTCACATCACAGATGGAAATATTTTCCAAGATGTTGTGCAGAAAATGTATTTGTCCTTTGCCAGAACATCACCCTCACAATTAAGGGGGAAGACAGCAAAATATGTTAGTAAAGGTCACACTTCAGTTTCCATGTATGCTTAAAAATAAAAATTGAGATTTTATCCAGAAAAAAGTAAAGAAAGAGAAATTAACACAGTCCAGTAGGTTAGAATTAGTATTTGCTTTAAATGGAATATGCATACACACAAGAGAACACCGCAAATGAAGGGATCCAAACAAAAAAACAAACCCATATCATAAACATGCAAAACTGCTAATACTAATATTGAAAATAATGCAGTTTGTAGAGACTCACTGGACACTTTAGCAAGATCATTTTTCCAAGCCATAGTTTTATTACAACGCAACCTTTTCCACATTAGCTTTATGCTGTAAATGTTAAACTCACATTTTAATAATGTAGTCTATTTCATTGCCTTTATGGAGATTATTTGAGAGTAACTTCACATACTTTGTTTTTTGTTTTGGTTTGGGTCTTTTCTTTTATTAACCCAAGTAATTTCCCAGTGATTTTCTGGGTTCATTACAAGATTATTTAGCACTCTGAAAACTGGAGAGAAAGTCTGGACTGAGGGCAACCTTGATGTTATGGAATCATTTAAGCATTAAATGATTTTTGTCCTAAAAAAAAAAAATAAAGCCACCTACCTGTTTATATTGTGTTGGTCAATCAAGTACCTAATTTTAAGTTTCAATATAACTACAACTGGTGAATGCCTGGCAAGATCTTATTCATCTATAATCCTTGTCAAATGTAAATAAACATTCAGTACTTCACCAATCATTATTTTCATTTCCATTGTTAGTCTGGTTTTTAATTAGTCTTCTCTCTCATTTTATCTCGGCCAAAAGGATTTTTGGTTGCACTTTGCAGAATTCATTGCACATTCCTCCCATACTATTACCCACAACTGTTTCGTGTTTTCCAGAACATAGCTCACCACTGATAAACAGCCAAACTCAGATACTACACAGCTCCAGGATGAGGGCTGTTTGTGCCGTAACAGCTTTGCCTGCATCCTACACCAGGTGGTGAGTGCAAAATACCAGCTGGTCCGCTTGTTCTTGGTATTTAACTGTCTGAAGTAGATTGAGCAGTAGACTATGATCAAGACAAGTGACTAAACACGCACTAACCAGCTGAAGATTTAAGGGGACAATAGCAAGTTAACTTCTCATCTGGGTAGAAAATAAAAAATATATGACCACCAAAAAGAAGCAATAAAGTTATTCTGTTACTAGAATATAAGATGAAATAAGGTCAAAGTAGTTGCTGTAGAAAGCATGGATTCCTGCTCACTCTATGTCATCTTGAGATTATGATTAAGATTTCTCCATCTTTTAACTATGATACAACTGCTTCCTTGTGCCAATATGTAAGTAGTGATTTCAGGAATTAGGACAGAATCTGTCTTTTTTAAATATGCAGCCTTGACTAGGTTCAAGCCCAGGCCATCAAGTGCAATTTTATCTAGCTGGCGTGAATTTTTGTGACAAGCTAATTATTCAAGTAGCATTTCTAAAGCCAAAACAGCCAGGAGACAGATTTAGCAAACTGCCAGACAAAGGCTTTTAAGTTCCAGTTGGAAGTCTAAACTTTTCACTTCTCAACTTCACACAAACATAACGTTTTTGGCCCAGCATTTTTGAATTGAAGTCTCTTCAGTATAATTAGGCAGAATCAACATGCAGGGGAAAAGGCTAACTCATGGAACAGAAGAGGGTGGTTTGATTTGGTTTTTTCATTTTGTTTTTTAAATCAGAACCACAGAGCCACCTGGAATATTCATCTTGGCTATAGTTATGATTGACATTACTAGTTACTTACACCTGAAGTCTATTCCTTAGAACGTAAGTCATGACCACCCAAGTATAAAAGGCCAAGAACTCTGGCTGTTACTTCTCAATGTTACATTATTGCCTTCCACCATTAAAACTCAACATTATCTTTACTTACCTTTCCCACATCACCTTTCCCATTTTCAGCTAACATCAACTCCTACAATATGTACAAGATACATACTAATTTCAAAATTATGTTTTAGGCTACACATATTCAAGCTCCTACACAATCTGGTTGCTATTTCGGCAATGGCCTTTTCTTAAGGATGCTTTTGGTCAAGGAAGCTTGATCTCTTCAGATAACAAACTTTTCTGCAGAGCCTAGCATCCATCATTATATTTTAATACCATCACTTTTTTATAGTGCCAAATTTACTGTGTCCATATAAAGATGGCAGGAAACGCACCTTTTGTAGGCATGTATTTTTTGAAACAGCACTCCGGCAAGTTACACAGCAAGATTTCCCTCACTGTGTGTTCACCTTTATCCCCACTGATGTTCTAAGGTGCTTGCTGTGTTGCCATTTTAGAAGGACATTCCAAAAGCCAGTGCATCTCTGCATGCTCACTCACCAATTGCTCCATCAATACCTCCTGTAGCTCAGCCAGCCAGCACTACCACTGCTATTACCTACTTTATAAGCTGTGTATTTAAAGCTATTATCAAATAAGAGTTTCAACTGAGGTTGTTAGGGACTTACCTGCAGTTTTCCTTAGCTAACATTTATTAGTACCTGACTAAAACAAGCTGGTCTTTAATTCTGGGCTGTTGCCAATGTGTTGTTTCATCCTAGAATGTCTGCGATTTGATTGATTTTAGGAAAAAGACTTACTGAAGACTAGACTGAGTGACAAAAAGAAAAAGGCTAGGACCACAAATGGTTAGGACCATTTTGGAGATATGTATGACAACTATAGTGCCCTTCCTGCTTTTCCTTAGAAGATATGAAATCTCTCAAAGAGCACAAAATATTGCTGTACCAAAGTTACACACAAGTATAAGTATGGGAAAGCTCAGAGCAGAGTTTCTCATGCGTATTTAAACCTCCATACATGAACTAAAATGATCGTATATTCTAAAAAAATTTCACAAAGTTGACCATGCTGATACAACACATTGCTGTCACAAAGCTTTTTTTTTCCATAATTGAAAAACAGTTTCACTAAGCTATTCAGCATGGTACAATTGGTATTTGTTGTTGTCTTCTGACCTTCAGAACAGACTTTAAGTTTCATAACATTTGGCTCATTTCCACATTTTTCCAAGTGCAATCTAGATGGAGAAGTTACTGAAAATCATGACTCGCAATAGAACGGAGGCCCACAAAGAATTTTCAACATCAATAAGGGTTGCAACTCTGAACCGATGTGTACAGTTTTTTCAACAGGTTGATGACAGCCATCGTCAGCTGCTGATAAGCGTCAAGAGATGAGTAAGATTGAATTCAATGCAATTAGAGTCAGAACTCTCACCTCTGAAGCTAACTTCAATGCCTTATTCCGTACTGCTGCAAAACTATATACCAAGTAGTTCATTATCCTCTCATTAAATGGACCATTTGTCAACATAAACAAAAACATAAAATAAACTACAGATTATTCAACAATTGTAAGGTCAATCAACAGACCTGGGAACAAATCAATGTCATGACAATGGTATCTTACTAAGTAACATCCGGGCAAAAGACAAGACTGGCTTTTTTCTCAATTACTTATTGATTATATGTTTGTCCAGATCTTCAGAAATGGTTGCTTCAGTTGACTTTGGCAGTATCTGCAAACTTACTCATCTGTAATATCTCATTTATCCAGATTTAGCATTGTAATAGATTAACTGTTTAGAACCCTTGCAGAACCCTTCTGCTAGCAATACAAAATAAGAGACATTACTGAAGCTGAAGCTGTAGCAATAGTAAGATTGTTAGACAGGTCTTAGAGTACAGATGCTTTTTTTATGCTAGAGAAAATACTTTGAGTTTGCTTATTTTCATGGCAGACTACTGTTCTTTCATGTACACCCTTTTATAAGTAGTAAATTAACGTATATTTAAACCTGAAACATTGTGCATACAGCATTGTTTTTCCATGTACAAGATAAACATAATCAGCAGGAAATATGAAGAGCAAGTAGAAAATGACAAAGAAGTTACAAGGATAAGAATACTTTCCTTGTATCAAAACCATTTACAAAAGGGGCATTAAACAACAATTAGATTTTTCAGTTTTCACAAATGGGCACAAACACTAAGGTTTTAGAATGCTTACAGCACAACATAACCTCCAATATATTCCCCTGAAGAAAAATCAAATTAGTGCTTATGTGCTTGAACTGCTAAGTTTTACAAGTAAGAGCACAGCCACAGGAAAAAAAAACAACTATCTTTTACACTGATAGTGAGAAAAGCTATGATTCCCCATCTGAGGATGGGCAAAAATCCTGCATATACACATGTACACAGGAACATGAAAGAACAGAGCTGAACAGAACCCTACAGAAAATGTTATGACAAGTGTCAGATACAAGACGGCATCAACAAATCTAGTAAGACCACATTCCCATAATAAGCAAGGCAAAACAGTGAAAGTCATGATACAGTCCCTTCCACAGAAAGACCCCAAGTATTTTTTCACTTCTGCTTGTTTGCACTGCAAAAATATTTTCTGTTAAAACCTAAGTGCATGCCTACAATACCTTTGTTTCCAGTGAATGCCAGCAGACCCCTACAGCGGCACGTGGAGTTAACTTCAGGGGCAAAATGAACATCATCACAACTCTTTCTCCCAATATAATAGATGAACACAAGGAGCTGACCAATTTGTTTGCATACGGAGACTAACAAACTAGTCTTGCAAGATGTGCTCAAAGCATACCAAGTACTTCGTACACAAAAGTTAGCTCCAACATAACCAAGAAATAGTAATAGATGATTGGTGAGTGTCCATAGAAGACTTTATACAGCAACAAGTTGCAGAGCATGAACAGGCAGTCATCATTGCACAACATTCATACAGTCCACAGCTCCCTTCCTGATGGTCTTTCCCGAGATCTCCTTGCCCTTGAACAGGACTATGGGAATTGGTCTAACAGCCCACAGTGCTATGCTACTCCATAATAACCAGGATACTTGGATTTAATTTTCCCCCTCTGGACAGGGGTCGGATAAGATGACATCAATGCATCCCTTGCCACCTACATTATTCTGATACTCTAATGGGTCTTTCTAGCCTTTGGAGAAAAAACTTAGGAAGATAAGTGAAATTTGAGCAGTATATTCAGTATGTACACAAATATTAGAAACATCTACACAGCAAGCGCAAGAGACATCATGGCTAAGCTCAGGATGCACGACAGATTCAGAGTTTTCTTTTTACTATTCTAACCATCATCTCCCAAAGAAAGAAGGAACTGGATGAATCCTCCCCTCAAATCTGGGCAGCTGTGTGAAGACTAAATTTGTAATCAGTGTTTGGAAACATTGCTCAACCATCTTATTATTGCTTGTTTAGCCCCACCTCAAAAAGCTTTGTAAAATGAACTTCTGAAATCATTCCTCCAAATTAATATGCATTAGACCTGTAGGGATTTTTTTTTTAACCCTAAAGTTTCTGGTGTTACAATCAAACAAAAGACTTGTTCTTCTTGTTGGAAGTTATTACACATTAAATTCTCATTCAAAATTCTCAAGCACCCTGGCAATAGTAAGCTGGTCCAAGAAATCACAAAGAATGTTTTTCGAGAGTAGTACATTTATGAAGTGTAGTCTAAGATGACTTTAACCATGATCAAATATGTCAAGCTGTATACTTTGAGTATTACTTGTGTACATAGATACAGAAATACCCAGATTTTGTAATAGGCCTTCTGACCCTTTCTACGGAATTATTGCCAAAATCTGTCAAGTCTTCTAGATCTGCTTAATGCAAACATTTTGGTTGTAATTGACTACTTGACTTCCGCCTCCCAGCTCTTGGAGACATTTCCATTAAACATCTTCAAAATCATTAATATTTAGAAATCTTACATCCACAAGATTGCCTTTACCCAGAATGCAAGTAGTTTTAAGAATAAAAAATATTTTGTAAAAGTTATGGTGGTTTTGTGGCTTTGCAGCTTTTATTTTGGTTTTAGTAGTGGTTTGTTTGCTTTGTTTTTTAACTATTGAAGTCTTATTATACTTTGACAAAGTTTCTTTATCATAACGTCATTATCAGTTCAGTGTTTACCTGTCAAGTTAATTGTATTACTACAAATTACTATTCAGACAAGGAATACCAAAAGCATTCCTTGAACAATACATTAACAGTTCATTGTATCTAAATTACTTGCTTCATAAGTACATTGACTTTGAAAACTTTAGGCTTAAACTAATGAATTCCTCCCTGTGCACATTATTTTTACACACAAAAGTAACAAAACTTCAACTGTTATTCATCTTAAAGTGCTTTCCAAACTGGATAACAACCACTTACGATGCCCACTGAACTGCAGAGAAAGCTATCAGCCCATTTAATACACTAACCAGTATAAGCTTGCATAGTTATTGAAGCACCCATCAAGATTTGCTTTTGAAGCCTTCATGGATGGAAAAAGTCTAATGTAATTTTCACTACCTATTGCTAAACTACCTTTTAAATATTTACTGTTGTATTTATCCACTATAAAACCCAAGCCCTTAGAGTCATTGTAAAATAAATTTTTAAAAGCATCAACTATGAGCACAGAAAGCAATATCTTAACTAGATCTTGTCAAACTTTCCACTTTTGCCCAATATGATGAGGGGGAAAAAAAGCAGACATATCAACCTGTTTCTAAATTTCTGCACTCACTGCCCTGATAATGACACTTTTTATACATTCTTATGCTCAGTACAGATTGTGGTCACTACTCATCACAGCAATACTATATAAGAATTTAGGATTATTCTTCTTTGCATTAGAAGACCCAAAATATTCAGGACACTATATAGATTAAAAGCTCATTGTAGTCAGCTTTCAAAGGCTTGTGGAAAGGAATAACAAGATACTAACAACAGTAAACAACCAGCCCTCTCCACAGGTATTTAGTGATCTGTCACAGGTTATCAACAATGCTCACTGAACTTAAAAAAAAAACCAAAAAACAAAAAACCAAAAAAACCCACAACAATTGCTCAAACAAAACCCCTTACAAATCCTGACACCAAGAGCTATTCTTGCCAAACAGAGGTCCCTCCCAGCTCAGTCTTGCTCGCTTTCTAGCATTTTGATTAGCACAAAATCCAGGAATGAATGCAGCATTTCATATGCTCCCAACAGTATGTTTCTCTTCTCTGCCTATATTGACTTTAACCTTACTGCCACAAACCTTTTTGAGACTCAGTTCGCTCCACATGACTCTTCATTCCCAATTTAGAAGTTACAAGGTTAGTCATCATCCACTGAGGTACTGTTATAAAATTTCAGTTATTATGACACATTATGCAGCTATTACTCACATGGTACGAGTGTGCACACACATGCCCATCTGTTTCGCAGAGCTTTGGAATCACTATGCCTTTGCAACTCCACATCTGCACAAATACTAACACAGTTCAGACCCAAAGCATTTCAGTTGTGTCATGAATTCAGGTTTTACAAACCCATTTTTGGAACAGGAGATTTCTAGAAGTTAGCTGTAACAGCTCAATATGCTGAAACATACAGGCAAAGTACTTTCCAGATGTAAGCAACTCAGTACCTTCCTACCACAAGTAAAGATTATGATTTGTGCTACTGTGTGCATCCCATCCATAAAGCTTTAGCCTGCAGCCAGGAGAAAGTCACAGCTCCACGAGCACAAGCTGTTTGACTGATATCTTCTTACATCATTCCAGCTTCTTCCTGAAGTACAACACATTACAGCAATGCAGAGCTCCTTTACACAGCCTCACATGATTTTATGTTCAGGGGAGAAGTCGTATAGAAAATACCTAATGTTAAAATGGTTTAGTGTGAGAATGCTGTTTAAACCAAAATAATCTGTCCTGATCAAAGCTGCACAGCAGTCAACTGCCTTTTCTCTTCTTACTTGGGTAGTGCACCAATAAGGTTATAAAATGGTTAGAGATGCCTCAAAGTGAAGGAGTGGAACAGCAGCATGCAGAATGAGAAATTCCAGAAGCACACCGCAGGAGTTTTGCACATTGGTTCTCTGCAGCAAGTACCATTGAAAGAAAAGCTATCATACAAGGAGAGACCTTCAGAATGATATGATTCTTACAGCTGAATAACAAAAAACAGTTACTGAATGGCCCATCTTTAGCACAGAATCCTGGCCCAGAATATAACTAACTGAATACATTAGTAAAGGCCACATATTTTGTAAAAACAACTCCATCAAAAACAAATCATGATAATTGCATTCTGAAAGAACATTTGTACTGACTAAATATTGCTGTGAGGTAACTGCTTTTAGGGAATGTTATTGCAAGGTGTTTTCTTTCAAAATACTCAAAGTAGATTAAATACATGCCACACATTCATTATCCACACACATCTTTCAGCCTAAGCTCTGATGTCTTCTGATGTATTTATTTCTCCATTTAAGAAAAACTTACAATGAGTAGGAGCTAGCTATTCAGTAGACCTTCATTTAGTGACATTAATCTTGGCACAGTAGGTGTTGGAAATTTCAAGGTAACAAAAGCACATTTTCTTGTGATTATTAGTAGTCCATTTGTACTCCTGTCAAATTAAGACATGTCTGCTTTAATACATGTTTCAATACATTATCCTGATACTCAGAATACATGCAATGAACCCTCTGGAGACATGCAGATTGAGCTTTACTTTATTCATGTACAATTGGCCTTGCCACTATGAATTTAACTGAAAATAAAGACAGTAAGATTATTAATGCTGAATTCCAAGGAAGACATGGGAAAGCTTGAGGTAGCAAGCTAGCGTGAAAGGATATCAAGCATAGAATTTATCCACTAGTATTTAACAAGCTATTTATTAATGATTAATACAGCTGAAAGACTGTCATGGTTTAACCCAGCAGCCAGCAACTAGACAGCTGCTCGCTCACCCCTCCCCTTCCCCACCAGTGGGATGGGGAGGAGAAACAGACAAAAGCCAAATCTCAAGGGGTTGAGATAGAAACAATTTAATAAGACAAAAGTAAATACTACTACTAATAATGACCTCTTTTAAGGTCCCCAAATTCTGTTCCTTTCCGCCTTGCTGTCAGAACTTGGTAAGCCCACTATAATCCAAACCAGGTAATTTCAGAACAAACACTTCACATTAACAAGAAATTAAGTATTTCTTTTTACCATGCTAGCTTCACCTGCATACTGTTCATGGTTTGGCATCAGCAACTAAATCACTTCAAACTGCATTCAAAGGAAAGCTTTTGCTTACCCCTGAAAGTTTCACTCTTGTTCTGGACCAACGGCACCAGCGGTCCTCCTGCTCAGCCACTGGGCTGTTCACAGAAACTTAAAAATTGGGCCGTGCTTCCCCCCCCAGCTATCCATCTTCCTTCACGTATTAGGTATTCAATCAAACTCTTTGCTTTGAGCAATCCTTCAAAGCAGTTGTAAAAATTTGTATTGTAACACTCTCCAGCATAGTCCACGAAGTGCAGGTTGTAGCACAAAAAGCTGAAGTTAGTTACAACACAGCTAAGTACTCTACCAGAAGTTACATGCTAGACCATAAAGGACCCTTACCACACAAAGCTATCACTAATGTGTAAAAGGGCTCAAGTACTTACTGGTACCTGAAAAAAGTCTGATTGCCATCAGGGAAGAAAAACTAATATGAAAGGTGTTTGATTGTAAGAGGTGTGGGGTTTTTTTTTGATTATTTGGTTTGTTTTCTTCTTTTATTTAACTCATTTAGAGTCAAGTTTATCTAATCAAAGACATCTTTAAAAGCTCCTGTGAATCTTTAAATTTTTCTATGGCTTGACCTTTGTTATCTGCGTAGTTTGAATTATGGCAAAGTTCTTGGATGTCATATTAACAACTCTATACAAAGTTATGATTAGTATTGTGCAAGAAGAAGGAAGACTTGCAGCTTTGACAAGCCTGGGAGGAGAAGCTCTTTTAGTTCAGCAAGCTGCAAATGTGTACTTTTACAGGAAACTACTTTGTATTCTCAGAACACTTCACAGCAACCTGCCACCTTTCTAAGACACAATATTTGTGCTGTTCAGGCAGCCAGTATTAGGAGAAATACCCATTCTGGTTTTGACTTTTAAACCAAAGCAACTAATCAGATTTGAAAAAGTCCTGCTTCTCTGCTCTGCTGGTACACAGGACACTTTCATACTGATTCTAGCCACCAGAAACTGGACCTGCTAATTCACTGCTATATTCCAGGGTCTGGCCAACAGCTAGCTGCCAAAAATGAGTTCTGTCAGTCTGTCTTCATGGGCTTCCTGACTTGACTTTTTTCTTCCATTTCAGAGATGATTTTTTTTTTCTAGTCATAAATGAATGGTTGGCATAATCAAAACATGACTGGTATTTCTTATGAGACTTAAATACATACATGAAAACTAAAACAATTGTTACTGACAACCCACAGACATATCAGAAAGACAAGACTGGGAAACATTCCAGAAACATCCCCATGAAGTAGATAGCAAATTGTATATCACCCGTTCATCTTGTTAATGTATATTTTCTAGAGAGAGGACAAACTTGTCAGAATATTTTGACTTTCCTTTTGAAGTGAGTTACTAAGCCAGTAAGGTATCAGACTTCACCCCCCCAAAACAGCTAATTCAAAACCAGTCACAAGGAAGCATGTTTAAATAGGAAGTGCGTTTGCATTGTCTTCAGTTTTGCTATTAAAAAGAACTAAGGATTGGAAACATTTCTTATCTTGCATGTGTCTTAGCCTTTAACTACTTCTACACACCACACTAAGTCAAAATAACATCTGAAATTCTAAGCATCATACACTTAAAAGGTAATCCAGAATTCTCATTTTGGAAAAAAAACTAAAACAAAACACCGTAACAAAACCCCTCAAACCCCACACTGTTCTCATGTTTCCTTGTCAACACATAGTAGTTCCTGTGTTACTGAAAATATGTGATCATTAGTCAATGACGCTACTGGAGTAAAGTTAAGGTAAAATCGTACTAGGCGTTCCTTAAAAATATTTGTCTCTTCCTGCACTAAAAAACATATTCAGTTTGCTTATCAAATCTAGGGCCAAAGTATGACATATCTTATGCAATGTAAATATTAATAGGATCATTGATGTCATTATTGAGAGGTACTCTGCGTATGGAATTACATCTACATGAATTGTGAAGTATACATTTAAGAAGTCTATTATATTTTTAGTGTTCTAATACAGCGAAATTTCAGCTTAAAATTAAAACCAGTTGGATTACAATAGACTGGAAAGCTCTTGTAAAGTCAATACTATCACATCACATTGCAGGGCATGCACCAACCTTGTCAGTCCTTCCAATGTCTGAAGATTTAAATAAATTCTAATTAATAACTCGTGAAAAAAGCTTTGGGGTTTTTTAAATGTCTAACACCTAAGTGCTGAGTGATGAATGTTTCCATCAAAAAGGTTTAAACAATAGTCTGGGTAAGAGAAATTATCCCAAAAGACTGTAGAGCAAAGTGACAGCAAGAGCTATTGCTTCAAGCTTCTGAATAGTCATTCAACTCCTACTAGTAACACTATAAATTAGTGTCTCTTCCATCTGCAAGTATTCCATCTGAATAATGTACCTCTAATCAAAGTAACTAGTGAAAAGAGCTCCAGAAACGCTGGGCCTAAAACACCTTCAGTTCCACCCAAGAGAGGCAGGAGCATACAGCAGGGAATACAACAGATGGTAACAGGGATCCAAAACACGACAATTGGAGGTGTTGATACGTTCTGCACACTGTCAATGTATTTTTTTTCGTGTCTGTACCCAATTCAGATGCCTGACAACCTGCTTTGTAATGAAATCCCACTTTCGTGGGTGTCTGGCAGTCTCTACTTTGTAGCAAGAAATGAAATTTGACGCTTCCCCAGAAGAACCTAAGCTTTCTGCTAACAAAACACATCCGTACAACCTACTGCATGCAAAGTTGATTATTAGCTGGCACAATCGCTCCAAAGCTATGTCCCCACGCATCACTTAGTGCAAACTATTTTATTTTTGGAGCAGGCCTGTGCAGCTGCCCGAGCGACAGACTTCGCTTGCTTCACATCAGGTCTGACAGATCCACAGGTAGCTTCACCAACTGATTGACTTCCCAGAACCACGACTAGCTTTGTAAAATGGGTCTGGAATTAGAACCAATAGCTGTATAGGTGCTGCATTTCTATCTTCATCTAGCATTTTACATCTGTTGACAGTGACAAGGAGAAACAGTCTCTGCCTGCTCCTCCCCTTTCTCTAGTGCAGCTGAAACACAGCTATAACTAAATTTCCTAAAAATAATTACAATAAAAAAAAATAAGTTCCCTACACTCTAAGACTCACTTCTATGGAATGATCATGCCTCTCTAATCCTGCAGTGACAAAGACCAAGACATACCTGCTGGATTACTGTTTTGGTTTCCTCTATATCGTCCCCAACAACCATAGTTTGGTGGTGGGCGATGCATCTCAGTTTTTCATGCACATTCTGTTGGAGAAACGTGAAGCACCTGCTTTGACAGCACATACCCTAGCGAGTTTTAAAAGGCAGGCTAATGCATGGCTTTAGCTCATCATTCGTGATGTAGCTATTAACTGCATTTGTGCTTTTATCTGATTTTTGCGATGTAGCAGCTTTGTTGGGTTTACAGTGGAGTACAAGTTCCCTCATTTTTGCTGTGGAATAAGACCACACAGAGAAGGTGGAGAAACACGAATTGCTTTTAGTTTATTACCAGAAATGAACGCAGAAGGGTCATAGAAGTTCAGAAACTATAGGTGGCATTAGGTATTTATAGCTCCCAACCCCTCTGCTATCCACTTAGCACTAACTGATGTAATCATTCTTTTGGTAACATATTTTGGTCAATAATCAAAAACAATCAAACAGACAGCTGAACATCTCTTGGACTCCTACTTCCCGTGTGTATTATTGTTAAGTTTTCTTTTTGTTTCAGCATTTCATTTAAATATAACTGGGCAATACACGCTTTCTTCCACAAACAGGAAATAACTTGAGGATACCAAGCATTATCATCAGCTTCAGTGAGAAGGGGAAACAATGAAGTTCTTGGGTCACTACATTCCTCTAATTACCGATGAGCATGTTATTGGTACATCTTGGGAAAAAAAAAAGATGTTTCTTTCAAGCTCCCTTTCCTTTCTGAGGAACTCCCAGAAAAGCCAGCTGGCACTCACAAACTCTCACTAGTTATTTCAAGACAAATGTTTACTTCCTTTATGGAGTGCTAAAGTAGCACATCAGTGACAGTTTAATACCAGGACCAAAAGCAATTTCCTGTAGAAATCAAAAGGAGTAAGCTTGATTAAAACAACCAAGACCCAATTTTGAGACAGTAAGTTACCAGCTAAAACTAAAAAGTCTAGAATTGAGTTCTGGTTTATTTTTCTTAAGTAGCATCCTAGATTTCACTGAACAGAAAAATAAAGCTTCTGTTAATTAACTACTTGAGAATTTAGCTACTGTATTGCAGCTAAATAATGCTCAATGCCGATTTAGAGGTCAGTGTGGGTTTCGTTTTTTTCTAACAATATGTTTTGAATAATCAATCTACTTCTTGTTCTAATAGAAATAGGCTTTTTTGTTTTTCTTAGTCGTGAATCAATAATCTCACCTAATGTTGTAAAGATTTCTATTGCCCTACCTTTTACTATAATAGGGAGTCTAATTTTGAGAACCTTCTCTTTTCCAGCTTTGAGCTCAAAGGCTGCTACTCCAAGCCAGCTACAGGAAACCTAGGTTCCATGGGGATGGAAAAAACCAAAAAGACACTGGTTTTTAGTGCAAGACGTTAACAAAGAATAGATTTCTATGAAAGCATACCCAGATTAAATATGATATCTTATAAACTATGTACACATACACGCCAGTCCACATTCCCATCTGAGAGACTTTTCCTGTACCAGAAATAGAGTAAGCCTACATCCAAAAGTAGCTGCAGAACAGCATAGTTTGATCTTACATATATTCCAAGATAATAAATTTACAGAGTCAATAAAGACAAAAGCACCTCAAAATATTAAACTCTGAAACTATTCACATTCACTATTTCTTCTGTGTCATTCTGACAGTTTAAGGCTAACAGTTTGAGAAACTTCGATTCCTTGCCAATTGCTTCCTTCTCACCTGATACATGCCAGCTCGCTGCAACAATTTCTTTGGTCTAACACCTCCCCTTTCCTTAACTTCCTTACCTTTTTAGTTTAAGGCTTGCTTTGGGGTATGGGAACACTATACATACATATATATGCTTCTATTCTTGCTCTGAAGCAAAATTATTTAGTAGCCTTTTCTGTAGTAACTCTATGCTTGCATGCATTTCATGTTTACAGCTGTTAATCAAGTCTTCCTCTCTTGTTCATCCTGAAAATTACTTGGTTTTGATATACAGGGCAATACTAGATGTACTCCTGCTGCATGCAGCAATATTGTCCTACAGAACCACAAGTTCACTTTGAAATGTTCTAATAAATGAAATAAAGATATCTGAATATTAATTTATTCCTTTCATTTGTATTACCATATAGCTACTGTAACTAAAACAACTTCATTAACACAGAATAAGACGTTCTTGAGTTATCCTCCCCTTTGTTGCTCTCTTGTGTTTTAGGATGTCTGTCAATTGATGGAACCAAATAAAACAAGATTAACTGATTTGGGGGTTTTGTTTGGTTGCTTTTTTAAATAAAAAGCTGAAGGCATGCCTAGATAGCTGTCTCTTATGGCCTCTGATCAAGACAGTAAGGACTATGCTACAATTCTTTTCCTCAGCTGATCATAACTTATCCATTTTCAGTTGGCCCAGTAATCCATACAGGCTCATCAAAATCCCAGGAACTCAGAACTGATCGAATTGCATTTATGTTTACAGTTGTAGACTATTTTAGATAATTAGAATATTAGAGTAAAAATCCACCAAGGAGAGTTTAAGGTTTCATAATTTTTTTTAAGGTATTTTGTTCATATATAATAAATTAAACACTTCAGAGAA
>Ga0065711_1007957_pt1 | contig 23780 bp, 11 predicted proteins | sample Hoacrofraction12_FD_59098 | JGI IMG/M metagenome (GOLD analysis project Ga0065711, IMG submission 59098) | Hoatzin crop microbial communities from Cojedes, Venezuela - Epithelial fraction 12 v2 (version 2) | ecosystem: Host-associated > Birds > Digestive system > Esophagus > Crop | place...
TGGGGTCTCACGAGAGCAGAGTAAAGGGGCAGAATCACCTCCCTCGCCCAGCTGGCCACGCTTCTCCTGATGCAGCCCAGGATACAGTTGGCTTTCTGGGCTGCAAGCGCACGTTGCCGGCTCATGTTGAGCTTTTCATCCACCAGTACCCCCAAGTCCTTCTCCTCAGGGCTGCTTTCTTATGTTTTCTTGTCCTGCAGTTTCAATGCATTTTGATATAAATTGCTATGCAGCAAATCTGACAGGGCTGAAGGACTAAGCAGGACCCGAGCCTGCATTTAGTAATATGTGAGCAGCCCACTTTTCCCTGTAGTGAGTACCACTCACCTCTGCTGTTAGTTGCTGGATAAAAGCTCTAAGGAGAGTTTATCACCTTTTGTATTTTCCAACTATTTGTTTTCTTAACTTTTGTTCTTCAAAGTTAAATTTCTTTGTTTCATTGCTGAAAACCATAGTTGTCTCTGGAGTTTATCTCCATTTTCCTCTGTAAAACCATCTATAGTTTTATCTTGATTTATATTTGCTGAGTGAGAGCAGCAGATCTGTCTGTCCATTTAATCAAAGCCCTCTCAGACATTTACTCTGTGGAAGGCTTTGGTGCAAAACAATACATTTTAGTAGTTTTTTCGGTATCATTTCACAGAGGTTAGTTTTTCTGGCTGATATTACTTGTCGTCAATGGTGCTTGACTCTCTTTTGATTTAGTTTTAAGTGACTCCTGATATAAATGTCTTCAGCACTCCTGCCAAGCAGCATGCTACTATTTCTCTGTCCTTTATTTCAGCCAAAACCTTGTAATGTAGTTTTATTATTTTGACTGGTTGTAACATTGATTTTGAAGGCTTTGTAATATTCAATAAAACATTATACTCATTCAAAACATGACAAATTTCTGCAGTAAATATTTCTTTGTAAATATATCCTTTCATTGGTATAGAGATATTATTTGACCCCAGCTAACAATGGGGATGGTCTGTGTGACCATGTTTGATGTGATATATAAAGTCTTTTGGCTGAATTCACTGGTAGTTTGTTAGAGACTTTCTGCAATAGGGTGACTCCACACTTTATATTTTCTTAACTCTGTTTTTTTTCTTCTTCATGTTTTTCAAAATGTGGGACAGAATTTAAGGTCTCCAGCTGGCAGAATTACTATCTCCATTGCCCAATACAAAAGCAGCTAAAATTTCTCTGTGAGGATCTAGCAGGAGGTGGTGATATAAAAATGCTGAAAACATTCATAACTAGGGAAATGTCACTTGGTCATTCATTTCTTATTAGCCCCTGACCTTCCTAAAATTGATTTTATGTGGAGCATGTCCAAATAGCATAGTTTTGTAGGAAATTAGTGTGAGGTAACAAATTGCTGGGAATGAATTATCCAGTGTGCTTACAGAATTGTTCAGATCCAGGTACTCCTCAGCCACTGTCAGCAGAAACTGAGCTGAAACTCTCATTCCGGAGTGTTGCCTGCTGCTGCAGATTTAGTGTCCTGCTTTACATTGTTTGTATTGAAGGGGCTAGAAAAAGGCTGCCTGGCAGCTGACTCCTTTGGGAATCCCTGCTAAAATGAAATGTATATTTCATAAGGCCTTCCAGGGAGCAAAATTTTAAGTAAACATACATTTTAAATGAGTAAGCAATTGTCTACTGGGAAACTGTGTATGGAGCTTTATTTTTAGATATATACACTCGTCTTTCAACGTGGGGAATTAGATACATAATCCACAAATAGAGAACATGCTAGTTAATGCTTAATATCCCTCTAAACACAGCCTTGCAAGCTAAATTAGTAAACACTATAGAAAGAATAGTCTCTGCATAAGGACCACTTTCACTAAAGTCAAGTCAAAGCTCCGCTGCCATAGAAGAGTGCTTTATTGACATATGAACTCTGCAATGGATCTGGTATCTTGGGTGTTCCTGGAGAACACATTTTAACTGGAATTACCTGCAGTGACTTGAAGGTAACACTATATTTCGAATATTTTTGGATATTGGTATGTATTTGTGTGGCACAATTCCTGTAGTCATAATTCAGCTTGCATAGGTTGGCTTAGTTATGGTTTGTTAGGGACTGGACACAGTGAATGTTTAATCTCTCATGACTTTAAGCATCTGTGGGGTAGACATCTGTACCTCAGCTAGTTATTCTGGGATCCCCTTGTTACCAGTGGGAGAAGTAGCTACTTTTGTAATGTACTCAGGTGGTTTGTTTTGGATCTCTGCTTAGGATGAGATGTCTTAGTCCCTGGACTCTGTCATCTACATTGACTGTGCACAGAGACAGGGATGGCTGGTTCAGATCTAGATGACAGTCTCTAGCTGAAGTCGTGGAAACCCTACCAATGCTGATTAACCAGAAGTTTTTTTTTCTTTGGGATAAAATCCTGCAGTTGCATCTTTTTTATTAATAATTTGATGGAATTCAGTTTGATTTTATAGATTTATGTGGGAAAATTGGACCTGAGTGATAAAGGAAGAAAATTTGATGAATTATTCAATGCTTTTCTCTTTCTGCACTTCTGTAGTTCAACCGAGCTGTAAATAAAGGCATTTATGTATGTGTGTGTGTATATATTTGGAAAAAAACTTTAGAACAGGGTGAACAGAGTGATTTCTTTGTCCTTTTTTACACTGCAATTCAAGCTTGCTGCTATGATATGTTTTCTGAAATAACTGCATCAGTCTAAAAGAATAAGTTGTTGAATACACCAAAGAACAAAAATGAAGTAAAGTAAAAAAAAAGTCTTCAGATCTGGACCCTTTATCCTTTTAAATCCTCTTGCATTTTCAGAAAGCACTCAGATCTTACTTGCTGCCTACAAAAAATATCCACATTAAAATTAGCAGCACTCTAAGACAAGTTAGAAGATCATCGCAAAGATTTTAAGGTGCACAGCACATCCTGTGCTCATAGGTACGTATAAAACCTATTAGCAAGTCACACGGTGGGGTAGTCTGATTCTTTGTTAATAAGACTTAGCAATTGTACTTCTTCTATATATGTAAGTGGGCTCTTTTTAACAATGAGAGGCATATATGCTTTCTAATGTATTAATTCCCGTTTGTCCTTGCCTTACACTACTCTGTGAGCAGGAAAACAGGTCATTTGAGAATCAGATGCAGTCAAGAGCGTACTCTCACAGGGCTGCGTTTAGTCCATCTTTCATCTAGGAAGAGTCACTGCGAAGGGGTTCCTCTTCTATGTGCCATGTGGACATTGCACGTCCGCACCACTGCTTTCTCTGCAAAGGCTTGGTGTAGCAGGTCATTGTGCAATTTGGTGAGGGATTGAAAGCGAATGGGGAAACTACAGGAAAAACATGCAGAAAAGATAACGATTTCACGATGCCGTGATCTCACAAGTTTTTCTTACCCTGTCCCCTGTACTTTTTACATTGTTGATATCAACACCCAAAATTATGTCAATATCCAGGAAATAATTGATCCCAAGTTCAACAAGTCAGTACAAAACTAGATGTCACTTTTTTTTTCTGTCCTTCGGCAGGAGCAGGGAGTCACTATTTAAAGTGTGTGTAAATGGACAAAATGTCCGTGTATGCAGTCTGGTTAAAACTCTGCTCGCGGCTCAGTGTGAGGTTGGAGGATGGGCTGTTCAGCTTTGGGCGTGCAAACATAGAAGCTGCGAAGGTAGGAGAAGACTGATGGTACAGGGCTGACTGAGCACAAGCAAGAGGAAAATCTTGCTTCTTGAATAGTTGCTATTTTCTTGACACTTGGTTTCTTTTTAATTTTATCTTTTTTTTTCTTTGCAGTATGTCAGTGGCAGCTTAATGGGGTACTCAGGTGGACAAGGGATGCAGGTCCTTACAGTTCACTGGACTTAATAGCATTCAGTTACAAAAATAATCAAAAAGAGGTCACTTGTTCATACAATGCAATTTACTGTTACAACTCTTTTTGTGGTTGTTGGTGTAGTTTTTCAAGCACTTGTGTAATGGTGTATTAGAGAGGTATGAGGGGTAGATGTAGGTAAGCATTGATACATTAATTCTGATCACTATGTGTAGTGTAAAATTGTATTGAATGTGATGTATACATTTTCTGTATAGCAATCTATTTAATTTTTTTTCCTATACAGAAACTACTTAAATTTAGCATTTTTAACAATAAAAGAACCCGTGTAGGTCTTTAGATGTTAGAGCTCCTTCCTTCCCTTGCAAACTCTTTTATTTCTGAGCAACATGGCAATAATGTGAGACCGTGACAATCTTTACAAAATATGTACTTTAGCGAACAAAAAAAGATTATGAAATTTCTGATCAATGCTCTGAGGGATTTTTTTTGCATTGATATTGTATTACAAATGATAGACTGCACTGTAACTTAACAAAGACATGTCTGCTCACTTCTAGCTGATGGTGCCAAAAATAACTTTCAGAGGTAGCATATTGAATTGTTAATTGTACCGTTCCATGCTGAAATCCTTGACCTAAATATTTATGTGGGAATCAGTTCTACAGTACACTACATTAGTGCTCTGCAATATGGCCATGTAAGCAAGAGTGACCTTGATTATTCACGTGCTCCCAGAGACAGTGGCAGTGCTTGGAAGCGGGAAGGCTGATCCTCTGGATCCTGGGGCTTTATCTCTTGCTCATTTTCTGTGTCTCATTCTCTCTCTGCAGATCAAACATTCCCTGAAGTGTGGTAGAAGGCAGGAAGAATGACACTTGCTAATTTGAATTTCAGAAAGCACCTAAACCACATTCTGATCTCCAGGTAAGTGTCTGTGAACCACTTGGCTTTGACACTTGTTAAAACTTAATCACATATCTTTTTGGTGCCAAGCTACTGTATGCAGACCAAAGAGAGGAGTATGCGTGTGCATGTGCTTGTGTTTGTGGGGGAGGGAATACTTTATTTGTACAGAAGATGTGAAGTGAAAACAACATCACTCTGGAAAATATGAGATCAGCTTATGAAAAAGGAAGAAAGATTTAGTGACAACTGAAAACCTTCAACTACAGGTGTCCTGCTGCAGTTGCTCTGTGCAAGATCTCAAGAAGGAAACATCTGGGAACATGTAATTTACTAATTTAGAACAGGCATTATTTTTACGTATTCATTCTCTTCCACTTCCCTCAAACTGCTTTTTAAAAATACCCTCAGGCATGTCATGGACTATATCAAAGTCCTTTCTTAAGCAGTAACTGTCAAATGTAAAGCAGAAGGAAAACAAGTAACATATTCTGTATGTCAACAGTAAATAAACACGTTCTCTCTGTGAAGATCTGGATATCTCCAAAGAAGTCCGAAATGTTTTATCTGTACTGTGAAACTCAATATTAATCACATGAAGTGTCTGTATATTGACCAGTGACTCAAAATGAAGTCTTTTGCTTTAGATTCCTCACCATAATTATTAGACTGAAGACTACAAAATATTTCCTGTTCTTTCATCTACATTCGAAAACAAGTTCATTTCAGTCAGGTCTGGGCTGCCTCTTTTGGAGATATTTGAGCCATGGAGTTCTGCCAGCCTGAATGCTTATGGGATGTTTGTTGCACATGGTCTTGCTCAAATATTGCATACGCTATAAGGCTATGCTGAGATAACCACCTGTTTTGGTGCTGATGCAAGATTGATTCACTGTCTACTTTAGATATCAGACTAAGATATGATCTGATGCACCAAAATTTAGGATCCTGCATTCCTCACAGAATCGGTGGAAAGGGGTGGTGGGTACCTCTGAAGGGTGACATGCAAACAGTCAATATGCCCCATTGTGTTTGTCTGCAGCCTAAATATATCTCACAAACAATATTTCTATCAGTTTCGTAAATATTTACTAACAGCAAAGTCAGCTGGCATGGTTTATGCTTGTGTAAATATGGCTTAATGCACAAAATGGGACGAATTCCCAGGCATGGGTACTTCACAGGACATGGGGCACAGTTGCAATTAGCATTGTGCATGCGATTGGCAAAGGGGGAAAATAGAGCATTAAATGCTGTGCTGTGGAGGTACTGGAGATGCTGTGCGATGCTGCTGAACAGAGCAGAGGTGTGTGATCCCTTAAACATACCTTCCATGAAATAATTAAATACAGCAGGCCTGCTGCAACCCATGTACTTTCTGGAACAGAATGGTATACAAACACTTAACAGTCCTGAGCTATGTAAAATATTGTTTGCAGGTAGAGCAACCTTGTCTAGGATATTCAAAAGGAAACCAAGAAATGTGCCAAAGGGGATAGTTTCTTCTCCAAATTCTTGGTGGACAGGACAAGAAAATATGTGCTTAAACTGTAGCAGTGAAGACTCCAGTGAGAGACAACAATAGCCTTTCTAGTCAGCACTGAAAGAGTCTGCGTTGACGCTGAAGAATCTCGAACTTGGCAAAACGCATCTGTTGTGTCTGCCATGTGGGGCTGAGCCACCGTTGAGGCTGTGGTGAGCTCTGGCAGGGAGACGGTGGTATCATCAGCTGAGACGGGAGCTGCAGTGAGCACCTGAGCCATACCCAGGAGATGGTTTGCTAAAGAGTGCAGTGTTGGCTGGGTTTTTCTAAGGCTGGACCCAAGACTCCTCACTTTCCGTATTAGTGGTCTCAGCCTTCCCTGGCACGCCACGTTGCTTTAGTAGCAGGGAGGAGCGAGGCAGTATTTGTCAGCAGAGCGATCCAGGATTTGCGCTTGCTGCCAATTATTCAGACAACCATCAGGAAGGGCTTGTTTACCAGAACAGTTTTCTTCAGTGATTTCCCACCTCAGAATGGAGTGTGATCCTTTTCACATGTGTTGTGAGCACTATTTATAGCTGAGCAGTGAGAAATGCGCTTGCAGCAGAACTGACAGTCATTTGATGCAATGTACGATTTCTCCCCGGACACAATAAACACAATCTGTGATATACATTTTATCTATAAACACAATTAATCACAGTGATTAATTCTCATGATCTCTTAGCCTGTTAATAAAGTGAAGAAATATTGTTTAACAGGTATAGTAATAGGTTGAGGAAGGAGGTTTCTGAATCACTGTTTCACCTACTGTGGACACATCACTTTGCATCTTTGTGCTCGATGAAGTCCCCAGAGATTACTCCATCTTCATGAAAGTGCTGAATAAAGATAGATTCAGGTCAGGACATTCTGAAGATAAGAATGTAATCTGTTCTGTGTGACTGTGTGATATTAGTGCCTTTTCATAATGGTTCCTAATGTTCATTTTTAATATTTTGGAGAAGGCAATTTGTTACTATTTTTCAATCTCTCAACGCAAACAGCATTTTCTCGCATTGCTACAGTGCAAAAACTGGGCCTTAAGGAGCTAATGGTGTAAAAGTGCTTGTGAAATGCAAGCTGGCAATGGATGGCATGGAGCTACTTGAACGGAGCTTGGAAAAGATGTAATGCTTCCCCTTCGATCTTCTGAATATTTGCCATGTGTCCAAATAAAGGAGGATGCGGGCTGGTTCCTTAGCTCCATGGATCACCAAGCACATCACATTGTGATCCATGGATCAAAACTAAGGCCAGGAGGGTAGGAAGCCAGGTTAGACCTTCTCCTTCTTCCTTGCTGCCTGTCTGGGGTTTCTTTCTCCGCTTTGATACCCAGTGCCTGCATTCTCAGGGGGGCAAGAGAGACTGTTTTGACAAGGCACTACGCAAGGATGACAGGAGAGGGAGGCCCAGCACCTTGCTTGCAGCACAGCATACAAGCGCTGGCTGCAGCTTTTCCCTAAAGGAACGTAGTCTTCCTGACAGGCTCTTGTTTACACAAGATGGTGTAATACCTGTTTACAAATGGGGTGATTGAGATAGTTGGCAAGACAGCTGGACCTCAAATACCAATGCCTTGCAACACTGTTGAAGGCAGCATCAAGACTAACTGCCCTGACTGTCCACCCTCCCACATCTTGCAGCACCCTCTCCGGGGTGCTGGCAAACCCCTCTGAGGGGAGGTTATGTCCCTGAGTGTGTTGCCAAGGCATGCTATGTAGCTACAAGGGCTGTGGCACTACTGCTTCAGGGACCCTCTTGCTGTACCCAGGCCTGCGCTCACCATCAGGCTTGCAGACACTCGATGGCTGGGCTGGCAGTGGTTCCATCTCCACAGCTTGCCTAGTAAGGGGTCCCTGCACCAATGAGCATCTCAGTGCCACCTTATCCTTCCTCCAGGCGAATGCACAGCCTCTATGTGCAAGTTCAGACAATGTCAGCACTTAGGAACCAGTGGGAAGGGCTGATAACCATGGAGCCTGTATGTGGCCATGATCCTGGTTTCTTTCCCTCCTCCCCTGCCAGTTGCTCTGAGATCCTGTGTCTTACGTAGGGTTGCGTGGTAGGCTCATGACATCTGCATGGTGTGGAAAAATAGGAGGCTGAGTGATAGATGACTTACCGCGTGCCACAAAACCTGTAGCCCAGGCTTTTCTTTGTGCATACCCACAGAAGGTACAGCTAGATAGGCTGGGAGCGCCCCAAACACCATTAATGTGGAGGCACACAGGATATTCTGGACACCCTCAGGAACCTTCTGTCTGAGCAGTGCAGACACAGGCACCCGCACCCCCTAAAAAAATCACAGTTCCATTTTTATCTCGGTGCCAGAATACCAAATTCAAATGGAATCCAACTCTGGATATCCTTCAGTTGCTTCCAGACAGCAGACTAAACTTTCCTGAGCTGAACAGTGCACATGAAACCTGAAGCCAAGTTTGAGTTTTCCGGATAGAGTCAAGATCTAGTTAGAAAAAAAAAGAACATCTTATTTATAACAGGAAATGGGTACTTGACTGGCAGGGTGTGGTATATATTTGTGAAGGCTTCAGACTGAAAACCAAGCAGGCTCATTGCATGCCAGCTTCGTTTCAGCAGGAAGGCTCCAGCTACACATTTCCGAGGCCAGTAGGCAGATGCTTCTTAAATCCATCTGGCCACCTGAGCAAAACCTGCACTCACAGCTTGAAGGTCTGCTATATGCACCTTGTGTACAGCAGGATGTATATAGGGTTTGAGTGGAATGTTATTCATGAATGGAAAAAATAGAGACAAATTATAGGAAAAAATGCTGAAAGGAAAGGAAAAGGCATTCAGGAGCATGAGGAAGACAAGTAGCACAGGGACAGCCTAATGATGTGACAGACCCAGAGGCAGCTCTAAAGCTCCAGTACAATTATTCCTGGACCCTGTCATCTTAGCTGCTTTGGCATGTGGTCCAGTAACTGGGAACAGGGAATAATGATCAGAGCAGCAGTAGGTTGTGGTTTTGTACAGCTCACCACAAGCTTTCTCTTTCCTGTCAGAAATTATGTGTATTTGTTTTTCAAAATAACTTTAAAACCTCTCTCAAATAGTATTTTTGATGACACTGATTTTGCAGAAATCCTGTCAATGAAGAATAAAAACTTAATATAATATTCTTTTCTCATAGTGCTACATTTTATGAGGAGAAAATGAGTCCCTTGTGGTTTACTCATATTAGAAAAGATGTGTACACATAAATTTATTCTAAGTAAAAGAATACATAATGACAAGTGTGATCTTGTGAATGCTTTTACTAGTATACATCTACTAATGTGAGTAAAGTTGTGTGAGTGACTTGTGAGTTTTATGAGTGCACAGCAACAGTGACAGGTAAAACATTAGCTGCTTTTAACAGCACTTATGCTTTGCTATTCCCCATTATTTTCAAGAATAGAAAAAGTGTTTTATGAAAGAGGACTGTAGTTCTGAGTAGCGAGGATAAGCTCAGCACATTGCCTTCTCACTGTTCTTGGACTTGGTCCTCCCCAGCTCTGTGTGCAGAATTTCTATCAGCCTCAGTGCTACTTCTCCAACCAGATGGAGAGGTCTGTTTGACATACTGTGTGTGCTCTTAAGGCACTATAAAGTGCTGGAGATGAAGGACATCACAGGCTTAATTAAACATCCCTATGTTATTGCTCTCACAAAAATTAAGGTAAGAAGTGACAAAGACTTGGAGGCTACAACAAAGTAGGGAATGTTTGGATCTACTTATGTTTGGATCTACTTATGTGATACTTACATGAGCTGCCAATGTGCGCTTGCAGCCCAGAAAGCCAACTGTATCCTGGGCTGCATCAGGAGAAGCGTGGCCAGCTGGGCGAGGGAGGTGATTCTGCCCCTTTACTCTGCTCTCGTGAGACCCCACCTGGAGTCCTGCATCCAGCTCTGGAGCCCCCAACAGAAGAAGGACATGGATGTGTTGGAGCGGGTCCAGAGGAGGGCCACGAAGATGATCAGAGGACTGGAGTACCTCTCCTATGAGGACAGGCTAAGAGAGTTGGGGCTGTTCAGCCTGGAGAAGAGAAGGCTCCGGGGAGACCTTATAGCAGCCTTCCAGTACCTGAAGGGGGCCTACAGGAAGGCTGGAGAGGGACTTTTCCCAAGGGTGTGTAGTGATAGGACAAGGGGGAATGGCTGTAAACTGAAAGAGGGAAGATTTAGATTAGATATTAGGAAGCACTTCTTCACCATGAGGGTGGTGAAACACTGGCACAGGTTGCCGAGAGAAGCTGTGGCTGCTCCCTCCCTGGAAGTGTTCAAGGCCAAGTTGAATGGAGCTCTGAGCAACCTGTTCTAGTGGAAGGTGTCCCTGCTCATGGCAGGGGGGTTGGAACCAGATGATCTTTAAGGTCCTTTCCAACCCTTACCATTCTATGATTCTATGATTCTATGTCAGTAAGGCCGGGGACTACCTTGCCTCTTAGTGGCCCAAGATATATTTTTCATTAGTTCAGCTCTCTGAGAAACTTAGAGGAGTATCATCCAAACCGCTATAAGTATTTGCCTCCATATGGTGTGCTGATACATATATTAAGGCTATAGGCTTGTCCATAATCATGCTGGTATAATGTAAATATCATCAATATTACATAAATAACAACCTACTGAAAAATTCAGAGTGGGAAAGAAAGTGATAAGAATTGATATTTCTGTAATAAGGGACATGTCAGAGCTAAGAGCTGAAGGATACAGGAAATCATTTTATTTACTTTTTAAGGTGAAGAAACAAAAAACTGTAGAGCATGCTGTAACCTTAGAAGCACTATGGACTACTTACCATGCATTCACATTTTGTTCATGCAATTAATAACTAAACTTTGATCTTTTTGGAACAATGAAATGTTTGGGCAGAAAGTAGAGGTCTACTGTGAAAAATCTGTGAAGAGCATATTTATCTCCAGTTTCCATTGCTCTGCTGTAGTCACTAGGATGTTAACTAGCTAAAGGGATTTTGAATCCTTGTTTACAACAATCATTTTACTTTCAGTTTTCATATTCAGCTGCCATTATAGTGCCCTTAACAGAGATATATGTTTAGCACCACAGTTTGTGCAATAGAGCAAGGGTAGAAAGTCACATAATGTTTGATAATAATACTTTCTGTGCAATGTTTATGAGATCCACTAATTCAGAAGTGTGCTCCACAGCAGCCCTGTTACAGAAAATCAGTCCTCACTATTGTTTGGCGTACTCCTCCTTAAAACTTCTAACAAGCATGAAAAGTCTCTGTGTGTCTGTTACTCGTTGCTGGGTTGGTCTTTCACACTGACATATTTCTCTCACCTCCAACCTAATTCTCACTTATTGCAATCTTTTCTCTTTTTCAGAGGTTATGGAAAAAAATTAAAAATCTTGTTTCACAAAGAATCTTTCTAAAAATTTGAGAACTGTTATCAAATCTCCTCCTTGTCTTCCACCTCCCGGATTAAGCAAGCCCAGTTATTGCAAAGTCTCTTGCTAGGTCACTTTTTTCCGAAGTTCACTCTTATTTCTGTTCTTGTGACTTTCTCCAGCTTATCGATGTATTCCTTGACATGTGATAACCTGCAGTGGTCACAGGGATCCAGATGAAGGACTACCAACTCTGAGTAGAGTAGAAGGAATGTTTTGTGTGTTTAACATAAACTCATTTTCCTTAACTCAGCAAGGTTGCTTCTTCTGCAATGGTGTGATTTTATTGTTTGTTTGTGGTCTATTCTAGTTGTTAGGTTCCTTTCTATGCTGTGCTTGTCTTGCCAGTAATTTCTCCATCTTATATTTGTGCAGATATATTTTCTTGTGCATGTGCTTGTGAATTAATTTGTTTAGCTGAATTCAGATTTCTGCTCTTCACCAAGAGCATTTAGAATGTACATTCTGTGCTCTGAAAGGTTTGCAGTGTTTTTAGCTTAGTGTCATTTTCAAACGCGAAAAACATCTTAATCTATCTACCAGTTCATTAATGAATATGTCATACAGACAGATTCATGTAAAACCTGATCTGACGAATCTTGCTTATTTAAAAATGATTCGTTGATAACTCTTCTTTGAATGGCATTTCCTAAGTAACTGTCTAACTACCTTAAATTGGTTTGTCTATGGGAGTGTCCTGTGAGATGTCAAAAGCCAAAATCCAGATGTATGACAGTATCTATCCTTAAAGCTTGTTATCTGCTGTAGAGACAGATAGGTTTGTCCTAACATGATTTATTTATTAAAAATTCGTCTTGGCTTTTACTTACATCCTGGTTGTATTCCAGATTCTTACAACTAGACATTTTAATTATTTCTTCTGATATTTTTCTGGTGATTGAAGTTAGGCTCTCTTCTTCTTCTTGATGTTTTAAAAGTACGTAAATGTTTGCCCTTTCTAGTCTGCTGGAATCTGTATTCCTCAAGTTGCTGAAGGTAATTGCTGATGGCTCTGAAAACTATTTTATGTGTTCTCAGTGCTGAATTACATCAGGCCTAGCCACTTGAAAACTACTACATTATCTATGCAGATTCTACCATTATTCTTTTATTTCTCTAGCCTGATTTTAACCCTTATTATTTATGATTTTAATGCAATTGGCTAGGACATTAAAACTGATCTTTCAAGCAAAGGCTGAAGCAAAAAGATCATCAAACACTTTCAAGATACAATGATAATGCTGTAACTATGATAGTCTAAGAGTATAAGCAAGAAAAAGTTGTGGGGAAAAGGCAATCTCTTTTATTAGACCAATGGATATAGCTGGAAAATAGACAAGTGTCTGCCTTAGGAGCTGTGTTTGTGTTCCTGAAGACTTATTTTTTTTAACTCCTGTATTAGTCAGTCTAACAACAAATCACTTAGCTCCCAAATCCTGTCTGAGAGTCAACAGTTTAGCCCACTTGCTAGTAATCAACTATATTTTGTTGTTAACTATTACCTTCTTCAGTTTTTTCTTGTTAATAATGCACTTAAAAGTCTTTTCTAGTGATGCTTTATTTCGTCTTCAAATTCTGTCACAGTTATGTTCCTGAACCCATAGAAGTTATTCTCCTTTGGGCTTGTGCTACCCTTTAGTAAATTGTGATAATTCACATAGTTAATTCGATTATGCATTTTTTATGTATTGGATGGGATCATTGAGGAATACATGCCAGACCAGTGTCCTAGAACACTTTGTACCTTTCCTTCAGACAGAGGTAGCTAATGTGGAACAGATGCTAGTGGCTATGCCTAGTGCAGGATGCTTCTCAGCTGAAGCTAAGGGTGAAGACTTCAAGAAGTGCTTGCAGTTAAAAAAAGAACTTACAGTAAATGAGACGTGAGGATTTATATTCTGGAAAGACAAGTAAGGATGATGATGGTTTCTATTGTAATATATTTACCTTTGATTCCCTGTAAAGTAATACAAAGTAATAGAGAGGAACGTTGCTAACTACCTGATGTTGCATTTAAGCAACTTTTTGATTCAGTAATATGTCCTTTTTCCTTCTATGTTCAATATGAAGAACTAAAAAAAATGGCCACAACGTATTAACGGCATCAAATGTAATACATAGATGGACTTTGAGGCACATATCCAGATGAGCATGATTGTTTTTTTGTCTGTAGAATTACAAATTTTATGATAATAAAAAAAAAAAAATAAGCATGTTATAGCAATGGACCATTTGATAGCTACGTGCCACAAAATTCTCATCTGTGTACACAGTAAAACATCTTTGGATAAAAGCTCCATAAGTACAGAATTACTGAGGATATCATAACCAAGTGAAGCGAACAGCATGTAGAGTCATAGTATGCTTCCGAGCAGCTGTCATGCTTCATTGCTGAAGTGGCAGTTTCTCAGCTGTGTGTAAGAGATACAGAGCTGTATTTCAAAGATGACATTTTACTACACACTTGCCTTCCCTAGGGTAACTGGACACTTAAGTACATTGGACTACTTTCAAACAACCCTTTTATTTTTATCAGGGCTAATTGAGATGATATTCTAAATAGTCATGTATACTGCTGGAATCTCAATAATTCAAAAAGTAGTTTGTAAAAAAGGTGACTCTGCATATCTGTACATATGAATATGGAATTTATAATGTATATATTAACATGGAATCTCTAGAAATTCTCTTAAAGCTAGCAAAATATTCCACAAATAGGAATCAAAGTGCAAATTATGTGTCAACAGTTGTAATTATTTATACATCCTTGGAGACTTACTAACAGTGATCTGTGTTCACTGTGTTGATTCTCTGCTGCTACCCTTTCAGACTTGGCCATCTCTCCTTGCTTTTGTAGGTGAATGGCAAAAAATAGAGGGTTGTATTTCCATTGCTGTGTGTATATGGCTCTGCTCTTCTTTTCCTCTTCCTCTTTCCAAATTTCGCCTTAAACTCTATTCTTGTGCCCAGTCAGTGATGATGTCTTGGTGAAGCACTGGGGATCGAGATTACACATAATGCATATAAGGGATTATATAAAGTGTAATGCCTTTAAAAGTTTATTGTAACACACTGAAACAACATATTCCTTGAGCTGAGGCTCAGAGTAGAATCAGCTGTAGCAGCTTGGAAAATGTTAACATGCTCACTGGGCTTTACAAAGTAATGCCTGATGAGACTGGCTCTAAAGAAGTGTCGTACTTTGCCCATAACTTAAACTTGTTCATCCTTGACTTCACTCTTGATAAAGATATAACATACATATTAGGAACAAGAGCATGTTTCAATCTACTGCAAACATAGATCACTAGAGAGAATAAATCACAACCCAGCCAGCTATGTCTTTCTCCTCCTGCTTCCTCTCCAAGCTCAAGAAGACTCAATATGTTTTTTCTTCTCCCTAGTTCCCTTTTATCTGTTCTTCTCCTGTTTCCACGGTCTTCCCCCCATCCTCTTCTTTATCTGATGAAGCTAGTGTTGTAGGATAGTGAGGTAATTCCTGGTAGTGCGGGAAGTCCCAGACACCTGGATGATATGTTTTTTTTCTGTCCCAGACTGGATCAGATAAGACCCGATTTCCCTTGGGTATTTCAGTGGTATATGTTCAGGTTAAGTTCATCCTTCTGGGACCCAGTAAAATTTCTGTGTACTGAAAAATATGCAAATGTTCATCTGTAGATACAGTGATTTTGGTCCGGAAATTCGGATCTAGATTAATGGCTAGTAAATAGCCTAGATGTGTAATGAACAGAAGTGTTTCAGGTTTGTCTTCCATCACATCCAACACTTTACAGATGTCTAACTCCCAACTCTTTTCCTGGCATGGATCCAGTTCTGATTTGGCACTGGACTCACTCTCCATATGCAGTGAATACTCCCAGTCTAGTGAATTTTTAAATACAACTGCTTTGCATACACTGCATAAATAAAATATTAACCCTCCCAGCCCCCAAATTCAACCCTCCTCCAACAAAATTCTGCAAAAAATACCATTCCCAAGACTAAATGTTTCGGCAGGTCAAAATTAAATTAGGTCTCAAACAAAGAAGTGTCCATATTTTTTGTTTTAATTTTATGTAGCCATTACAATTGCATGATTATTTCTTAAATCATTGCATTAATGTAGATTCATTAAAGAAATTATATCCAGCAAAAGGATTAATGATTTAAGAGACCTCCAAAAAGGCTAATTACAGGGCCAGTAATTTAGCTGACTGTGTGATGATTCAACTCAGATTCCCATTTCTTGAGCTTTTGTGGACTTGTTCTTCTCCCTGGTGCTTTAATAGCAAGCTTGCATGCAAATACTTGCTTCTCTATGACTAAAGCCTATGCTGCTTTGGGCCAAAATTGATTGCTGAAGTTACATGACTGACATGCCTCAGGTAAAAAAAAAAAAAAAATCACTAAAAAGAAAAACATTCAGTAGATAGCTATGTAAAGTGTGCTGCCTGACAGTCACTAATGCTCCCTGGATGGAAGAGGTTCTGAAAATCAGGTCAATAGAATCAACACTCAATTACCCCTTAAATATCAAAGAGGTTGCCAGGCATAGTTCTGACAACATTTGGGAATGATCATAATTGCAAGCCACTTGCTACATGAACATATGTGGTTAGATGGTTATTCCTCCTTGCAATGACTGCTCATCAGCTAAAATTATGAGCTCATTCAGTCATATTTCATACTATTTAAGAGCATGGATGGCCATATACTATGTAAGGTCTCTTCTCCTCTGTCCGGGTTCAGATCTCTCTGCTGACGTAAACAGTCACTGCTCCACTGGAGTTGGTGGAGTCCTAAGGATTTACACCACCTGAGGTCACATTTGTTTACTCAGTCAATCAATGAACATGGAGACAATGTAAATCCATTTCTATGGTCATTAATAAATTTATTCAATGCATATTAAGATAGATACTGCCGCTCTCATTTCTGCAAAACTCTGTGGTTTAAGTTCTGACATAAAGCTTGTTGAAATCAAGGAGGTTTTCACTTAACCTCAGGGGGCTTTGGCTCAGAACCGCTGTCCAACCATTGTGAAATACACAATTTATTTCTAGCCTTTTGTAAAATTGATTCCAGTGATATTTTCCCTTATTTAGCCTCTAAATCTCTTTGGTATCCCATATTTTGGCTTTGACGAAAAAAAATCAAACAAGACAAAGCAGGATTACAGTGTCTCTGAAGGAGATGTCACACAGTCAGTCATTCATCCATTTGCTAGCTCAGCAGTACAAAACCTGACTCATATGTTTCCCTTTTTCAGTTTTCATTGTCCTTTCCCCACCCTCAGCCGTTGCTATCAGGCCCAGCAAGTAACGGATATTAAAGACCTCCTCTTGCCTTTAAAAAGGGGAAGAAAAAATTAGCTTTTTTTTTCTTTTTTTCTTGTGATTGTCCCAGTTTGGTCCCTAAGTCTCAATGGGGTTGTGCAATCTGAAATTTGACCTTGTCAAATTGGGTTTGAAGAAAGAAGTCACAGCAGAAAACCCTTTATTCACATTTTTGTTCATGTGCTTTGTGGCTTGCAATCCTACAGTATTCGAGAGTTCAATTAGGCAGCACATAATTGACAGGTTCCTGAGTTAAATAGCTGGGATGGGATCATATACTTAAAATAGCTTTAAAAGAAAACCTGTAGACAGACAACCAGTCAGACAATATTTTCAGGCGCTTGGAAAGCCCCTATTTTCCTAAGCACTTACCCTGTAAATGATCTGGAAGTCTTGCACATAAAGTAGTTTAATATAAACGATTGCTTGGAGGCAGTTAACATGCAAACATACCGCTTGATTTAATATCTAGGAGGCATATTTTGAAGTTGTTTTTTCAGAAGTATTGTTGTTGCTCATTACGAGTATGACATCACTTCCCCCAACCTAGCGATATGTGTACTCCCTGTGCTCCAATTTTTACCTTCTTTAAGATCAAAGCCTCCTTTCTTCTGAATTCAAGCCCACCTTACCTTTTGCTCTGTTCAGTTCCAATAGGAAAAATTACTGACAAAGCAAAGTAAAAACAAAGTAAAAAAAAATTCCTGTCTTTCCCTGTTGCTAGATTCTGCAATTTGTCAGGCTGGATCAAACTCTAGTTTCTTGCTGCTATACTGTGGTAGAAATCTCAGTTCTGAACTCCATGTATGCCATGAAAAATAGGAAAGAATGTCTTGCTTTTCTGTTTTTGAAAGAGTGTCACTGCATAGTGTACGATTGTTCATTTTTATTTCCATATTTACAAAAATTAGGCTTTAAAGTTAAGAATTTCAGAAGTGAAGAATAACTTTTGAGTACTCCAACATTTCAGTTTAAGACATCTTATAGAGTCCCTATTATCACAAAGAGCCTGAGAGATCAGGGGCTATAAAAATGGAGCAACTGTTTTTACTTCGGATTTTTTCCTCCCTTTTAACAAAGCTGGAAAGTATGAGCACTCTTTTCCTTCTGTGCAACAGCTCACTGGCTGGAGCTTTTGACCAACACGGAGAAAACCACAGTTTAGTTCCTTAGTTCCATGGATTTAAATCCATGTTTCTTACCTTTGAAGAAAGGGCCCTGTTACTGCCCTATTCTGAGGAGAAGACACTCTCTATCCCTTCTTTTAAAGCTGTTCTGCTTACAAAAACCCCTCCAGACACACTGAGCCAGAGGAGTGTTGGATGCTTCCCCCACCAATCCAGGCGTCATTTGGGAGGAGACCCACCTCTAAGTTCACCTTTACAAGTGCTTCTCTGGAGTCAGGAAGTATGGCTTTGAATCATCACCAGCAAAAAACGGTAAATTGGACCAGAGCTCTCCCAGATCCAGTGAGTGCTCTGCATACAGTGCGCTGTATTGTATATGATGCTAATGAGTACTCCTTATTAGAAGATTTTATGGTTTTTAATCCTGATCTGCAGCTTGTAAAACCCCAGAGAAGGGTGGGATTTAGTGGTGGCATCTCCTTGCTCTGAGCGTTTCCTATCAGCTAGCTATGAGCAGATTTTCCTCAGCATGATGTTTTTTGTGATGATTTCACACTGTCACGGAGGAAGCAGAGACCAGCAGATCAGAACACAGCCCTATGTTTTTTTGTAAATCAGTGGTGAACCCATTTCTTAAAAAAGACCAACAGTTTTGATATCCCCTCTGAAAAAGCATATAAAACAGCAAGACAATTTGGACAGAAGAGCAAGAGGTATGACAATAAATGTGAAACAGATCTCTATGTGAAGATATACTGAACAGATTAAGACATTTTATTTCAGAGAAGAGACGTTCAATTAGAGGCAGTAGGGATAGGAGAGGGCTGGAAAGTAATAGACAGAGAAGGTGATGTGGAATCACCTTCCACTATTTTTACAATACAAGAACAAGTAAGAGTACTGAAATTGTGATGTAGCAAGAAGCAGGCAAAACAATACATGGGACCTTTTAGCACAAAATGTTGTGGAGACCAAGAATATAAGTGGATTTTGTGTTTTTTATGTATATACATGAGCATATACACAAGCACGTATATATATGTAGTTATTAGATATGATTGTCCTGATTCAGTCTTCAGTAAAGGAAGTTTCCAAACCTCTAGCTGCCAAATGCTGAGGGGACATATCAAAGGATTACTCTTGTACTTGATCTGTTTCTCACAGTCTTTCCCTAAGCAGCTCGTTTGCTCTTTGCGACTCTCTGTTCTCCCCTACGCGCTGTGAAGAAAACTAAGTCATGTAACAGCAGGTTCCACGTGCAGCATGGTGGGACACCATGAGAAGAAGCTAGCACAGACTGCACCCACCAATACTGCGAAGACCTATCTTTAGAAAAGACACAGGAAATCCACAATGTCAGCAGGCATTAAGGAGAACTGAGTCTGCAGGACTGGGGCTGAGCTGAAGGGTTGTTCAAGCAGTTAAGTTGTAATAGCTGAAGAGAAACACTGCTTTTAGCAAAACAACAATAGGAAGGTTTTTTAGGGCAAAAGACTAGGTTTCAAAGCCCTCTGTGGTAACTGATACAAAATACAAACCAGGGAGGATACTTAATATTACTTCTCTCTCTCTCTTTTTTCCAATAGCATAATAATTTGCTTTAACATTTTATCTTGATAGAATAAGTAGAAGTCATTCTTTCTTCTCAGTCTTACCCAGTAATCAGGGTGGTCTCTGAGTGAGCTGACAGCAGCAGGGAGTTATGTTCCTTGGGAAATGGAGCAGATGACCGGAGCAGGGTGAGCTACCTCTGAGCTGGCAGCTCTTGGGCATGTGCTGCAGAATCCCGAGGGCTGATGTGAACGCTTTCCTCCGCGTTGGCAGAGAGGATTTGGGGATAAGTGAAATACAATGCAAAGTTTGGACAGCACAGCCTCCGTTGGCACTTTTGACAGTTTATTACTCTGGAGTATTCCTGCATCTTAAAGGATTTTGGAACCTGAGCTCCTTTTAGAGACATAGAGGTACTCTCCTGCTTGTAAATTGACCATATTCTCTAAACAACTAGTAGATTAATGAGGTGACATTTGTCTCTAACAAGTGTTTGGCTAAATGGCTGGTTAGGTGTAAGTCTAACTTTCCTAATCAACACAGCAAAGCACATCATGCGTGTGACTTTTTCTGAAATTAAAACTTTTGAAACTGCTACATTTGAGACAAGAGGAGCAGGAATATATGGTGAGTATCTATACCTCTTTGTATTTCTCTCTTTGCAGTTTAATGTGATATTATGCTATTAACAGCTTCAGGCCTATGACAACTTTCTGTGTGGTACAGAATGAGTTGGGAAGATCCCAGTAAGACATTGCAAGGAGATGTACAAAGAGTTATAAACTGTATCAGGCAAAATTCCAAGAAACTCAATACAAATGTTCCCTTACTCTTCCTTATTCAATAAACCCACTTATGAGATAGATAGTACTAATTTCGAACAGACTTGCAGGAAAATAAGCAAGTGGCTGCTTCTGTAACCTGAGGACTGGCATATTCTTAGTGAGAAATTATCCCATTTTCTGTAGAGGATTACTTACATGAGGTTACTGAACCCTTAGTGAGAGGGAAATTCCCAGCTGTCCAACACAATGACTTGCAGTTTCAGGAAGGGTAAAGAAAAAGAGCTGGGTGGGCAATAAAAATTGCCTTAAAAACTAAACTATAAAGTTGGCTTTAGTTGGATTTTTTGCTTGTTCTGATTAGAAAAGAAGATGATACTATTGAAGAAATACATGAAGTATATGAAGTTCACGAGTAGTTTGTTTTCCATGACTGGCAGTGTTTAAACTATGTCCTAAAATATTTTTCTCATTCTCTTAATGTGTTCCCTAGTGCATTCTTCACTCACTGATGGTATTTTTCATGACACGGTGTTATTTATTCCAGAGGACTGTGCCCTAAATCATTTAGGCAATTAATATAACCCTATCATGATCAAGAGGAGAAACTAAACCTCCAATTTTTTAAGTCTTTTAGAAGTCTGCCATATATTTTCCACTTTTGATCCACTTATGTCTGGCTTGTTTTGGGGAAATCAAGTCAATGTAGTGCCCCCAAACAAACCCACACCCCCAAAAAACCTCAAATTTTTAAAGATTTTACTCACCTCAGCCTAAAACAAGCATTAAAACTTTGTTAAATGAATTTCACCCAACGATGCCTATTTCCTTCTAGCTGATTATTAAGAAAACCTTCTTGTATCTGTCCCCCACCACTGCATTGCAGACATCTAACAGTGCAAACATTACTTCCAGAGTTCACAGACAATGCGAAGTCACAAGCGGGAATCCTGATGAAAGGAAGAGATTATCTTGTTCCATACCAGGGACTCTGATACAGCCACTTGATTTGTTTGTTCCAGTTTGTTGTGCACATCCTGTGTACTGTAATAGTAAAAAGGAAAGCTACTTTATATTATCCTGCCTGCAACTGGAGCATTTGGGAAAAAAATAAAAATTATACTTTCCCCTAACAGAAAAGGATGAAACACAGGTAACAAGCAAGCAGGGAGCTGGGGCAGTAGTGCAGGGGTCTGATCTGCAACAAGAAGCAGATCCCAAACCAGCATTTAGAGGTGATGAAGAGAAGAATTATTGTCTGGGGATCAAGTGATGTATCAGTGTAACACTGGAAATCACTGAAACTTGCTGGCTTGCAAATTAGGACTGTCCAAAAAAATGCCTAAATTAAACAAGCACTCTACAAAAGCATCCCCTTCAAACTCTCCCTGTGAAGGAGTGAAATGGTTTTCAAAGCTTTTGTTTTACTGATCTCACCCAGAAAATCTGAGCAGTCTCCAATTAAATAATAATGTTATGTTTTGTTGTTGTGGGGTAAATCAAGCTTAAGGGTAGAGGCTGGAGTCCTGTTGGTATCTTCTACCAAGTTCCTTTGCAAGGCAAAGGGGGAAGAGTCGCATAACACATCCCAACACCTGTAATTACAGTCTGTTTGCCAGCATTACAGTAAAGACTGCTTATTTCACTTTTCTACTGAAAGTTTTACTCCATCACCATTTACCAGATTTTTGCATTTCTTATGTCCCTACTATGAGGCAAAGTTCTAATTGTTTATTGCTCTTGTATGTGCAGAAGTTTAAACACATTTTAGCTGTAAATTCTGTGGATAGGGAGTGAAGTTTCGTGGCATATCATGTTATGGACAGGTACTGCATACAATAGGTGCTGAAATTTCTTGCTGTGTTTCAAAGCTTGAATAAATTCTCTAAAACCTAAGGTTATTTCTGAACTCTCTAGAAACCTGAGCAGTGCTAGAGCAAAATTCAGCTGTAGATCAGGTGATTTGAAATGGCAGACCTCTGGATGAAAAGGATGCTGAGAGCTGGCAGTGAGGGAGGAAAAAGAAAAGCTCTTTTGGGTCAGGTCAGAGGACTGGTTTACTGAGAGAGGAGTGAGATCACTGGATGACTTGGTGCAAATCTCACTTTTGTTCAGATATGTGTTTATACTCACCTTCGCTTCAGTTATCTTCCTTCAACAGGTGAGTGGTGTTTAAAACTCAGGAGCATAACCAGCCCCTGAGAAAGATTATTGCTGAAACTCAGTTCACAGTCTACGTGTCTGTCTTTTGCTCATGCTTTTCTCATTAGAGCCACTTGGGTCCCCACCAGCCTGAATGAAACAGAAATAGGAGAATAAGGTTTTTAGGGGGAAAACTATTGCACAGTAGACCATACAGCTAGACTTTCATACTTTCACACAACTCTATCCCCTGCTCTCATGATTTTACAAAGGCTTCCCCAGGTTCCTCTCACAAATGATGTGAAGCAAAGTTTTGAGAGAAGAAAGGACCATTTAACTGAAGACTTTCCTAGCGGTGAGCATTGGCTAGTGTTTTAGTGGAGGCAATTTAATCTCTTCTCGACTGGTTATGGGCTGACTGATTAAAGCCCCCCTTTGTGCTCTCCTGTGGCTGCTGACCTCATCAGTGAGGGACTGCCGCTGCTTCAGTGTGGCGGCGTGGAGCTCCATCTGGATTTAGTGACATTCGACACAAATGAAGAGCTGGCGTGCAGGACTGCTGTGGAAAGAAGCGACTTTGTCTTAATTCTTTTTTTGAGAGAGGTAGCACTGCCGGGCCCCTTCCATTGTACACGCTAGAGCACAGAGCAACTGTTCAGGCTATTGATCAAATGAAGAAATGCTGTCAGCCCCTTGAAGTCTGAACCATTAAAAGGGATACACATGGTAGGAGAATACAAGCCCAGCCATGCACGTCTCTAGAAGTCAGAGGGAGGCTCTTCTAACTGCACAGACCTTCTGAATTAATTTAACTTTTAGACATCAAAAGGTAGAGAAAATATATAAACAGCCAAAATACATGAAAAAAATAATTGAATTGTAAGAATGCATCATGTTACAGTGTTTCAATCACATTCCTGCCACACAGGGAGCCAGTCAGAAAATTCCCCGTGTTTTACAACTCATTATATACATTTTGCGTTTCAAACTAATCTATGAAAAAACTGATATCCTGAAAAACATTCAAAAAATGAGATTAGGAAGTGAGCTTTTCACAGAATCACAGAATCACAGAATAGTAGGGGTTGGAAGGGACCTCTGTGGGTCATCTAGTCCAACCCCCCTGCCGAAGCAGGGTCACCTACAGTAGGCTGCACAGGTTCTTGTCCAG
>Ga0065711_1007315_pt1 | contig 23779 bp, 19 predicted proteins | sample Hoacrofraction12_FD_59098 | JGI IMG/M metagenome (GOLD analysis project Ga0065711, IMG submission 59098) | Hoatzin crop microbial communities from Cojedes, Venezuela - Epithelial fraction 12 v2 (version 2) | ecosystem: Host-associated > Birds > Digestive system > Esophagus > Crop | place...
TTTTTTGTTTTTTTTTTTTTTTTTTTTTTTTGGATGGTGGCATTCAATAGGGGCGCTGGGACACCTGCCACTGGGCTTGGAGCGAGAGCCGGAGCAGGTTATTAGCCTGTCACTCAGCCCTCCTCCCCTCGTCCCGCAGGGACCGCAGGCAGTAGGGCTGGAATAAAAAGTCTGGAAAGAGAGATATTAAAAAAAATTAAATAGCTGGAATTTTCTTACAGGAAAAAAAAGGAGGAGGGGGGTCAGAAGAATTACAGCACTCTCTGCAGTGCTTATTTTTGATAAAGAATATTTTACAGTGGCCCAGCCTAGCAGTGCTTCAACTATTCCACTTTGTCTACCACTAAGATGGAGCCATCTCTGGGCGAGACATGACTGTCCGATGGACCAGAGTAACGCCACGCACTCTGGAAAAGTCTGGAAAAATATACAGCCCAAAAAAGAAAGCAGAGAATATTCCTGAACTACCAAGCCTGGGCTTGAACAGTCAGGAACGGGGTCTCCTCAGGCTCAATCCAATGACAAGCGACACCAGGACGCGTGGGGCTGTGAGTGCCGTGATGCTGGATCCCAGCTGACCCACGGCACCTCTGGCAGCACAGGCCCTGACTGCTGTACGGGAGCACTGCCCACTTCCAACATGCGTGAAGACCACCCTCAGCTAAACCACTCACTGCAGCATCCCTGCATCTGCAGAAAGTTTCCCGTCCGAGTTGATTCATCCCAATGTTTCTTGGGTGACGAGGTCTGACTGGATCATGGGAGAAGGTGCAGACTGCCTAACAAAATAAAACCATGCCCTTGCTTTCACCACACCAGCGTGGGTAGGGCTCAACCTCACTTCTTCCAAACCAGAAGGTCAGGCTGATCGGCAGATACCACCTTACCTCTGCCAGCACGAGGAGAAAGCTGGCAAGGTGGGCGTAATTCCCAGCAACCTCACACAGATAACCCTTCTGTTCATTTGCAGGGGTGGTGTGAAGACCAACGCACCATATTTGGCCATGTGGGACATACAAGGTTGCCATCCTGGTTCTCGGCGCTGTTACCACATCATTTCCCCATCGTGTTGGGCAGTACCTCCAACCTGGCCACGGTACTGCTGCTTACCTCTGTCGCCTACTGAGAGACCATCCACGCAAACTCAGAGCACCATCTGAATCCTTCGATTCATACCTGCAACCCAACCACCCGCTATCTCACAGGATAACTGCAGCCAAAACCTGATCTTACAGCTCGGCTGGATGAGCTCAGCAGGTTGATGTTATTTAAATGAATAAAGGAGATGCATCTCATGTGCCCCAGCTCAGTTCTCCACTATTGGACTGGCTGCTGGGGGATGGTCCAAGAGCAGATTTGCCCCACAGAAAGATCAACACCCAACTTCTCCAGCCTCTGGTAATGACTCTGCAAGGCACCACTGCATTCCTGTGTCATGGGTGGGTTGCTGAGCCGTGAGCAGAGAGCCTGGGGCTCTGCTGCTGCCGAGGAGGAGCCCAAGCAGAGGAGGTCTACAATGGAGCACCACGGCCAATCTGTTCGCAGCTTGCTGTCCCTCAAGCTGGGCCATCTCACTTCAGAGATACAGCACTGGGGGGATACGGAGGTGGCAGAAAGGACTGAGGGAAAGAGGGGTGACAAGCAAGGAGCAGATGGTGCAAGGGAGGAAGGCAAGCTGGCAAGGCAGGAGGAAGAAGAGAACAGAAAAATCCCCAAAACATGAAAGAAAGTGTGAGGAAAATTAAGGAAAACCTAGAGAATGATTAAGAAAAAGGGAAATGCAGAAATATGCTAACAAAAGGCAACAGAGAGGAGGAATAAATCCACCGTATAGTGGATGCAATCCCAAAGAAAGCCAGAGGAGAAGCAGAAGAAGGACGGGAGGTGTGCAAGAGTGCTGTGCACTACAAGAGAACAGAGAAGCAAAAGAGACAGAGGAAGAGCAGAAAGGCAAAATGAAGAAGGCAAAAGAAAGGAAAGGACCCCTGAGAGGACACAGCAGGCTCCCTGGCAACGCTCTTCCGAGGAAGCTGATGCCAGTAAAAGAAAGAGGGTTTGAGTATAGAAGCAAATCCACCAAAACCCCAGACAGAGGTTTTATTTCAAGTTGTGAATGAAGTCATGTATTCAATTTGTATTAGAGATACCTCCACAGCCACACGCTTTCCAAATCAGCGTGCCCAGGGGACCTCAAATCCTGCACCCCCTTGTATCGCATGGTTTGTTCGAACAGCGTTGCTCCCCTCAATTATCTTACTAGCCAAAAGCCAACACAATTCACTCCCACCAAAGCCTCTCTCCGACACCTCATCTGCACGTCTGCAGCATTGGACGCGTGTCATCCGGCCGACGGACCGCAGGCGGCGGGGATACGGGACGCTCACTGTGGGGAGGCGGGCAGGTTTCCCCGGCCAGGGTGCAGAAACCTGGGCACAACGTCCCCATTGTCAGAGGGCTCCTTGATCTGCCCGCCGCGCGCATCAACGATGAGAGAGCCTCGGCAAGAGCCGTCAGCGGGGCCCACGCCCGGCCCCGCACTGCGCAGATGTGAGGGATCACAAACGAGGGATGACAGAAGAGACCGGCAGAGTAGGGCAGAGCGGGGATGGGAGGAAGGAGCCAGAAGGTCAGTGACCGGTAGCAGGTAGGGCCACCACCGCGTGTGTTCGTCACGAGGAGGAAACCATCACAGACTCCCTTTGGAGCCGCGGAACAAGATGATTTTTCCATCTGGGTGAAGTTAATGACTTCCACAGTGAACGGACTAGCTGATGAGACTAGCTTAAGCACGCACACCTCCAAAGCCTGCAGAGATCACAGGGAGGCACGGGGTGCCGTCCCCACTCCCGTCTGACCCGCCATCATCACCCCAGCTCACGCGACTCCTGCCTGCCCGTGCTCGGTGGGCACCACTCGCACCCCGTGTTCTAAGGCTTCCCGGACCCAGCGCAGCCGGAGCTTCTACACCGCCAAGTCCCTGGTCCAGCCTGATGACCCCCATGCCCGTCTTCCCCAACAGCAGGATCAGGAACAGGAGGTGTCAGAAGCAGGGAAGGCCCAAATAAAAAAAAAAAATAGGAAAACACGACAGCATTCTTTTATACATGTTAATTTTTAAAGCGACAACGTTATTTCTGTATTCCATTACTTGAAAAGAAAGCTTTCTATAAAATCAATTGGTATTTCAATTTGAGTTATTTTAAGTTAAAACAGTAGGTAGCTATAATTCCCATTTATTGCTGGCCAATTTTACTGTCAGTCCTTGATATTGCACATTGTTAACTGCATTATAATGAGTGGACATTGAAATCTCACATCCTTTTTTCCCCAGCTACTTCTCTAAAACAGAAGTTTCTCGTGTATCTGCACTATTACGTCTGGATTGAAGTTCTGCTTCAGAGCCACAAGATATAACCTTCTTTTCTGTGTGCACATTAGCCATATTGATGCTTTTTATTTTCGATATTTTACTCCCTCCTATTTTAGGGATAAAAGTATTAGTATTTCATCTCTTTGTCAGTGCAAGAATCTTTGCATGCAATGCAATTTCATTTCTGATGTGGGCTGTACTTTGAATATGACACAATAAAAGAAATAACAAGTATTTCATAAATATGACAATCTTTCATATGCTATCTAATTCTACCAAGCACAATTTTTCATCATTAGAAAAGCAGACAAACTTTAGCTCAAACAACAACTATGGGAGATATTCCACTCTTCCTGAGAAACTCGGGGGCTTTATTCCAGAAACAAGATTCTCTCCACTCTTTAGTTGCCTTCAATTTTATTTTTTTTTACATTTTTATAAAAATTCAGCTTCTTTGTCTATGACAATCTACCACACAGGGCTTGAATGCCACCTGCGCTGGAACTTGGCACACTGCTCCCTGCTAACCTAAAACACGAGAGCAAGTTCACCCTCGGCTTTGAGTCTGGCGTAGAGCGAGTCGGCCGAGCCTGTCACACATCGCACCACATTCACACAGCGACTCGCACATTCACGCGGCGAGGAAGCAAACAGGATCTGCAAGCCTGTACGTGCTGCTATCGCACCTTTTTTCTGCTCCCCGCCAGCGCAGCTCGTAGTGCCAGCCTGATGTAGCGCAGCGGCTTTGCAGTGCTGCTGCAGCCACAAACTCGCCGTCTTGAGAGGCAGACAGAGACGGATAGCAAGAGCCCTCTGATCAATAGACCTTTTGTCCAACCCTTTATCACAAACAGTGGGAGCTGCAACAATTTGAAATATTTTTTTAGGTAAATGCTGGGAACTACCAAGCCAACTGCTGCCACAGAGGCCAAAGACCATCCGCCAGCACCAGAGAAACATCTTTTCTGGGTCCCAGGCGGTGACTGCCAGGACCCCCAGCCCTGCTTCAGCCTGTCCCTTCTTTTATTATCCCAAACACTCTCCAAGTCTGAGAGCTGCGTGTAGTTCTCCAGACCACTGACCGCAGGAGTGATGCGCTCAGGCTCAGTATTAATGTAAAGAACTATAGCAGCAGTTTTATTGAATGGCTCCAGTCGCTCTGGACATCTGTATTGTGCAACTTGGATACAGGTGATAGGCACCTCAGATTAGAGAGGCTGATAACTATATATTCCTAAAGGGTCCTGTCCTTCCATATAGATTTTTTCCGAGGATGAATTTGCTTTGTCCAATCCAGAAGGCAGGATCTTGCCAGGACTATCCACACATATCATCACCTGTCTTCATAAACACCAGCCACTCTCCCTCACCCAGAATAAGAGCAAGGTAACCCCATCCCACCCAGGCTGTGACAGGAGGTAACCAGTCATCAAACAGCACATGGAACACATACACGGGAGAAAGTGAGAAAATTTAAAACGTACATCCAGGAATTGCTAAGCCTTTTAGACAGGAATCAAGCGAGCCAGGTTTACATAAAGTCAAGAGCTTTTGCTGTTGTTGTAAGATGAAAACGAATTGTGTGAAGCTCATCTCATGCCCTTTAAAAGGCCACGCTGGACAAGCTCTCAAAGCTCCTGTGCCCCATCTGACTTGGGAGCCGAGGAGATCAGGCTCTGGTGCCTTCTAGCAGAAGTCTGTGTGAGCACAAAGCTCTGACATACAGTGAAGAAAGGTCGTCTCCAACCTCTGCTGCCCACCTCTCTGGGCATTCACCCTGCTCCTGAAACCCCTTGGGTCTTCCTACCACTTACAGGGAGGTATTTGGCAAGAATCACATCAGGATCCTGCCAGAGGATTTACAAGAGAAAGGCAAAGCTGTCCTGTCAGATCTGCACTTCATGGCTCCAGCAATAGCTCTGCCGGGTGATGGAACAACGCGACGTCTTTCCAGGGGACGGCGGTACCTGCTGGGAGGGCTCCAGGCTGGGGATGCCAACTTGGAGCACCTGCGTGTGCAGGAAAGCACCAGCCTTATGGGTGAATGCCGGTGGGCAGGGAGAAGAGATGACTTTTTGAGGTCTTTAGCATGCTTGTGCTCAGCTCTTACAGACTTTCAGGCTGTGCAATACCCACACGCTTTCTGAAAACAGAGTGGCCGGCTGCACGCTCTGGCTTAGCCTCCTGAGCACACTTCAGGGCTGCGCTTAGCACAGGCGGTGCTGGTCTGGCTGGGTCTTCTCAATGCATTTGTGAGGCAGATTACCCAGCAAACCCACGGGCCAGCAGGATGCTATCCACCGCTCAAGGCAGCAGCTAACCGAGGGAGTGTTATTAGTAACAGAAACACTCAACGGAAGGAGGTGCAAGATCCGCAGAAGGGATTCATTATGGACTGCACTTCTCTGCTGTGAACGTCTTTCACCAAACAAATGCTTCAGAGCATTAACAAATCCCCACACCCTGATGTGAGAAAGAACAAATCTAACAGGTAGCCAGGGGGAGATTAACCGATACCCAGCCGCAAGGCAACAGAGCATGTCCTTGCTCGCACTTTTCCCATGCCAGTCCCCTCAGAGCAGCATCTTCCTGTCACTGTAGAAACACCAAACAAGTTCCTTTCACTTCTATCGGGGAGCAGCAGACGCAGATGGAGATTTCCCAGGTGCAAACAGACACCCAGCCAGGGACTGGAGGTCCGTCAGTACCTGTCACCCAGAGCCCCCCAGGAGCCGAGAGACCCACCCATCGGTGGGCTGCTGCCAGTGAGAGGGCTTCCCTTCTTATCTCTCCTCCACCTCGGTCTCACCTGTAAATGCTGGAGGATGCTAGCTACACCTCAGCTCACTTCAGGGCTGTCCTGGTAAACTACAACCACAGGAAGAAATCCAGTTCTGCCCTATTTAATCCCTCCTTCCCCCCCTACTGCCCCATCCTCATGGGCAGAGTGATCTTCAATGCGTTTAGCTTTGTTGCGGCACATTATCAGGGAGAAATGTGAGGTGTGGACAGTCTAAGGGTCACTGCCACAGAGGGATCGAAGCTCTAACATGAGCAATACCTGTTTCGCGCAAGAATCTCCCACCCCAGACCCACAAATGGAACACACGAAAGTAGGACAGAGGCTTTTACTCAGGTCTTTCAAGTTACGGGTGGGAGCCTGAGCTAAATAACCATCCTTTCACTTGATTTCTAGAGGGTGCTTCTACTTCATTATACCGATACAAAGCTCCCTGGGCTGTAGCAGTGTAACAGTCTTCAGGCAATTTCATTATTCCTCCAACACAACCTTCTAAAACCCCAATACCATCACTCTGTCACCCCTGCTTAGCGAGATCAACCCGAGTTAAGTTGATTTTATAGCAATTATTTTTAACAGCCAAAAACATAGGCAGATGGTTTTGTCTTCTCTTATAGTAAGCGTACGGTGTTAATCAATTGCAGGCACTCAAAGCTCTGACCATCACTTAATGGACTATGCAGAAAGGAAACACTCTTTGGAGAAGTAGAGATGTTCTACAAGGACGAAATAACATCAAGTCTGTGATCTCTCAGCAATTCTGCAAGAATAAAGAAAGACAGGACCATGCTGGCACGTGGACCACTCGATTCTCTGACCCTCCTTTTCCTACAGGCATGAGCTCACTGCCAACACGCTGATCTGGGGATTAAGGACAGAATGAAGTGTAATACTTCATTAATTAGCTACTCATAGTTCTGAGGTGCCTATCACCTGTATCCAAATACCTACTTCATATACATACATGTGTGCAATTTGGGTCTGCATTTCAGTTTCTACAGAGTTAGCATTTCTTTCTGGTGCTTCAGGATCAGGCCACGTCGATGGAAGGGGAACTGCAGAGATGGCGTGGTAGAGACGCTGTGTTTGAGTCAGACTCTTGCAGGGACCAGCTGTATGACCGGGGACAAGTCCTATCCTCTACAGAATTTCCTTTGTCTTTTTTTTTTTTGTTATTGTTTTGTTTTTTTAAAAAAAAGGGTTTGGTTTTTTTTTCCTCAGACTGTACAATCTTTGGAGCCAAAAATCTCTCCCCTGTTGTAAGCACAGCCAGTGCCCACCAAAATGGGCGCTCTCATGCAAAACATGCAACTCCTGCAATACAAGGAACAGCTGAGAAGCCACCTCATAAAAATGGAAACCCTTCTAGTTTATGTGCTCTACAGCTAGGGCTCTTCTCTTTTCACATGAGCTACCCCTGTCACCATTCCAGTTTAAAGGATCATGCAAGCTTCCAGCTATCCACTACAAAAAAGTTGAGACAAGCATTTAAAACTAAATAAAAATGATAGCAAAGTATCTCAATTGCAGAAGGTTGTTCTAGACCCCTTGGCTTGCGTTACTGTGTTCCATCATTAAATTAGATAAGCTTTATCCCAAATGTTGGCTTGCTTCCACTAGCCTGTACTGCTTAAGAAATGGGAGGCACCGAGATAAGACAGCTCTTTCCTACCTACCTAAAGAAGTTAACCTCCCCCTCCCTAATTCTCTCCTTTCAAGAGTTACTCAAAGCAAGGGGCCAGGTTAAGAAAATGCTCTTCTTATAACTTAAAGATCACCAGTTCAAGCTCCATCCTCAAACACCTGAGATAGAAAAGGAATTAATTTAAGCACTTTTTACAAACACAGTTCCCTATCTTACAAGTTTCTACATCTGCAGAATATGAAGAAAACTGTGTGTGGTGGAAAGGGAACACAAGTCAGGTTGAGATACCAAGTTAAACAAAACATCGATTTCCACAGTACACCAGTATTCTGGGCTTTCTCTTACTGGGGAGATTAGTACACCGCTACCCTTTGCAATTTTTACCACCTTCGCCATCATACAATGCACTCACGGTTTGTTGTCAGCAGCCATCAGGATCCTGGAGCTCAGGAGCATTCTCAGATGCACACAGCTATAAACATGTCCTACCAACACACCCTGGCTTCACAAGGAGGCATCTCCTCACTGCCTTGGCACCCACACTACTGCCCAGGAGTCCTTCAGGGAGCTGCAGCTTCTCACCACACGCCCCCCAGTTACTCTCTGCAGCTGAGCTCTGCAGTCCCAAATCACTGTGTAAATGACCACATCTGTGGTCACGGTGAGCCCTTGCTCTAGATGCATGAGGCATAGCTCTGCAGCCCTCGGGAACCCAGCTGCAGCAATTCCTTGTTCTTGCACTACCAAAAGATACAGCTATTTAAACCAAAATAACATTCACACTTACACAGTGAAGTTAATCATGCAAAACCTACAGCTCACTGCTTCCTGTGCCTGGAGCTGCCTCTTTCTTTTGTAAAGCTTCACACCACAGGTATACAGAGCAGACACATCAGAGCTGTAAGAACATCAGATGGCTAAAGACATGCTGCAGGTTGAAGCGGAGAATACTCATCTCGGGCTTCCCATAGCTGATACTCCCCCAGCAGTCCTCACACCATTTTTTGAACCAACCACTTTAGCCTTAATCTATAAGAAGGGGAATCTGGGATTTTATGTGTGCCATGTATCCTGATTTTCTCTAAAGAAATACAAATATGTCTGAAACATAGCTTTAAAAGAATTTTATATCCAAACTGTCCTTCTGTTTTATTTGTTCCCTCCATTTTAAGCTCTCGGGTATTCATATTGCTGGAAGATGAACTGGCCCAGTTTTCCTGGTTCTCCAGCAAGAACTATGTCAGAGCAGGCAGCCCATCTCTGACCTTGACAGCCCCCTCTGTCGTGACGAAGTGTATCACTTCTGTGCTCATTCAGCCTCCGGCCCCTCCCATACCGCTGCCAAAGGAGGTGCCAGTTGTCAGGGTATTTCCTTTCTGCCGAGCGCTGCCAGCTTGGCCAGCGTCACATTAGCAATAGCCAGAGAATTGCTAGAACCTGGCCCACAGAAGGGTTTCAGTTTTAGCAGATCCATCCAGTAGCATATTATAAAACAGCAGCTTAAAGCCTAGCTGACTAATTAGGTCGCAAGCCTAGAATATTGATTTTGCTTTTAGAGGCTTCTTTTCTCGCCATCTGTCCCAACCCCAAAGACTGTCGCAGTCCAGGCTTACATTGTGGAGCAACATTCAGCAGACGCAGCGGCTGTCACAGCAACTGCCCCTGGACACCTAGCGTGCTTAGAAAATGTTAGACAATACTACAACCTCTCTAAAAGGAGAAGATGATAATTTTCAGCATTTCAGCTTAAAACAACTGCAGTCCTGGCCCTGATTCTAGGAAGCACAAACGAATATTGGTGAACTCGGCTCCCAGCCTTCTACGCGTACGGCACCCACGAGCGTAGCAGCGAAGGAAGAGGCAGGACACCCAACTGGAACGGGTTGAACACGCGTCCCACCGCTCGCTCCCGACTGGCAGGACGCGGTGCCTCGACTCGCGGTGTAACATTGCCACCAGGCGGGCAAGGCTCCGTGCCGGCGTCCGGCCTTCGGGGAGTCCCGGCGAAGCTGGGGGGCCCGAGTTTGGGAGCCAGAGCCCCCTGAACAAGCGGGCATTGTCTGAACACCTGCACAGGGCCGCTGGCCGCCGTTCAAACCGTGACTTTTCCAGGCAGGAAGGCGGCGAAGGCTGGGGTTTGGTGTCAGAAAGCTGGCAGAGCGAGCAGCAAGCGTAAGGGAGACGGCAGCCCGTCCAAGCCGCGCACCAGGCAGAACAGAGCTTCAGAAATGTCATCCCTCCCCTGCACGCTTCTCCTGAAAGCGCTCCTCTTCGCTGGTGATAACACCCTGCAGCCATCCCGCGTCTGGAAAGACGCGCGCTCGCCGTGGGAAAGGCTCGGGCGCTCGCTCAGCACGCAGCGACACATCGGGAAGCAGCTTTGGTATTCCAGGCAGCGAGGGCTGATTGAGGACCTGTCACTGGTGTCACACCAAGTCGGTGAGCAAACACCAGCTTACAAAAACCTGCGCGAAACTCCCCAAAGCTGTGATAAAACTGAAGGCTTATTATTCCTCGCTGCAAGAGGGGACAATTAGGAAAAGCAGTTACCAGGCCACTCGGCTTCCTCCTTTACCGAAAGCTGGCTGAGAAATCTTTGTCAGAGATGACAGCCTGTTTACAGTGCAGGGGCAGGGTTATCCCCAGAAGAAATCAAGGGAGCACAGCCATGGAACGTTTCACAGAGTAAAACAACAATAGTTGCAGCCAAAAGGAATTTTTTCTAAAACAAACAAAAAAAAAGGCAACAAACAAAATGTTTGAGGAATTCGGAAAAAAAGTTCCTTTGTTTGCCCTCTCAGTATTACATTCAGACACACTCTAGGAATAGGTGAACTAAAATAAACCAGATGATTTTTAAGGCTTCTTGAATCATGGCGATGGGGACAAAATCAAACACCCAGAACTTAAGTGTAACGGCACAAGCTTTCACATGAAATCCACAGTGCAGAAGAAAAGGCTATGCAAAGAATTTCGCGCTTGAAATACTACCAGCAGAAAGAGGATCTCAGACTTTGCCTTGGTGCTGGTATTTCACCTGGCTGTCTTGCCAGTAACTCATCGCATCTACAGTGACTTCAATTACTTCTGTGATCATGTGTGTGATAACATAATATTCCTACAGCAACCACAGTTACTAATGCAAGTTTCCTGGGGAGAAATAAAACAGCAAGGGAGAAATCAAGCTGTTGTTTAAAATGACTTCATATATGACCAAAATTTCGGCCAAAATTCTTGTATCCAGTATCAGTGTTTTAAATAAATTTGCTTTTAAGTACTAATATATTTTATTCAGGAGGCAGGAAGATAGATTTTTTTAAACTTAACTTGGAATAAGCAAAAACTCAGTGGGCAAAACAATACTGGGAACATCATCAGCTTTGAGTTCTGTTGTTTCAGTCAATGTCCTGGTACTACTCTCATGCTACGAAACGACTAGCACCGTGTTTCATCCAGAAATAGTTTTCGTTAAACTGATGCATCATTGCCTCACTCCCCCACTATTTACTTGTGCAGCACCTTTTGAATTGCAGCTCTTCTGGAACAGGAAAGCCTAGAGGAATGGTTAAGGTTCTGTTATTTTGGCAACCTTTTGTTGAGAGAAGACCCTGGAGTAAACATAATTTGTCTTTATTTTACACTGACACTCTAAACAGCCGTTTTGAGAGGAATCATTTTCAGTCTCGTAGGCAGGTAACATTATTCTACCAGTGTTAGAACTGTAACAGCATTCAAAGCACTGAAAGCCAAGCATTAGCTCCAAAGATGTACTTTATTTCATTATAAAGCAGATTGTTTAGGCATTATTTCTTTTTGTGAACATCCACTGTAATATCAGCAGGTCCTGCTTTGAGGACATAGCTGCTCGATAACAGACAAAGATTCCAGCACTAGACAACAAAAACACAGATGCGCAGCACAGGTGCTGCTTAGACACTGAATCAGAGCTAAGGGTCTAAACCGCAACCAGCTCAAACAGATGATATGACCAAAAATACAAGTACAGCTCCAGCCCAGCCAGAACCGCGTGCCCAAAAGTGGAGTCCTTTTTATTTCAAAACAAAATTTGTACTGGGCTTCCTGGAAAAACAACAAAAAAATCCCCAAAGCTGTAGAACCACACCACGCTCCTTCCCCTTCCTTTGAAAGTCACATTTTAACTGTCCCTTATTTCACATGAACATTGTGCTGTGGCACACTAGTACGTTATGAAAGACAGAAAAATTACTGAACGTAGTGTGAAGTAAGAGTGAATGGTTCGTAGTGAGCATTTCACAGATGCTTTGTCCCAAGACTTTTGTTCCTTTCCCAACTGTGATCCTCACCCCAGGAAGTTTCACTTTTATTGACAGGTGTATCTCATTCCAAATTTGCAGATTTCTCACACATTTGGTATTTGAGCTCAGTGCATTAACAAGGGCCTCTGGATCTCATCTGCGCTCCTTGGGTTCGTAACAGAGTCCCACCACTCCAAGCAGAAACAGTGATTCACATACTGTCACAGCCCAACATGCAAGAATGCACAGAAGGCGTTGATGTTGATGCAGTGCAGAGAAACATTCCAACATTGTAAGTCCTCATTCTGGTTTCCACGTTGTCCAATACTGGTTGAGGAAAAGTGTATTTACAAGACTTGTACACAAATATTTGCATTTGGTCCTAGGCACCTGATTAGTACTGACAATCTAAATTAAAATGGAATATTAAGTATTATTCTGGTCCATTAAAGCTTTTTACTGTAACTCCTCCAATCTGAAGGCATGATTCTGAAACAAGGAGGAATCCCAATACCTTCTGATAAAAGTACTTTTCTATGCACCATTCAAGTCAGTGAGACTGCAGAATGGAAAAGCCTCCTACATAAGCAACTCACAAGAGTTATCTGACAAGGGTCTCATATCCAGATCTAGAGAAACAGACAAGTAGCATACATTATTTTCACACTCCTTTGTGGTAATGAGACTCCGAATTCACTAGATATGAGTAGCCAGATAACATCCCAATTGCTACAAGACCAGAATTTATTATCAATGAGAGAAACTTAGCTTTAGCAAAGAGCACAAGCAGATTTACATCTAAGCAGCCATAACATCCATTCCTTTCAGCTAGCGTCAGAACTAGAAGTACTACCACTAATGGCAACGAAAACTAAGTAGAAGGTTTTACAAAGCTGCCGGCATGACCAAGTTTCGAAGTTGCAACTCCTAGGCACAGACTCTGGCAGAATCTAGATTGACCTGAGTTTTCTGCTTATGAAGGAAGAGTGGTGGGAAAGAACACATCCCTATCTTATACAAACTTGACAACAGTCTCAAGCCAATATTCAACACGGGACAAAGTCTAGCGTAGAAATGACAAGACATTTGGAATTAGAGATATCATTTAGTAAAAAGAAACAAGTGCCTCCCAAATCTGCCATACTGAAAAAAACCCAAACACAAAACTGAACATACTGAACACTGTTTGTGCTTACAACCATAGTTATGGAACTCGAGCACTAGAGGGAGAGATTTTTCTCACCACTACTGCAAAGGAGCTGCAAAAAAAGTTAAATGAAAAAAAGTCCCTTCTAAACATTCAACCCTCCCCACAATTATTCATTAAAACCTGTAAAGGCTTCAGGTATACTAATTTTGAAAGGGGCTCAAAAAAATTTCAAAGTCATTGAACTAAATCCAATTCAGAAAGCTGATTCTCCTAACAGATAGTTAAAAAACATTTTTCTTTAGAAAAAACTTTTTTGCATTTTTTCCTCATCAATTTATAAAATGCAAACAGTATGCTAGAAAAGTCTGAACATAAGGGAATGCGCTTTGGAAACATTATTAAAATATGTGTTCCTACAGAATGACATTATCAAGTTTACGTTACTTCTTTTCACCCGACTGGCTATATTTTGAGAATGTTCCTCCCCTCTTTCCTGGGTCCATGAGAAGCTAGGTTTAGAAAAGAAGAGCTCCCATGCTGCCAACTTCACTCTGTTCCTTTACAAAAATTTCAAAGTACTGATAAATGATAGTGACAGCAAGCAAAATTCCAGTTCCAGACCCAATTGCCCCAAGGAAGTCTGCCAGCACAGACAGGGCACCAATACAGAGGCCACCAAATGCAGCAGCTGTGGGGATGTACCTGTAAGACACAAAATGAGAACAGAAAAGGTACCATTAGAGTTTGCTCAGGATATTAACAAATATACTAGGGCTAATGGCACATGGGATCTATGGGAGATATTTAGATCAGAGGCAGCTTTTCTCCTAGAAAACCAGTCCCACTGAGAACCGAAAGAAGACTAGAGAGATAATCTAACCAGATGGTTAAAAAAAACAAGAACGAAACTAGGGGAACTGAAAAAATTCAGTGGCAGAATACTCTCTTCTCTCATGGCTCTACCAATCCAAGATAAGGAATAATGCCACTATAGCAGGTAAAGAAATAAAAAGCTCAACCTGACAGGAGGGAAAAAAGTGCTAAGCTAAGAAGAGAAGGTATTACGGTCTACCATGCATTAAACACAAAGATTAAGTTTATGGCTACTGTCTCAAGTCTTTTGCAGATGACTGAAATCTAAAGCTTCCATAACGTTTCTGTAACATGAAGGATGTGTAGCTCCTACCCCGCAAACAGAAAACCGGGAAAGACTGACCCCTCCCTACCTCTGCATCTAGTAGATTTAACTAACTACTTGTCTTAAAAGCAAGGTCTGCGTGAAAACAGTACTCAAGACTGAACAACACATTAAAAATTACAGTAAAAACCACTGGTGCATCAGTTTCAAGCAGCACACACGAATGCTCATTATTAACTATCCTATAAAAAGTATAAAAATGAAAAAAATGTAACAAAAGGAAAATACAAGCCCCAGAATTTAAAGCACATTAACTGTAGGGCAAGAATATGTTGTACTGTGCAAGTCCAGCCATTAATGAGAGAACTATTCTGTCCTGCACACAGAACACTGAAGTTGAAAGCATATCTGTCTTCTAGGGTCTAGAAAATGGAAGTCAAAGCAAAATTTGCAGTGTTTCCCCATAACACTTTGCATAAACAGCCTGTGAAATGTGTAGCTCACCTGTTTAGTTCATGGACCATTGAAGTTTCTCTGTGGCCTCGCATTACCATTTGCTGTTCCTTCAACTGTTTGGCAACCTGTATTGAACCAAGGAATGGAGCAAGTAAGTTTCGCATCATTTGCCAAGGCCAGGAAACTTAGTACTACAGAAAATCAGGAGCAAGACATTTCAGTAAATGGTGGTGGCTTTGGGTTGGGGTTCTTTGGGGTTTTGTTTTGTTTTTATTAATATTCTTCATCTGAGTTTAAAGTAGCCAGTATTTAACTTCAGATAGACTGCGGTCACAGGCACTTTTCCACACTGTCAATTAGGCAAAGCTTTTTGGATAATTCTAGTCCTATTGAGAAGAGGAAAATCTGGCAATTGCTAGGCTCTCACACACATAATTCAATTCCTGTCTTGCCACCTACCCTTCTCCTGGTTAGGGTTTAGCAGATGTTAGCAAAACCATCCTACGAAGTGTCCACTCCTACACTTCGGTTTCTCACACTTAGTTGAGCTGTTTATTTGTGGGGCCATATTAGAAACAATGTGACTTAAAAGACTCAGTTCCTGGAACATTATTCTTAAAGTGGATTTTTGCAATTGTACAGGGTTACAGTATAGCCCCGCAAACATTTTACTGACAACTGAGGGGAGCTGAAACTCTAGCAGGGGAACTTCTACAGCTGCCTGTCACTGAATCTAATGTACCGAGAAAACACCAGTTTTAATTATATTGTAAACATTTAAGTAATGATTTAGCAATTTTTATTTTTGACCTTGTTTACATAAATGTAAAATAATTTTTTTTTAGTACCACTAAAGTACATTAAAGTGTTATAAGCTGTATGCTGGTTTATACTGAAATAAAAATCCGGCTATACATGGCTGTGAGAGCCCCCCTGCACACCTGACAACAAGCAGCTAGATGCAAGTCCAAAACGAGAGAGTGCTCACGCTGTTACACTAACTGTGCAACTATTACATATTTGTTAAAGAATGGATTAAACCATTCCATATGGCTGCCAAACTTTATTTGCTACCCAAAAACCACACAGTACAAACCTACCACAATGACAACTATTTTCCATCTTGTTTTCCAATTCCAACTTCAGAATGATATAGCTGCTGATATCAAAAATCCCGTAGCAAATGGAAATTTTGAGAAGCAGGCTCAGGTACATTAGTACACTGCACTATATTCTGTGTTATCAGCACTCTCAAATTAAATATCATAACCTCCAGTTAATCTTCCCCAAAAAGAAATGAAGAAATGAAGAGCCCTCTATGCCAGACATGGGTATTCAAGTTTTACCTGCCAGTTCTTAAAGCAGCAACCGCCTTGCACACAGTGCATCTGTCATTCGGCACTGAAAGAGTTTCCACCTTTCATGTTGCCTTGCCTCCCCTCACACTGATCTGATGTTAGAGTTCAAAGTTTCCTAATGCCAATGAAAGCAATTATTTGGGTTTTGCTGTTTTTGAAAAAGCAGTAAAGAAAACAGGGCAAAAATTAGCCTTTACCTCCATTCCGTCCTTATCCTCCTCTCTCACAATAAAAGACAAAAATTCTTATTTTTAAGCTCCTTCTGATCCAGAATCAAAGTCACTATTTACACAAAATATAAATGTTAACAACAAGATTACCAGCACAATAGCTATTTCAGAAGAACGTCACTGTTATTCTTACAACAGCCCATCTGTTTTCACCATGTAAGCTGAGATCATTTATCATTTTGTACTTACATCTTTGGCAGAGGAGCCAGAGACTTCAATCCATGTCTTGGAGAAGAAAGCACAGGAGCCCAACATAAATACAATATAAACAACTGCATGGACAGGGTCTTCCAACACTGAAGAAAAGGACTCTGGAGGTGACAGATAGTAACAAAGTCCACCAACTGGATAAGCACGAGCAGGGCCTCCAGACGATGTGTCCTGGAAGAGGGGAGCAAGCAGTCACCAACTTTCTCACTATTTCTCAGCCATTAAACTAAGCCTGAGTTTGGATCACCTTCACGTCACTGCAGATCATTACTGCTACAGCAGGGCACAAAGATGCTACTTTACTATCACGAGCAGTTTCTAAGGTGGAAATGGACTACAGCAAGGAACAGCAAAAATACCTAGGACTGTGATTAATTTCAATTACTAATCTAGCAGTTTCAGTGCACACGACCACCTGTAGAAGTGCACCTTCATGTTTATAGACAGAACACCTCTTCAACTACATATTTTAACAGCGCTCTCATAAAGTTGTGTGCAAGATTAGAAGGAATACTCACAGACCAAGTGCCCAGTAGGCTAACCAGTAAGTTGCCACTGAAACGAGCAGAAAGCATCTGGGAGATGACATACAAGTTTGACACCAGTGCGGACTGAAGAATAATGGGAATGTTGGAAGTATAGAACAGCTTGATGGGGTAGGTGTTGTACTGGCCACGGTAGCGAGCAGATTTGATAGGAAGATCCACTCTGAAGCCCTGAAAAGTTTTCAAAAGAAAGTTCCCTATTATATCTTGACATCAACCCATACAACAGGTCATAAACTGCAAGTGCAAGGTCTTGACAGCAACAGAGAAAAACCATAAAATCATTTTGTGCAAGTACACATGCTCTACCCAGAGGGCTATCCATACGAACACTTCTGCGAAGGGCCTGGAAGCCTGCAGGACTGTCTGACCTCACACATGTAAGAAGGTACAAAAGATGTAGACATGAGACGAAATCTGAAGTTTCAAGAAGACTGCATACAACGTCCAGGAAAAGAAACATTAAAACTACTCAAAACTTTCAATATTCTTCAGCAGTTTGCTGCAACAGACAGTAAGAGACATACAGGCTTAAAGACTTCAAGTCTTTTCCAGCAAAAAAGAATAGCATTTGGGTTAGGCAATATTACATGTACACACCCATCTGTTTTTTTCAGAGACCAAAGCAGGTCTCAAGTCTTTTGTGTGGCTACAGTAAGTGTGGAAACTGATTAAAAGAAGCTAGCATTAAATGAACATCCAGAGGTAGCACGCACAAAAATGAGTCTTCTGAAGACACTGGACAGTGAAAATACAATTTCTTATAAAAGGAAGCAGATTACAGATCCACTTCCATACAAACTGTTTTATAGCCCTCTTTATTCCAACTGACCTGGAAATAAATTACAATAGCAAAGACAAAAATGGTGGCAATCAGATTCATAAGGTTGGGGAGATTCTGACGGTAGAAGGCCTCACGGAGAGCTCTGACTTTGTCTGTACGAGTAGCCAGAAGATGGAACAGAGCAATGATGGCTCCCTCAAATTCCATGCCTTGGAAAGGAAAAGAAAAAAAACGAGTCAGGTGTGCTGTGACTGTCTCCAAACTTCAGTGCTTTGTCCCATGAGGCATACTTCTCAACCACAGGATTCAGAATGGGATTTCTCCGAATCTTTCGCATCTCAAGCACGCTCTCAGAATTTCACTACTGCCATCCTCCGTATCAGCTATGTTATTTCCAAGATTGTTTGAAAATCTCTCTACAGTGGCCTAGAAACTAAATTATAGCCCAGCAGTCAAATGGGATACTTTACTGGTCTCTAGAAACATTGACATTCACCAAGTTCTTTCCCCCTTTCCTCCTTCCCATCAAAAAAAAATTTTAAATGAGGGAGCATGGTTTCTAGTATCCCTCGTGGTGAGAAACTGGTTATTGTTTGTACTACAGCACATCTGATAACCTCACTTATGTTTCCTATTACACAGGACCACGCAAGATCACCTGCTGTCAGGCTTGGAGAATAAGGTCTTTGGGGCAAAGAGTAAGACATGCAAGGAGCAGAAAGAAACAGATGATATTCGTCGGTAAGCTGGGCAGCAACCGTAATACAACAGCAGTCTACCATTACAGAGTTTTACTGGAGGCACTGCAAGAAATTCAAGTTCAGGAAATGTCTTGTGAGATACTACAAAAGTAAAAAGAAATGTCTTTGTACTTGCACCTTGCATAGGAGCACTTGCTGTATTAACAAGATTCACTACGTGGCAACTACACAGCTAAGATGCTAGTAACAGCATCTGCCATTTAAATTAACATACAGCAAAAAAAGACTGTGCCTTTTTGTACAAAATTAAGACTTATCCACAACAGACATTTTTGTTAAATAATCATTGTACTGTTCTATGTAAGAATCTAATGAGTTGGAATTTTTAAAAGAATAGGGGGGAGAAGCTACTTGAGTTTTTGTTTCACTTAATAAAGATAACTCAATCCTAATGTAAGTAAAGAAACCAGACTATGCCATATTACCTCGTCCTGTGTTCACCGTCGTGGGGCTGAATGCTTTCCACACAATAGTCTCACAGATATTGGTAGCAATGAAGAGAGAGATGCCAGAACCGAGACCATATCCCTTCTGAAGGAGCTCATCCAAGAGCAGAACTATCAATCCAGCAACAAAAAGCTACAATAAAAAAAGTACAGCATTAGTCCCATCCCTTTTTACTTTTTGCTAAAAAAGTAACTTGTATTAAAAGATAAGGAAAGACTATATATATATGAGGAAGCAGGCACACTTCGATGTTTTTTCTCTGCATGAGGGGCAGGCAGTCCACAAGACTGATTTTTGACCCTCTGAGAGGGAGATGAAGTAGAAAAGACTAGAAATTACCTGAATTGTGATAAGCAAGCAGATACCAGCACCCATCTCAGATGGGTCTCCATACATTCCAGTCATTACATAGACAATAGACTGTCCAATGGTAATGATCATTCCAAACACTGCAGAAAAAAGAGAAGAAGTATGTATTTGTTCTAGAGATATATGTCAGTGCGCAATTAGAGAAATATAAATCACTTCTTGTAGAGAAAGTCGTGAAGGAACACAGGAGTCACAGGATGTTTAAATTCAAGGGCAAGTTAAGTTTGTTGTCTGAAATCTGGCACTAAAAATACAAATACACACAGGCACTTCAGAAACTAATACTCTTAGAAGCAAGTGGGTTTGGTTGCTGAAGACTGCTTTAGATATTGAAAACTCTGAGGGAGATAAGATATTACCTTAGCAATTTATGATTCCTTTTTCCAGTAAACATATCAGTAAGTAGTGTGGTACAGCAATAAATAGCTAAAGAATAATCAAATTTTTATATGAGTCTTATCAACTGAGCACAGAGACTCTTATTGCTGAGAAAGAGCCATGCTTGAAACTGCAAGGTAAAAACTACAACAAACATCTCACCATTAACTTTTTTAGGTTAACACTGACTAACACAGTTCAAAGGCTGGGTCCCCACAGTCTATATATCAGTTTATCTGGTGAGATTACAGCAGCAATGCCAATTGCACAGATGCTTTTTCTTTTCAAACCTTTCTGAAGCTTAACAGCTAACAAGTCAGAGAACAGCCTGTAAAAGACCGATGAAAAAAATCTGTAGAACATGAGCACACATCATCACAGAAAGCCATATATCTGAGTCCAACATCCATCACAGGGTAAGTTTACACTTCCTATTGTTAGGGTTAGAGACTTTAAAACATCAGCCTTTAATATCAGCTGTTACTCACATTTCTGTGCTCCGTTGAAGAGTGCTCTGTCCTTTGGGGTGTCACCAACTTCAATTATCTTGGCACCTGCCAAGAGCTGCATAATGAGCCCAGAAGTGACAATAGGTGAAATGCCCAGCTCCATCAACGTGCCTGCCAGACACAGGAAGAAAAAAATAAAAGAAAATAATGGGGTGTACCATACCCAGGCACCTCTGAAGTTCAAAGTTTGTTTTTTCCACCTTTACATCATTATGGAGACGATATAAAACTCCAAATCTCCATAAATGTAAAAGGATTCAATGATAACAGAAGCTTGTTAAAGGTCAGCCTGATAAGTAATGCAGTACTCCTCAGTACCTTAAAAACCATGCTCGCTGAAAAAGACTTTTGCTGTCAGGAACAGATTTATTCTGATAAAACAAGGTAGGAATTTGCTTTATGTCTTTCACAATCAGTCACTTTATTATTCGTAATTTTAAACAGGAACATCCAAACTTTTTTCAGGAGTGCACCAAGTTGCAGGCATATATGCACACCTCATGATGACAAACTGATAGATAGCTCAAATGATACAAAACAACAAAGTGAATTCAGGAAACCGTCACCATTCTTAATTCATACCTGCATTAGAAAGCCTCTAAGAGAAACTGAAGTTTAGACAAACTATCATGAATTTTAATATTCTGTGAGACAGACTCAAAGATGTCACACAGAAAATCGCATTATACATACTTGAAACACAAATCAAAAAGCTTGAGAGATTACAGACGGCTGCAACTGCACTGATGCTGGTAATTAGGAACTGTCTCTCCCATAACCCTTTCCCCCCAAAACTGCTCCTTAATGTTTGCACATATAATAGACTGCATACGGCCAACCATGAACTCCTTTTGTCCACGGAGCTGTGACTTTCCCAATGCTACACTGATGTATGATTTTACGTAATATATAAAGCGTCTTTCTCCCCTCTGCTCCAGTTTTAATCTTCATTAAAATAGAGCACAATGTAAAAACAAGTCCAAAATCATTTTGGTCGAAGTTAAAAAATTCCCTCCTGAAAGACTGACCATACCTCTATTTGACGCCAAAATCACTCTCATCCAGTAGAAAGGATCTGCTGAGTCTGACGACATGATACCAAACAAGGGAATCTGCATTTCCAACCAACACAGGAAAACAGGATTAAATTAGAGACTTCATAACCTCCTTTAACCATTTCAGCTCTTCCTTAAAAACAAGGGAAAGAAACATACCTGGCAGCATACTAAGAAGATGAAGAGTGTGATAGCCGTCCATAGTACCTTTTCCTTAAACTGAATCTAAAGGGGAAAAAACCAACAACAACCACCAAAGATGATCAAGCTGTCAAGATAACAAGATCTAGCCAATCAGGCAAACATTTCATAGTAGCTAAAGCGCACTTGATTTTCTTGTGAAGGGACAAAGTACGGGACATCCTAAAAAAAACCCTCGCACTTCATCCTTTTTATACTATATAAGGCCAAGGAAAATGACAAAGCTTTACTGAAACTTTAACCCAGATAAACAAGCTTATGCCAATGGTAGGTAATCCTAGTAGTTTCACAGAAACGAATCTTACACTTTCACAAAAAAGAGCTTCTGGTGATAAAAAAATAAAAATACAGAGAAGCTTATCTTAGCAAATAATCTTAGATTAGAACTCAAGAGGCAAAGATTTTCAAGTTCCTATTTTAAACTACTCTAGCTTACACTCCAATATGTACTCCTTTCAGCATCTCATTGCTCACTGCTATGGCACCGTATCTGCATAATTGCATTTACCAGCAAATATATTCTTTTACAACCGCATCCACAGTACAGGACACACTAGACAAGCACTCCACTAAAAACAACTGTGCCTAAAACTGTCATTCGCCCAACAGGAAAGAAAAAAAGTCCCACAAATGCAAACTAAAGTGTAAACATTTTATATTACACAAACATAGACTAAGAGGAAAATTTTATTCACTCACCTTCCGTTCTGGCTTTTGGATTTCAGGCAAGATAACACAGAAGGGCTTGATTACTTCAAGAAATTTTACTGTAAGGAAATTAGTTAAAAGACAAAGTGAACACACAAAGAACATCTAGAAAAGCTCAAGTAAAATTTAATTTAGACACATACTTTACATATTAAAAGTCCCAGTAAAGGACAAATGTTTGTTGCTTTGTTTTTTTTTATTAAATTATCTTCCGTTCTAAACACACCTTATTAGCTGAACTTCTGTATAAATACAGTATGGAACAGAAACATGAAAAAAAAAAGTCAAGAATTTTCTCCTTTTACCAAGTAGATTGACAGCGCAAAAAAAAACCCTTGCACAAGTTTATAATTACCCTACAACTTTTATTTTATAATAGCTTCTCCCCTAGCCTGATACTTGAGAAACAAGAGTACCCGAGATAGCTTTAAGTCAGAGTTTACTTTTAAGCCATATAGCTTAAGAATTCCTACACACTGTTCATAAGCAACAACTCGAGTTACAGAACACCTTGTGCAATGATCTCCTTCAAGTCACTCAAAAGGACACATACTTTTTTTTAGTCTCAGCTGTAGAACAAGCATAGAAAAGAAGAGCATATCTGCAACGTCACAAGTTCTCCTATGAGCACAGAGATCTGATTTTGAACAGAAGTGATGCTAAACTTCTTAAGACAAATGCAAGCCTGCACATGCATTTTGGACTGATTCAAATTAAAAAGTGTACAAAGATGCAGAACTGAAACAGCTGGTGGCCTTCCACTTCTCTGTCGAAGGCAGCCACCTCAGTGTCAACTCTGAAACACTTTAAGACCAGCCCATAAAAATTATGTACTCAATTTCAAACGATTAATTGCCTAAAAAGTTACACTGGATTGCGGTTTTAAACTTCAGCCAAATCGTGATTCTCTTCTACGTCTACCACAACCTACAAATTGACTAAGCTGCTTTTCAAGCAGCCCTTCCTGGAGGTCGCAGACTCAAGGACCTCCCTTCACTCGGGTTACTCCTACATCGCAGATCACTGTTCATGGTTCACTCTGCCGGCGTCGCGGATGTTTTGGCTCAGGGCGTTACGACTGACGCGCCCGCCCGCCTCTCCCCGCCGCGGCACCGCACCAGGCAGGCTCGGGCCTGGGACGACCCGGCAAAGCGGTCCGACCCCGGGCACCACAGAGCACCCTCCCTTCCCCAGGAAGGGCCGCCGCAACCCAACGGGTCTTTCACCCGGGGGGAAGGGGGGAACCCCGAGGGAGGCCCCAAAGCAGAAGAAGGGAAACCCGCGCAGGGCCGGCCCCGGCGGGAGTGCCGCCACCGGCGGGCAGCCCCAGGCTGGGGGCCGGCGGGCGAGGGCAGGGCGGCGGCCCCTCAGAGGCGCTGTCGGCCGCC
>Ga0065711_1034433_pt1 | contig 23778 bp, 14 predicted proteins | sample Hoacrofraction12_FD_59098 | JGI IMG/M metagenome (GOLD analysis project Ga0065711, IMG submission 59098) | Hoatzin crop microbial communities from Cojedes, Venezuela - Epithelial fraction 12 v2 (version 2) | ecosystem: Host-associated > Birds > Digestive system > Esophagus > Crop | place...
CCCTCATCATCCTTGTAGCCCTCCGCTGGACTCTCTCCAGTAGCTCTTCATCTTTCTTGAACTGGGGAGCCCAAAACTGGACACAGTACTCCAGATGGGGCCTCACTAGGGCAGTGTAGAGGGGGAGGAGAACCTCCCTCGACCTACTGGCCACACTGCTCCTAATGCACCCCAGGATCCCATTGGCTTTCTTGGCAGCCAGGGCACACTGCTGGCTCATGGTCAACCTGTCATCCACCATCAGTCCCAGGTCCCTCTCCACAGAGCTGCTCTCCAGCAGGTCTGCCCCAAGCCTGTACTGGTTGCCGGGAATGTATCACAATACACTTGGCTTGTCTCAGATTGACTTTGGTAGCTGTAGGCACTGATTTAAACAACAAAAAATCGGAGTGCTGTGCCACTGAATGTAAAAGTAGCCCCAAACAAAGAAGAAACAGTGGCAGCCATGGGGCAAAGCCAGTACATCAAGCTCTGATGTGGCTCTGCAGACAAGCAGAGGCTGACAGATGGCAGAAGCCTTCACACAGATGTGACTGCGAGTGCTCGGGGAAGCCTGGGCAGGTCCCTGGGGGGAAAGCCCGGTGGAGAGCCCCCTTCCAGCCTGCTGCCTGCCGGAAAGTTGGGCTTCGGAGTCGCACGTGGGAGCACTGCTCCCGGTTATGTCTGGAATGGATGTTCTTGGAAGCAATTGTCCCAGCTTTAGGGGATGGAGAGAAAGTTTATCTTTTCTTGGATATATAGCACTCCCCTTTGGGATGGTGTCATTTGATAATTCCTGCCACATGTTCTTACGAGTAGGATGTTTTTGTTTCCTTACTGTGTCTCCCCCCAAGTCCTGCTGGGTAATATTTCAGATGGTCACGGTCAAAAAAAGCATGTGACAACTTCCAGATGTTCAAATAATCAAAACAATCTGCAGATCTAAAGGAGCACACCAACCAACAAATGAAGGCTAACTTGAAGGGCTGTAGTCTGGGATTGTGGGGGGTCATGTTCAGAGGTGGCGTAACAGGCGGAAGGACAGTCTTTTGGTATCTGCAGAGTTCACTGATGTCTACATCATTGGCTAAAAGTGAGACAGCCTGATGATGTGGCCAGGCAGGCAGCAGAAACGCAAAACACGCGGTCTGGTCATGGTTTTCCTGCAGCCTGGAGCAGCGCTGGCTGCCCGGGGGAGCAAGGAGGGCTGTCACGGTGCGGTGTAGCTCTGAGCTGAGCTGGCTGCTGGGCTCCAGCTCGCGTGATGCGGCTGGGGGTAAGAAACACGACTGTGCCCTGCTGCCGTCCACACCACCACGGCGCCTGGGGCTGCGTCCTCGCTGAGCTGGTGGTGCCCGAGGCAGTGCTGCGTTCAGCTGAGAGAGGGGAGGACACCTCTCAGAGCAGGGAAACGCATCTGCTTTGGGTTTGTTCCTGGCTGGCTTAGACAGGCACCTCTTCAAACATCGGTAACTAGATCAAAGCTGGGCTTTGGGAGCCCTGCATCAAAACCCTTCATGGTCCCAGGTGATTTTGGTTGGTCCGTCCCCCCAGCCTTATAGTAACAGACATGACAATTGAAAATTACAGTGGGACACTCTATTCCTCTTTGGGAACATAAAAACATTCATCATGAAGGGAAAAATAAAGCTCGTATCAGTCACTGGTAATCTGGTGTTGGTAAATGAGCGAGGTCGTGTGGTGCCGCGTGTGTGGAGTGGCAAGCAGGAGCAGCAGGATGGAGGCGGCACGTCGCTTACTGCTGGGCTGTCCTGTCTCTGGTCCCAGGATGGACAGCCTTCCCACCCCACAGCGTCCTGCAGCAAGTCTGCTGGTGCCTTTTTGTACGCCGGCATTCCACGTGGCAGTGCCTCCGCTGCTGGCGGCGCGTCCTTTGAGACAGATGTGCTCTGCCTCTGCCCGCTGCGTGTGCAACTGGCACAGCTCTGCTGGAAAACTCTTTTACAAAGCCTTCCGTCTGGAGCAGTGATGGGGAGCGGCAGGCATTAGTACTACTATTATCATTATTATTATTATTATTATTATTATTGCTATTACTATTTCTACTACTGCTGCTATTACTACTAATAATTTGTGTGGAAACATTGCTGGCTCAAAACCCTGCTCAGCTGCTGATGGAGGAAGGAATACCTGAGCACACGGAGGGAGCTGCTGGAGTTTTGAACGTTACTGTGACTCCTACAAGCTGATATTTTTGAAGTGTAACTATTTGGGAGATTGCTACCGACTGCTCTTTCCCCTTGGTAGTAAGGCTTTATGTGACTTTTTGTCTAGTTCTATGTGGTCTTTTACCGCTTGGGAAGTAACGGTTAGCGTGCCAGCAAATTCAATTCCACACTAGGGAGAAGAACAACTTTGTGACAGTTTCCCCACCATAAAAGGCAGCTTTTGTCAGTCAGGCTCTCCATATCACGTTCCCCAAGAATTTTGAGAACATCTGGCAAGATCATTCCTTTATTTTGTTCAAAGAATCCCTTTGTGTGTACGTGGAGGGGGAATGACCAATATACTGCTCACATGAAAGATCAGACCGCAGTGTCCACATGTGCTGGGGCGCCTGAGCCTGAGGAGGGCATTGGTAGCAGTGTGGGGGCCTTGCAGGAGGCACACCATGACACGGGCAGACCCCCAAAAGTGAGGATGATGCTGCAGCTCACGAGGACACCGGTACTTGAATGTGCTGCGGGAAAGTGGTCGCCATGAAAAATTAGATCTGGGCCGTGTAACAGATATGTATTGTCATGAGTCATCTCTGTCCTTATTCATGTCTGCAAGACTGGGATAACATGGTCGTCTTATGTTGTAAACCCTGAAAAGGTTTGGAGGCCCATGTTCCTCTAACCAGAGCATCGACATCATGTGCTTCCACCGTTTATAACATGGTTGTCAAGACTGCAAGCTCTTTGCCACACCCACAGGGAAAGTTATGATTACCTATGTACGGTAAATGAAAAATGGAAACCATTCACTGCACTGGAAGCTGACTCAAGCAGGACAGAACATCAGTGGGGAGGTGTGATAAGGAAAAAAAGCTACTGCATCATGGCAAGAAAACTGTAGGAGAAAAAGACAAGTGGCCTCTCTCTACTGTCTACCCATCTATTGGTCATTCACTCATCTCTCTACTAGCTACATATTTGGATGTTTTTATTTAAAAAACAGACATGGGAGCGGTGTGGGGAGGTCTGGCTGGAGTGAAAGGAAAGTGGCTAAAGGACCTTTTCCCTGGCTGGTAAATCCGTGCCTGGTCTCCCTTCAAGGCTTCGTAGTTTAGAAAGAATTGCAGTTTGTTCTTCAAAAGATGTGTCAGTCTGTTATGGATTAAAAAGACAATATGCCTTCCACATTTACTCTTCCCACAAAGACTGATTTTTGGAGGATTTGCTAGTCACTTCATTTCAGACACATTTCTTAACATGTTTGCATTTCTTTGTGGTTAAACTTAGACTCTGTCCTTCCTGAATCCTGTAAGGCTTGCTGTGCGGAGTTTGTCCTTTCATGGTCATTACAGATACATACCCGCTACGCTCATTACGCTCTACTGAAATCACTTTGTCAGGGCCATAATTACAAATTAAAATATTCTTTCTGAGGGAGGACCCCAAATATAATTTTGTAACAAAAATTACCCCATCATTTCCAAACTGAACTTAATTTTAAATAAAAGACAAATCTTTCCCTTGACTACTACCCAGATGTGATCTTCCCCAAGCTTTAGACATGAATAATCTCTCTGAATTTTCCAGCTATTTCAATATCCCAGCCATACAGAATCCAGCCTGTGGCTCTAGCATCTGTTCAGGAAAATCTACAGACTAGGTCAACCCCTGACATCTCTATCCATTAAAATCAGTGGTCACACATCTCTTACTTTACTTTCTCAGTTTTCATTCCCTTCCATTGCTTGTTTGCAGCTGGACCTCCATTTTTCCCTTTTTAATGGGAACTTCAAAAGTTCCCACTACTTTCCTGTCTCTGCCTCTTCTTTCTTTAGTCTCTGGTCTCTTTTCCTTATTTTAATAGCCATCATTCTCATCTGTTGACTGCACAACTTGGCCAAATCCTGATAAAGTCAACAGAAAGGTTTTCCCTGGAATTTTAGATGCATTTCTGTTGTGTTTTTTCTTTCCTTTCCTTATTCCTCTTTCTGCCTGTCTGGCTGATTTAAACACTTCTTTTCAGAACAACTTGTCTTCAGTTGACTAAACTGGTAAATAATGGATAAATATAGTTTTGATTTGGAGCAGCTTCCTGGCAAAGGGTGGAGTACAGCACTAAAGAAGATTTTTTCTCACCTTGAGTCATGGGATCTCGTTGGTTAAATTAAAACCATTTACTTAACCTGCCTGTACAACACACAAGCGTCAGAGATGTCCTTTAGCTGTACTGATACTTTGAGCTGCCTACATGACACTAGCTACAACACCTGGGCAATGATTCTATTTTGTGAAACAGAAATAGCCTGGGTTTCTTTCTTTCTCTGGATCAAAAGCAGCACAAATCTAATTTACATATTTAAGCAAAGGCTCAGGCTTATATTTCCCAGTCTTTTTTTCTTGCCATCTGGAAAGGAAATGTTGTTCTGTCATAAGCTTCAGGCTTCAGTACGTAACATTTGTATTATAAATTCCTCAGTGTCCTAAGGCTGGCTACCTACTGCTGTAACTCAGTCCTGCTATGACAGTGCTGCCTTCTTATCAAAACGTACTTCCCTGAGCCTACAAAAGGCATGTTGCTGTGATTGTTAGGGTGAAACTTTGCATATTGTCTACAAAGCATACAGAGGACTTTTATAAATATTTTTCTTTGTGTTTAATCACATGGAGAGGCTAGAAATGTAAGTATTACTGTGTTCTTGACATACACAGTAAAAATAAAAACCCAACTTGCAACAGTAGTAAGAATATGTCATTGTATTTTGAATTTTTATTGTAATAAATTATAGCGATACTTCACACAACCCAGCTATTATCTCAGATTGTCTCTCTGCAGAATCACAAAAACAATCTGAGTCATCCCAACTTGATTCATGTTCAGTTCCTGTTTGGGAAGGCTTCCCTTGCCATCAGGCCGCCTGGTAAGGCTTTCTTCTGTGGAAGCTCAGATTCTGTACAACAGTCCCACAGTCTATGCTGGGTTCTGCAGCATGAATCATGGAACATATGCATCCCTGCTTATTTGTAGCTGGTTATTTTTGCAGAAGTCCATGTGGAAGAAGAGCCATGAGATTTTTTTCTACGTGATATATGCGTCTTTTCGGCACACTGATGTGAATTGTTTAATAGAGGCTTATCAAACACACCAAAAGATGCTCAACATTTGAAAGAGGGAAAAGAGGCGGAGTTGACACGTAGAGCCGACACTGAGTATGAACCAGCTTCAGAAAGAAAGAGAGTGAATTTGCCTTTCTGAATACAGCAAGGCACCAGAGAGTTGTTTCCCTGTTTCTCCCAGGGTCCTCTTCATGGTCTGTCACAAATTCTTACAGAACATTTATTTATCTTTGTTGTAGTTTTCCTTTCACCTACGTACAATATGTTATTTCAGTAAGTACATGCAGAATATATTATTTCACTTAGTTCATGGAGCTGATTAATTAATAAATAATTTTGGCACTCTCACCTGAAACGCATGATAGAAACAGAGCAAATGACTTCTATTTGCCAACCTTCCTTACATCACTTGAGAGAGACCTCTTTGAGCTGAAAACACAACACAGTAACTCTATATAATATCTTGGACATGAAGGGAATAATAATGTGTGACTTCAGGGAAATGAAACTGCACAGAAGAGCGATGATACAAGCTAACATTTCTGCAATGGAACAGTTCAGCAGTGAACAGCTTTGTTTCTGATAGCGTTCTGCAACAGCACAGTACTAATTTTACTACTAGTAACAGAGGTAGTATTAAGGGCTGGTAAGAGAATAAAATCATCACTTAAAACATTGGCAGATGTTACAAAGATTAGGGTTATAATACATAATGAGGACTAAAGGAACCCTAGAAGATAATGTCTGAAGTGCTCAGTCATTGATCTGGTGGGCAAAAGTGAATTCAAACATGAAGAAACCAAGCGTAGGGGCTGCACGTGGTGCCAGGAGCACCTTCCACTGGGGAGCAGTGACCTCAAACAGGACATGCCGGGTCATGTCCAGGGCATCAGCTGGGCCTGGACTCCAGGACTAAAACTGGTTGAAAACTAATGCGACCCCTGGGAATATGCATTTTTGGCAGGGAGGCCTGGTTTCCTCCGTACCTGTGCTGAGCTCTGAAGCATGGTGTTTGCTTCAGGCACTCCAAAAGATTGCCTGAAAACCAGGCAAAGTGCGGGCAACAGCTCTGAGAGCAAGCAAAAGACTGGAAAGCACCTTCTGGGAGAAGCTGTAGGCACGCAGCCTTTCAAGCGTATCAAAAACTGTTAAAGGATCACTGGGTACAGATGGTAAGTATTTACTTCAGGACTAACGCTCTTCCAATATAGCAAATAAAGATATAAAAAGAACTGGTGGCTGGAGCTGGACAAATGCGCAGAAGGAAAAGGCTACGCATTTCACCAGGGAAATACTTAGCTACCAGCGTGGATCGCAACAGGTTATTGTGGCTTTTCTACCATTAGTAATTTTTGAATCGAGAATAGATGTTGTTGGGTTTTTTAATCTGAAAGACGTACTCAAGTTTAAATTGGTCAAATTCAAGGATGTTCTGTGTCCTAAATTATGTGGTTAGGTGACCACATGGCAACTCCTGGTTTTATAATCCGAAAATCCTTTTGCTCTGACAAATAAGGCTGGAGGAGCTTTTATTGTGACTGAGAATTTGGATTCATAGATAATCGTTGTGTTTACTGGGATCAGCACTCACCTTTCTTCCTTCTCCTCAACCAGCTTAGCACTAACTGGTCCTGGCTGCAGAGCTGCACTAGGCAGACCTGTTCTGCCTAGCCCAAGGATGCTCCTTCTTCACTTCTTTCTTTCCTCCCAGGCTGGAACCCCACATTCATTTTTCCAAGGAGCCAGGAGCCACCTTGAACCGGGGAACTTCTGTAGTGCTTTGAGAGTAACCATTCACAAAGACCTTACAGCTCTGAACTACAGCATGCACAAAGAACACTTTTTTTCTAGCAACTACAAAATGCTGCAATAAGCTTTGCTCAAATGAAACCTCTGTTAGCGGTAGTGGAGCTTTGTATGTTAGCCACCAAGGACTGGACTATCAGATAATTGTGATTATACGTTCTCTTCAGAACAACTGGCATTATTTAAGAAGAAAATGAAGCTCCAATCAAGCTGTTCAGAGGTTTTGAAATATTCAGATGTAGCGCTCCCAGCTTCCCTGTTTTAGCCATTGGGGTACAGTGCAAAAATGCTGCTAAGCAGGCAGTAGTCTCAGGATTTATTGCAGTGACTGAACTTATAAATACAGAAAGTTCACAGAAAAGCCTGCTCTCGTGAACTTTCAACCAGCATTTGCAGACTAAGAAGCCATAGAGTATTAATATAATAGATGGATGCATATCTGCCCAAATGTTTAATAAAGATAATATGTGAGAAGCATGAAACAAGCCTTTTTCCTCTGCAGTAAAAATATATTTCTTCTGTTGGATACAGGGCAGTGGCAACAGCAGCTTAAACCTTTTGAACCTTTTATGCTCAGAAAATGATACTCTGACAAGAATTATACCAAAAATATCAGTCTTAGAGTGGGAATTGTCAGGTCAGATGAGATCAAAATTTGGTAAAGTAGTGAGTGAATTCTCTTTATTATACACACACCATTTAAATATGACCTTTATACCAAAAGGTAAACTGAACCATGCAATACAATCCAGAAAAATATGGTTTTATAAATACTCTTTGTCCCCAGGAAGAAGTGGGGACAGTGATACTATTGATTTTAAAAGGTCAGAACACCTGTTTCTGGTTGCTTTGGCGATTGGAGTATGCCTGGCCTGAAAAGGCGAACGTTTATTTGGGCTACAGTTGCCATACGCCCAACAACTGCCTGCTCCCTGCGTGTGGCCTCTCTCTCCCCCACAAAGCACTGATCAAGGACACATGAATGTGCAAATAACATGAATTACATCTGCACCATCCCAGTAATGGTGATTTTTGTTTCGCGGGTGCTCCCAGGAGATGTGAGCACAACCTCCAGCCCCAGGCCGATGTTTTTTGTCCTGTTGCCAGCACAGCTGGCCCCGGGACTGGGAGTCTGGTAAGACGAGTTGAAAATATTATTTCTTCCCCATTCACTCATGTACCAGCTGCAACTCAAATATACCGAAGAAGTTTTCCGTCTTTAAATGTATCTCCACGTATCTGCATTTCAGATTTATATTATCAGCAATTCACTTTACATTTTGCATCACACCAATGCCTACGTTAACTGCTGATATTTGGGCTCAACAAGAAGAACAGGAGGGAAGTGAGGAGAAGCGAGAGACTAAAATGAAGTGTGAGTGTGTTAGTACCATTTCTAAGCCTGGTCTGGGTCTGCTGAGTCTTTGGCAGCACATTTTCAGTCTCAAAACTGGAGTGGTGGTTGCCCCTCAACACTGGGCAGTTCCCAGGATGGAAGTCTGTTCTGACACACACCTGCAGCACGAGGTCTGCCACTCTGTAAGCACGGGTCTGCTCATTTAGCTTGCCTAAGTCTTTTAATTTAAGCACATACATGCACACACAAAATGCTTCTTTTGAGTCTAGCTCCTTCATCCTGAAAGGATGCAAAGATGCCTGTGCTCCTTGTTGCCAAAGGACACCCAAAGCCTTGCATTTTTGGAAGAGGTAAGTGGCGGAGGAGGTGGACCTGCAAAGGTGAGAAGGATTATTCCTCAGACCTAGAAATTACAGCATAACTCTGGTTAAGAACCCAAGCTCCAGCTTTATTGATTACAGTAAAGAACCTCAAGGAACACTAGATGCTGCTTTACTGCTGCTATGATCATCAGGCAAGGAGATGCTAAAGCAGTTGCAAGACGAAGATTTCACTCCATAGGACTTTGTCAGAATAGCAGAAGGTGAAGCCAGATGATGGAAAACACCCTTGTCAAGGATTTGGTGTGACAGACATCCATTCCTGGGCTGTCGTGTGCTGTAGTATTTGCTTTACATTCCTACACAGGATTTTCAAACAGTGAGTGGTCAATCCTTTCAAATGTGATAGAATGATGCTCGCATTGATTTCTGTGGCTGCAGTCATGTGCCAAGAGATTATTGTGCTGGCACAGCGAGTTCAGTTCATGTCTACACCCTTGATACTCGAATCTCAAAAACTTCCCTAAAATAGATGCCAGTAAACTGTTACACCTTCTAAGGACAAACTCTCCACAGATATAATCACAGTAAGAGCCATCACATTTGTGCTGACACTGGTCAGCAAGGGCTGAAATCTCAGCCCTGTTGATACCTTTGGTAAAGATTTGGCTGAGAAGTGCAAATAGGTTTTCACACAAAAATAAAAAGACAGAGGGGAAAAAATAGAGTTTTGTGTAATAATGGTAAAAGGTTTTTGTTTTTCAGTGTCCTGAATGTCAATGACCTTAGTTTATAAAAGTTCAAGTTTGTTTGTGCTATAACTAAACAAAAAGAAGTTACCCCTCATTTCCATCTCTCCCTCCAAAGCAGAAAAAGTGCCAGGACTGTGTTTTAATGCAGATACTGGCAGAGCCACAGCCCAGCTAGGTACCAGGCAGTGTAATGGTGGGTGATGAGGCGAGTCGTGTGCCAACTGAATTCCTTCCAATGAACACAGGGATATGGTTCACGTTCTTCAAAGCTTCTGACACCCCAGTCCGCAGCCCCAGACACTCTTTAGAGAGTGTCAAGCCTTCAGACAGAAAGTGTCCTCTTTGCAGAGCTGATCTAACAAACGCCCTGCGCTAATCAAAGCAAGTCTGTCCATTGGCTTTCAGTGACTTTGGAAGCCAGCCAGCTCTGTAAAAAAAATGTCTGTGGCCCAAATATCTAAACCATGAAAAACATTGCGGAGCATCGGGTCCTTGTAAGCCATATGAGATTTCTGAGTAAATGTTTCTAAAAGTTGATCATAAGGAAAGAAAAGTAACTGAACTCATCTTTTTGGTGACCACAGGAATTAGTGTGTGGTACAAAGATTCAAAAACGCTGCCAGAAATTACAGGTTAAGTGGGATTTCTTTTGTTATAGGCTCTTTGACCATTTCTCTTTAGAATTAATGTTTATTTATTCATGATGTTGACTTCCTTTTAGCTGCTTCTTGCTGATGCGCTCAAAAAGGTGGGCAACGTCAAAAGCAGGAGGAACAGCAGATGGCAGCACCAGGCTGCTTTATCTGGGCTGTTAACTGGGGAAAAACACCAACCTAGCTGAACAAAAGTTACTTAGAGTTTGCTTGCTTTCAGATCTCCTTCCTTTTTCCTGTTCTTTTGGATGTTTTTTCCCCGTCTGCTTTTTCTACTCACTATTGGAAAAAAGAAGAGCAGAGAGGAAAATTGCTGTGTCAGGTCATCCTGTATTGATTTAGCAGAAGATAGTAAGACCTGATGTGACCTGCTGAAAAGATGACATGAGGTTATGGCCTAGCCTACCAGCGCTTCACGTCATATTAAACACTCCACAGGGGCAACATCTGGAGGGTTAAACAACTGCTGGGTAATGCAATTTTAAATACCACTTCATCAAAGTAATAGACTCCACAGGACCCTCTCGGGATCTGTAAACTGATGTGTTCCAGGCTTTGTGTGCTGCAGCCCTTTTGTGTAACACGTCAAGGAGAGCCTGATAGCACTGACTATCGCAGAGTGATAGAACTGAGGTCTGCAAACTCATCTACAGCACACCGCCTCGCTAGGCCTGCGATCAAATGCGTGGCCTTTATGGTTTTTCTGTTCTTTTTTTTTTTTTTTGCTCAAAGCTTGATAGTTTGTCTATCCAAAATTCCTGTGAGCTGAGGAAAAGATTTTAGAACACATTTACTCTAGAGTCTATTTTAACAGCAGTGTATGAGCTTCAAAAGGAGATCAGATCCCATGCTTTCTGTTTTCCAGAGTAGTTACATAGCAGGGAGCAAATCTTCTGTGGGCTCTTCATAGCCAGCCAAGATTTCAACCTCAAGAAAAAGCGGATTCCTCAGGCTCTTACTGGACCTGTCTCCTCTCCTGCATTCTTCAAACGCAACCCAGCTGTAGCTCCAGCAATACAAATCATGCAGGAAATGTGGCCTCCAATTTGGTGGACCATGGAGGCTGGTGCCACTGTCTAACTGCAAATCAACCTACCTGACAGTTAGTAGAACAGAGTGCAATTTTCCAAAATAACTCCTTCCACTATTTCAGAGCGGCTAAGCAACAAATAAGAAAAGTCCCATTAAATAATTAATCACTTTAGTCACATTGAATAATTAATCACTTTAAGAGAGGACAGCCCAAGCACTTTTTCTGTTGCCTGCTAATGCAACATTTGTTTTCTGAATCCAAATCCAGCAAAACCCTTAGCCTACACAGATCCCTGTGTCTGGGCAGATAGAAATTGATTGCTGTCACCAACTGATTTTTGTCACTACCAGGAGCATGTAGAAGGACACTTGGCAACTCCTTTCCAGGGAGAAAAATTTAGGATAAGGCTCGCAGCCGGCATGAGCCAGAAACATTCATCCGCGGTCAGTGGAAAGGCTTCGATTCTGTCTGAGCAAGTATCTGCCCTCGCTGCTGTCCTTGCTTGCAGACCCTTCTCTCTGTTTTACTGCAATCATTTCAGATCACAGGGCAGCAGAAAATTCCTCAATTACCTGACACAGTTTCAGTTCAGAAATGTCTCTGGGTTAAATTTTTGTGTGATGCCTTTCAAGGAGGGATCCTGATAGCAGTTGTAGAGCAGAGTGAAGAGGTCTGAAGATGACTATACGCCACCATTGCAATTTTATTCTTGTTACTGGGTACTTGTAAACTCTGGGAGGTTACAGAAAGACCAGAGAAATGTGGTGTTGTATCTCTGTCTCCACCAAGCCGTATAAAATTGTTAGTCTTCAGCTACCTTATCATCAGCAGGAGTACAGACCTGAGTCGTTCCTTCAGTGGATGCTGCAGCCTGCCTTGACATCCTCCATGTCATTCCTGCCTGAAATGTTTGTAGCAGGCAGTTCTATCCACAGCTAATCATACTAGGTAAACTATTATTTGGTAATTATAACATTTATGAATGCTTATATATGAAAGATGCCCTCCCCTTACTAAACTAGCTCATGGCCTACCCTTTAGAAACAGAATTTATTAAGACTGCAGACTTATAAGCTACTGTAATTTACTTAACTGGAATTATTTTCCATCCTTCATTACTGCTGAGGAGACTGTGGCTGCCCTCCATCTGTGGAGAGGTCTTCACGAGAAAATGGGGAGCAGTAGGGAAACAGCATGGATTCTCCAAAGAATGCATTAGTTTATTTATTTATTTCAAATGTCTTTCATGTCTTGGCTTTGTGCATCTTTTCCAAGAAGCAAATGCTTCACAGATGGAAAGAAGCAATTTTCAGTTTTAAAAATTCTAAACAGTTCAGGTGAAATGAAAAACAGAGCTTCCTGGAGACATGCCAGCTTTTTTATTTATTTATTTATTTTTTCCCCCGGCTTCACTTTGGTTGTGAAAATATTCACTCACCTCCAGACTTTACAGCATGAGAAATGCCCTGCCTACGGTCTAATTCGTGCCTGGGGTATCACTGCAGTGTCGATTAGAAAGGAAGGCTCCTATTTCCACCCAGACACTACACATCTGTCTGATTTTCCACAGGGTAGATCCATAGTAACCCTGCTGCAAAAATTGAGTCTTACATAAACCAAGCTGATACTGGCACAGCTCCTCTTCTGGAGGGAGCTCTGCTATGTTGTCATCAGGAAAAGGTCTAATTTGTCCACCAATACTCTGTTTTCTGTCAATTCACATGGCTAGGTAGTGAAATTAGGGAAAAAAATCATAGGTGATTTGTGAGAAAGGGTAAGGAGCTTATTTTTAGACATCTCCCACTGATAAAACCTGTTAGGATTTATGGCAGATCAAATTAACAGGACCTTTTGTAATTGCCCTCAGAACCTTTGGATATCATGCACTGCCTGTGAAGCACTTAAATCTCCCACATGCTCCTCACAGGGAGATGAACTCATCCTCCAGGATATCTGCCTCGGGGCCAGACACCCATAGCCAGACAACCACACACCTGTGACCTGCTATGTGTAGGCTGAAGCCCAGCAGTGGACAAAAGAGCATCTCCCTGTGCTGCCGGTGGCCATGGGTGTGGAGCTGGAGCCATCCCCACGTGGGGCAGGCATCTGCAATGGAGGGAATGAGCACAGGGGACCGGAGCTGCCTCTGGTTGACCAGGGGGTCCAGCTCCCCGGGCTCTAAATCCTCCGGGACACTCACGATCAGAGACCGAGGGAAGTACAGCAGAAGGCCTGTAATTATTAGCTGCTGTGTCTCTGGGAATGGAGCTGCGGAATACCCTAATGCATAATGCTCAGTTACTGGCTCGCTTTGGATGTTGCAATGGATTTTACAACGCACATTTGACAAGCATGTCGTGCGGGGCTCTACGGGAAGAGAGAGAAACACTCAGCAGTGGGTGCTGAATCAGGGTCTAAGCGTGTAATCCAAGGTTGTTTGCTACAAAGTCTAGGACATTCCCTGAAGAATTTTGAGTTGTGCAGGAAATGTCTGGTTACTTGTGTAACTGCTTGCAAGATATACAAACTTGTCAGGCTCTGACTCCTAAGTCTTGTGACAATAATGCATTTTCTTCCAGACATGTTCAATTGCATATCTGATACACATACTGGTCGGCCAAAATGACTTGTTAGTGATTTATTTTGAATATCCAGCCTTTACCATATGACATCACCTCCTTAACTTGATGAAAAAAAGGTTTAGACTGAATTCTTCCCATTAAAAATAATGGGGCAATGGTTTCTTAATGCCAATATTTACTGATATCAAAGCAAAATATTGTCTTGGTTATTTGTCTTAATTTAGCCCAAACAGTACACAAAGCACAGTGTACAAAAACAATATGTTCTTTCTTCTAAACCAGATCATCACTTACTAATTACTATATGATTTGAACGAAAACAGAGGCATGATTCAGTGATGCTTTAGAGAAATTATCTCACTACATTTAGAGTTTTTTCTTACCCTGATTGATAGAGGGGTCATATAAGATGACTTCCTATATCTGCCTTCATCCAAAAGCTCAGAAGGACTGCTTTTTAATTGTCCATTATACAAAATACAGCAGAATGAGACCCAGATCCTTTACTAAGACCTCTAAGAAACAGCTACATTATGTATATGTATACAGATAGCAATATACATAGTGTGTATACGTGTGTGTGTACATGCACATAGATATATAATCAATTTTTAAACTTCAGTTAAAGCTTACAGATCCCAATGGTATTTAAACATTCCTATAATATGTGTGTTGCAGTTGTGTTGGATTTGGATACACTTCGCCCAGACCATTTAATGTGTCTAAATCCAACACAAAATCCAACCCTGTATTAGGGGAAGTTAATGTGACAACTGATGGGCCCAGAGATGATCCTTTGCTTCTGAGCGCAGACCTGGATGCAGTCAGAGATGCATTACGTTCCCGTGATATCTGTCCTATTTGGAAAATTCCATGGAAACTCAAGGGTTGCAAGCTCAGGTAAAGCATCAGATAAAACGGTAATTTGAAGCAAGGACTGCTGCACGAATACCCAGAAGACTTTGTACAGAACTGGTCTTCTTCCAGCACGCCAGGGAAATCACATTTGATCAAAGATTTTTGACTGAGGACTCCAGGCCACATTTGGCTATGAATGAATCTGTCTCTTCCTGTAGCAGAAGCTACAAATGCATTTGTCTCAAACCTTTCTAACATAACACCCCATGTTTACACGCACTCAGTGGGCCTTTGCTTCCATCCACATCAGGCGCTATCTCCTCCTGCTTTCTCTCTGGCAGTTCCCGCACCAGGCTCCTGTACCACGGGTGGTGTGGTGTAATGGGAACCATGTTGTGTCAGTGCTCATCACATCAAAGCCCATTCATCGACTTCTTCCACGCTTCACTTGCTGCAAATGTTCCCGAGCAACACTGTGCACATCCAACACGGACTTTTAGCCATACCTCACGCGTTGTTGCTGCTGCATGGAAGGAGGGAGGAGAATGTCTGCCCGGTTGCCACTAGATGGAGTAAAGCCAAAACGGTAGATTTAATTACTCTCCGGATGGAAAAGCATCCCTTTCCTATAGAGTTTTTTTGTTAAATGCGTCTATTAAGCTGAAAACCAAGCCTGTCTGGCTCTAGATGGAGTGAAAGAGCCCTATTTAGTTTAATACGCTGCACTGATTTGTAATTAGGGTTCACTCCAAGGATTCACAGCACGTGCACTTTCCAGTTTGTACATTGGAGGACTGAAGTCAAATTTTTAAAAGACTAGTTACCTTCTTCCAGCACCCAATTCAGATTAGTAAATAAGGAGTCTAAACTAGAGAGAGAGAGCTCCCGTGCTGTGACTAGTGCAGGTACACAGGTTCTGTCTTTGGAAATCTGAGGTAGATTATTAATATCTCATGGTGCTGACATCCTTGAAAGAGTTTATTGATAGTCCATCTTCCCCCTTTCTCTTTCACTCTGTTAGCATGCTTTTTACACTTTTTGCACTGTGCGGAGATCTAAATTCCCATCCTCTGCTCAGCTAATTACATACTAATAATACATGGGCAAATCACAGAATTATAGATTCCTAGGTTGGAAAAGACCTCTAAGATCATCAAGTCCAACCATCTGCCCAACACCACCATGCTTACTAAACCATATTCCAAAGTGCCACATCTACAAATTGTTTGAAAACCTCCAGGGATGGCGACTCCACCACTTCCCTGGGCAGCCCGTTCCAGTGCCTGACCACTCTTGCAGTAAAGAAATTTTTCCTAATGTCTAACCTAAACCTCACCTGATGCAACTTGAGGCCATTGCCTCTCATCCTATCGCTAGTTACTTGGGAGAAGAGACCAACACCCGCCTCACTACAACCTCCTTTCAGATAGCTGTAGAGAGCAATAAGGTCCCCCCTCAGCCTCCTCTTCTCCAGACTGAACAGCCCCAGTTCCTTCAGTCGCTCCTCCTAAGACTGCTTCTCTAGACCCATCATCAGCCTCATTACCCTTCTCTGGACACGCTCCAGCCCCTCAATGTCTTTCTTGTAGTGAGGGGCCCAAAACTGAACACAGTACTTGAGGTGTGGTCTCACCAGGGCTGAGTACAGGGGCACGATCACCTCCCTACTCCTGCTGGCCACACTATTCCTGATCCAAGCTGGGATGCCGTTGGCCTTCTTGGCCACCTGGGCACACTGCTGGCTCATGTTCAACCAGAAACAACACCCCAAGGTCCTTTTCCACCGGGCAGCTCTCCAGCCGCTCCTCCCCAAGCCTGCAACGTTGCGTGGGGTTGTTGTGACTAAAGTGCAGGACCTGGCACTCGGCCTTGTTGAAACTGAAATCACAAAATGTTTCCTCTTGGGGCGCAGTGAATTATCACTTACACTGTTTTCACAGCACAGGTGGTATTCCCAGATGTGCTCAGTGTTGCCCTAGTTCTGTTTCTAACCAGGGGAGATTTACTATTGCCTTCAATGGCAGCTGACAATAAGCTAACCATAATGGCTTCTGAAAATCTACTGCATACAGACATATATTTTGAAAAGTATAGTGCAGTTAGAATAGTGAGCATACACATATAAAGTTCATTATACTGTTGTTTTTATAATTGTGAGAATTTAGCATACACACGAAACTTAAACTCCCCGAAAGAAAGTCCAAGGGTGCTTTATGTACTGTTTTGCTTAGTTTACTGAATAGAATGGAATGGAATGGAATGGAATAGAATAGAATAGAATAGAATAGAATAGAATAGAATAGAATAGAATAGAATAGAATAGATTATTTCAGTTGGAAAGGGACCTACAACAATCATCTAGTTGAACTGCCTGACCACTTCAGTGCTGACTAGGTTTAAGTGTATTGTTAAGGGCATTGTCCAAATGCCTCAAAAACTGACAGGCTTGAGGCATCGGCCACCTCTCTCAGAAGCCTGTTCCAGTGTTTGACCACCTTCTCAGTATCTATTCCAGTTGTGAGAGCTCTTAACTCCTATCACACACTATTTGGCAAGAAAGTAAGCAATTCATTCATGCTCTTCCTTTAATCTGAATTAGAAGCCATTTTTTTACCTTTATTCCTTCTGAAGTAGGAACAATTTCTACTTCACAAACTTTGAAGATCTTCTGTTAGCCAAATGAATGCCTTGCAGATCTCTGCTACCACTAATACTCTTCCAGATGAGGCTGGTTGGATGTTATTTCTTTTCCATCAAGTGAGGCTGCTTTTTACTGTACTCAGTGACGAAATGATTTAAGGCAATAGCTGGTCAGAAATCCAAATACATATCATCAAGAGCTTTTTAAAAGAAAACGTTGTAAAGGAATGTTTCTGCTTGAAGAATAACCTTGTATTTTCTCCAGGAAGTTTTGAACAGACTTGGGAAAAAATAGAAACTTTGAAACAGAATGATGTATCTGTTAAAAATGTTCTCTTTTGGTATTTTTGCAATTTTTTTCAGAAAGCTATGAAATTACCATTTACAACAAAACAAAATTATAAATATATTTTATATTAATTGATCTTTTGACTCAAAACACCATTTTGTTTGGGATTTTAAAATTGATTAGTGTAAATTAGAGGTCATCTGAACAGCAAAAAAGTTGCCATTACAGCATAGAATACATCAGTTTGAATAAAAAAATGTTTTTGCACGCAGGAATATTTCATCCTCTTCGACAGAGCTCCCCATGCCAAACGCTTACACCTCCATGTTGCGCCTGCACACTTCAAGACTGTCAGGGTTTAATGACCACAGATGTCTTCTGAGGTCTCAGCTGTGCAAGCAAAGCTGATTTTTGCCACTCCAAGGATAGTGGAGTGGGGCAAGAGCTGGCATTCCTCTCACGGACAGGAGAGGAATAGTAGGCAGGAACATAAGAAGGATAAAGAAAGAGCCAAGGGAAAGCTGTAGTGGTTCAGGCTTGCTGCTCCTGGTGCTTCCAGGGGGACAGGGAAACTGAGCCCAGCTGGGCTTCTTCCAGCCCAGGACCGCACGACAACTTCCCACATCCCAGCTCTCTTCTCAGAAAAGCATTGGAAACATCCAGGTTAGATCTCTGGCATAGGTAGAGTCTGTTTCATTCCCTCCTCTCTCTTCCATGGTATTATCCTGCCAAAGCAACTGGCCCAGGCCTACCATTAGCTCTGATTTTGACTAATAATGCATTCATTTTGCTCAGTTTAAGAGTACCATGCCAGAATTTAGAGAGTATTTAGGTGATGTGCATGTCTTCTGCTACCAAAGGACATGAACCCCTCAGCAACCAAATGATTTTTCTTAGGAGAACTGTAAAACAGATGGAGCTAGCATATCATAACTTTCCAAACAGGAGTTTGGCTAGGCTATCCCATGTGCTACAGGACTTTTTGACTCAAAAAATAGAGTTCATTTACGCTTCTCCACTAATAAGTTTACAATTGTATTAAATCTCTCTTCCTTGATGTCCCTGCTGGAGTATTAGTTTAGTATCACATCTTATGAACATCAGGTACATCAATAGCTCTTGCAATTAACATAGATTTTATTTCAGAGCTCTTATACATGTCTTCTAACAATTTCTCATCCTATTTTCTTCACAAAACTGGGGATCACCATATTAAAAATGTGCTACGGAGGAGCTGACGATTATTTGTTGCTTTGACTAAACATTTCTGAGTGTAGCCATTAATATCCATATTCATTTCTAATTTGCATGGGTGGGGTGTCCATCACAACTGTGTAACTTCAGTTTTCTAACAATTAAGCACCAAATAGAAAGGGCTTTTCCAGCTTTTTTGGTACTCAATGGAGAGAAAGAAGCACTTTCACAGGGCAAATAATTTCTTCTGAAGATGTGTAAGTCTATGGCATCAGTAACTCTCTAGAGACATTTTTCTCTTTCTGCCAGTCATAACAGGGGATCTAGGTGACTGACTGTAAGTAGATTACTGATTTTTTGAAAGCTAAAATTAGGTCAGATGAATCCCAACAGCTATGTCTTAATGCTAGCATCTAGTGAAAAAATGCTTTCATGTCAATTAAAAAGCTCTGTATCAGGACTACAGCTATGCGTATGCTAATGCATATGTATTTACATATTAGTGAGTCTATCTAAGCCCCCATATATGTACGTCTACATTGTACTAATTTGCACCAACTACATTTATTTTAAGATAGGGTTTTTTTGTGTCTCCTTCCTTCCTGACCTACCTTTCTATCTCTTCATATTCTGGAAGACATCACTGCCTAAATACTTGGTATGTAGTCTCAGTTTTTTTAACTTCTTGAAGAAAAGGCATTTGGAAGCATCTCACTCTCTTTGCTCCATATTGCTGGCAATATTCTATGGTGCAAAAGCAGTTTTAAAATTGGGTTGCTTCCTGTTGCTCAGCTTGTAAGCCTCAAGTCTTTATATAATTTTGCAGCTGTGAAATATCATTTCATTCTAAGGCTGTAAAGAAAATTGCTTCCTTCTCTGTCGTTCAGGCAGGACCACCAAGCAAAAGGGAGCAAGGATCCTGCCAGGGTCTGTGCCGGCTGTGCCTGCGGGCAGAGCAGGGGAAAGCGAGCGGCTGCGGTTCATATGCACACAGCATTTGCTCAGAACACGCTTGTGCCTGGGAGCACGGGAGCCAACAGCTCTGTCAGTGTGTCCTTGCCGTTCAAACCTGTTGTTGAGCCACCCCAGCACTACGCCTGTCCTTAGTCAGGGAAGAAAATTATGCCAATGAAAGCGATTCCTTTTTGATATGGAAAAACGTCAGAAGGGGCTAGGATAAGATTAGCAAAACAATTTCCATTACTGACCAAACACAAATTTAAACCCAGGTCACCAAAGGTGAAATGTCACTACACCGAGTTATGTAGTTTTGACTTCTCAGTTAATCCTTACTTCAAGGTAATGAAACTCAACTGTCAGCTGGAATACCGTGTCCAGCCCCAGTATCCACACCTTCAAAAGGATTTTGAAAAATTGGAAAGCATTCAGGAAATTCTTCAGGAATGCTTTGAGAACTCTTTAATCCAGCAGACAAAGGCATAACAAGACCCAGTATCATAAAGCTGTGTTTTGAAATATGCAGATTAGAAATAAGGGGTATGAACATTGCACAGGCCAGGAGGGACTTGTTAGATTCTCCATCACTGCAAACTTTTGAACCTAGACTGGTTTATCTCGTAAAAAAGACCATTCTCTGCTTAACAAGAACTATGGATTTGAGGCCAGAATTAGCAAGATTCACCAGATTCCCCTGGGGCCTTGGTGCGTAATCTCAACGAAAAGCAAGGTACTTAATTTTAACACTTATGCCTCATACCTTCTCTTTTTTAGCATGCACATAAAAGTTGGTACAATAGTTTCATACCCAAAAGAAAACCCGAGCCAAGCTTTAGATAAATTCTGATAATTGGTTATTTTAAACTATGTTCCTAGATTCTTATAGATAAAACAGTATATTGTATCTCTTCTTTTTTTTGTACTAGAGATGTGTTACAATCCAATATGTCCAAAGAGCTGGAGAAAAGGTTATGCTGCAAAAAAAACCTACAGAAAACAATTTACTCTAGGACTATTTCTTTCCATACTTCTTCAATATCTGCCTGCAAATCACAAGCTCATCAGATTTGGTCACTATTTAGAGTCATTCAGCTATATTTTCATTAAAAGACTTTACTGTAAATATACTTGAGACCATTCATAATTTTTGTATTTTATATTCTTATTGCAATGGTTACCTGGTATTGTTCTGCTACCTATGCAGATGAGTGGTCTAACACATCCAAAGCAAATACTTGCACATTTGGATTGAAGCGTGGCATCCACAGATGTTTGCTTGCATAAAACTTCATTACTTAACCAGAGTATGAAAAAGCGCATGAGCAAAACGGAAATTATTTAAAGTCCTAAAAATACTCTCTGAGTAGATTGCACCAATTCAATGAACATTTGGAGGAAAGTGGCATCAGAGACTTGCAATGTCCTCTTCTATTTTACTTCTCACTCCTCTAGGTTGTATGCTGGCCCTTTTACTTATTGCTGCTCCACCTCTCCTTTCAATGTAATTTTGTAATTGCCAAATCCTTCTGTCACCAGAGCTTTCTCAGACTTCTTCTCATGCCCGTTTTCCTCCCAGTCTGATGACTCCAGTTCCAGGTCATTCCACTACAAACCCAGATTTAGGAAAGTATATTGTGAAAATGAGGAGACATATGTGCAAGTCACCTTGCTGTAGCTACGTTGTGAAGTTCTGCTCATCTGCAGTGCATTTGTCCACTGCAGATGGCCAGGGCACCTGAATGAAGCATATAGTACTTCATGTCCATAGTACGTCATCACAATATTGCCACTATGTGTTGCCCACAGCACCTCAAGAGCTGCAGAGGTCCTAACCCTCACCTCTGAACGCTAAGCCCCAGAAGCTTCTTGCTGGATTTCCTAACGGTTAGAGGGAACGACATTAAGCCTCTTCTTACATAACGTTTACGCAGCCAGTGATGGCATTGAAAGCAGATCTGAAGATGTGCTTATATTTTCAGAAGTTTGTCTGGTTTTTTCTGGTTATATAAACTGGCTTAATAGGAGTCAATAGTATGAACTGTGCCCTTCTGTCACACTCCCCCCCTTCTTAACAAAAAGACTCATTAGGTTGATTAATGAAAATACAGATGTGGAAGAAACATAATTATGGGGGGTCTTGCCTTCCTATTTCTAGTATGATATCAGTAGTCTAATCTTGTTTCTTTAGCATGCAAATTTATCCTTATTCTTACCCAGGCTTACTGCCATATGTAGAAAAGTGGATTATTCAGATCCTATACAGCATGGCATGAAAAGAGATGTAAGTACACATAGTAGTACTGTCCTTTTTAACTTGCTGAAGATTCTCAAGTACTTTGGAGCTGGAGGTTTTATAAATACCTGGCTGTAATCAGATATGTCCCTTGGAGAAAGGACAATGCTTTTCCAAATGCAGAGTCAAGCACTCATAACACCTGCAGACCCTCTAAAATAATAAGTGCTCCTGCACTGCCTTGACTGCTTCGTATTCTGTGTGGATGATTCCCTTCTTGTCCCTACATAATTTAACATCAGTTAAAATATATACCAGATTTTATGTATTACTGATATCAAAATGGATTTACTGATGCACTTAAGCTTGTGCATTTGCTGTGCATTATGTGAATAGTGAGACATCTCATTATCTATAAACTGAGCATTTAATAGTTGTTAGGTATGGCTACCTGAAGCACCCCACCCTTTGATGTTTGATATTTGGGCAATAATCCCATTCCACCGTCGAGAAACTCCCTAAATAGTTTGCTTGGATATTCGTAATGGCTTGTTGCTTTTTGAGAACGGACAGACATATGCTTCAGTCCAGGTTCCAGCTCAGCCTCCTACGAGGCGGCAGGCGAGTTGGCGGAGCAGTGAGTGGTCCTTGTGGATGTCGAGGCAGCAGAACCGCGGCCACTGACCCGGCTGCCCCAGACCCCTGGCCTGGAGTGGGAAGACAGCACGTCTTGCTCCTAGCGCTTGTGACAGAGCTGTTCAGATGCCAGATTTGCTCTTGAGACGTATCTTATTTGGTAGTTCTGCTCTCTTATCAGTTTGAACCTTTTATTTATGCCTTCGGGGAACAGGACATAGCCAGCTCAAATTCAAGAAATTCCTAACCTCTCCAAGAAGAGAAAACGACAAATCCTTATTTCATTTTTCTAAAACTCACTGTGTGTAAATATTCTTAATATATATACATTATCTTCATTGCATAACACACAGTATTTGGGATCATTTTGTTACTTAAAAGAAGACTCTTCACAGTGAATACACCCACAGCTGACAAAGATCTGTTATTAACTAATAACAAAAGATGAAGGAACTGAAGGAATGAAGAAACAAAATGCTGTACTACTTAATACACACATACACCTAAAAATTTAGCTGGATAATTTAGTCAGAACTGGGCAGACATTATTGCGTGACATTAGGAGTAGCAAGCAGGAAAAAAAATCCCATCATTTACATGGAGTTGATGAATGATGTATTAACTGTGCATAAATTGTGTAAAACAGGCCAGGAAGATTGACAAAACTTGACAAAAAATAATTCAATCCACAGAGTCAAATTACACAATAAAAACAAGCTGGTGCTACTCAAACTGATACATTTCACTTTAAAAAGGCGGAAATATTCCTAGATTTCCAATAAATCATAGATTCCACTTGTTTTGGCCAAATCTCGGTCCCTTTCTAGTTCATGTAATACATGTGAATATTTTTGTAGTGATACAAACTTTGTTGTTGTTCAATTTTCCTGGTCCCTGATCACGTCTATTTATTTCCTACGGTTATGAATAAAGCATCTTCAGAAAATAACACAAAGGGAGGTAGACCGGACGCTATGTTTTTGAGGCTTCCTAAACCACAGGACTTGCAGGGACAGTCATATGTGGCGAATGTTGTGTTGTAGGATATTCTGTGCTCTGTCACCTCATTACCTCACAGAGTCACAGAATCACAGAATAGTAGGGGTTGGAAGGGACCTCTGTGGGTCACCTAGTCCAACCCTCCTGCCGAAGCAGGGTCACCTACAGCAGGCTGCACAGGACCTTGTCCAGGCGG
>Ga0065711_1004380_pt1 | contig 23775 bp, 14 predicted proteins | sample Hoacrofraction12_FD_59098 | JGI IMG/M metagenome (GOLD analysis project Ga0065711, IMG submission 59098) | Hoatzin crop microbial communities from Cojedes, Venezuela - Epithelial fraction 12 v2 (version 2) | ecosystem: Host-associated > Birds > Digestive system > Esophagus > Crop | place...
TGCCCGTGCGCCGGCCGAGCCCAGCGCGGCGGGAGCGGCACCCTCACGGCGAGGGAGCGCGCGGGGCAGCTTCGGACCCAGGTCCGAGGCAGCGGTGGCCGCGACGTAGCACCGCGACCCCGCAGCTCCTTCCCCGTGACGAGCAGCAGCAGCCGCTCGCACCACGCTCTCTTTCCGCACACAGCCGTCGCCCTCGTTCAGGCAGTGCAGCCAAACGCTGGGTGGGAAAGCGCACAGTGCCCGTTTGTGAGGTCTTGGCCAAGCTGAGTAAATTCACTCGTAGTTTGCAAGGTGTTTGCTGAGAGATTTGGGGGTCTCAAAAGTTAGGTACGAAGTGTCATCCGCTCTCACTGAGAAATACAGCACAGTGTTCAAGGACAAGATGTACGAGCTGCTGTACTAAAAGAAGCTCAGGAGCGTAGGTGCAACGAGCAGATATGGATTTTAGACCATCCAAGTTCCAGAACTGGGAAAAGGTAAAGCAAATTGAAACAAATGAAGGGCAGGTGCGGGCAGAAAGCCTGCAGCAAGGGTTTTGGCAAACCTGGAAGACCAGTCTACGTGATCAGTGTTGTTCTTGCACAGTGCTAGAAATAGACCATGACAATTTGAAGGAAAAGAATGAGGAAGCTTTATGAACGTATAACACGACTTGTTTTCCTGAGCAGATCACTTATCGGTTAGGCATTCACAGGAACTGACAGTGATGTAGAGAACACGCGTGTAAGGACCATGCTTGCTTATACTTTTTGTTACAGAGCCACAGTGATCTGAAGCTTTACTGGGAGAAAGACATGGGGAGGAACAAAGCCAAGAGCAATCAAAAACAACGCTTCAGGCTGAAGCACTTGACATTATGTTTAACTCCAGCTCTGGTAAATTCCATCTTTGGCCAGAGGCATGGAGAGTCTAGGCTGTCTAGAGAAGCCAGATACTGATTCTCCGGCGGACAGTACCAGCAGAAGGATAGATCGCCCATGGCCCGGGCAGGCAGAGCCTGCTGTCCCTTTTGGACAGCGCTGGCTGGTGGCTGGAATGCTGCTGGCCTGGACTCCTGATGTCCCGAGGCACTTACAAAAATCCCAACCAGAAGTCACTGTGGTGAGTGACTTCACACACTCCCATTCACTGAGTTCGAGGAATAATTCTTTCACCTGTAGATGTGAAAGGCAAAGATTTCATCCAGTTTCATTTCTTTCCCTGTGTATCTTTTCCTTACTTCCCTTTCCTGTCATTGCAGTGCCAGCATCTGCTGCAAAACCTCCACCCTACCCCCAGCTAAAATCCGGCCCAAATGTTAACAGCAGTTTGGGGTACCTCTGCTTCAAGGCTCTACAGTGGGAGTGTTTTCAGATTTTGATATCTTCAGCTATACCAATGGCTGCTCGCTTCCTTTAAAAGCGTGACCTGCTACGTCTTACCTCTATGAACTGCAAAGTAACATCCGCGGGCCTCTGAGATGCAAGGAGAAATCAGTTGCCTTCAAACACCAGAGAGCTGGCTGTTGGGTAAAACAACTCCAGCCTGCTCTCAGGGTCTCCAGTGATGTAGCACACCTACATACACGCACACAGAGCAATTCTTTGTCTGAATGGAAACATCCACTCTAAGCATGTCAGTCTGGGTCTTCCAGCTCAGCCCGCCACTGCTAAATGCCCACACAGCGCAAGGATTTTCTGGAGTGGAAAAGGAGAGAACCGGGAGAGGAGACATTCATCCCTGGTCACAGGAAAAAGCCATCACAAGACACAAAAGCATCATTCATTACCAGTGAAACTCTGTCTTTTATTTTAAGCCCTTCGTTGATCTTGAAGAGCAGGTTTTGCTGGACACTGATCTCCTCTCCCGCATCACTCCCTCATGGTCCCAGGCCCAGCAAATCAACAGTAGCGATTGTCCTTCGAACGTCTTGGAAGCGCCCGGACAGACAGACAGAGCTGCCATTAGCTGGTATTTTGCCACAGCACATAATCTGGCCTTGTTTCTAACCCAGGCCCCCAGCCCGTTGTTCACCCTCTCGGCGCTGAGTCTGTGCAAGGCCAGAACCACTCCCTTCTGTGGAGTCAGCGTTTCTGCTGTACCCCCTCCTTCAGGGTGACCCCGCAGAGCTCGCTGCCTCTGCTGCTCCCCAGGCTATGGCCAGGCGCGATTGTGAGCTGGTCAGCGTTACTGTCCCAGTAAACCCCCTCAGGGAGAAAGGCTAACAGCTCTCTCCAAAGAGAGGGGGTGGAGGGGTAGCTGATGGCAGGGCTGGTAAGATGGGAAACGTGCCCTCAGGTGCTGTACACACAGAGCATTTCAACTTCCAGCAGACAATGGCTGAGGAGGGGGAATGAAGGAGACAGACTGGAAATTAAGCGCTTCCAAAGACCTTGTAAGAAAACTAAAGCCCCTCAGGAGCTGTGCAGCAGGAGGAGCCGGCAGAGTGGAGAACTTCCCACCGCAGGATTCATGGTCCTGGACCCTCCCTGCTAGAGCAGTGGTGCGGAAGGCACTGGTGCCTTTGGGGCTCTTCTTCCTCCTCAGAGGCACACGGCTGCTTCACCCCATTTCTGGAAGACATGCTTGTCCTCCCCTGAGAGGAGCCGGGGCCCCCTTCGTGTGATGTGGCCAAGTGTGATAAAGCTTATCTTCACAAGCTGCTGGGATACCCCTGGATGAAGAGCCCTGCGTTAAATTGACCAAAAAAAATCATCAATAGTAAATAAGTGCCACAGACATCACGGACAATACACTCTTGTTTTCAGGGTGGGGTGTAGCCAGTTGCCAAAACACAGCAAACTGCAGTGCCCAGCTGCCAGCTGTGCCCTGTGCTGCCAGCGGTTGCATGCCACAGCGTGAGGCTTCCCCTGGGAGGAAAATGTCCTGTGACAAGAGAAGCACAAGAAATCCTGGAGAGGAGGAGAGTGGTGGTGTTCCATTCTGCCTGGAGCACAGAACGGGAGGATAACGTTAGGAAAAATAGGATACTTGTGTCTGTGGGAGGCAAACGGATGGATCAGAGCAGAGTTATATCCCAGGTCAGAATTCCACTTCCTCACAGAGAAAATTGAGGGAGGTATTAGGTAGTTCCACTCAAATCGGGATGCAAGAGCTCAATTTACACTTGCAGGCCACACCAAAGATGGCACTGCAGGACCGATTGGCACTGGATTTGCTTCCGTTGCATGAACAGCGAGTATGCAGCTTCTTGGATCTCAAAAACAGGAGTTGTTGCATACATATTCCTGAGGTTACAGAGAATCTCGACAAACGGCTAGATTGAATGAAACGAGTAGCCGAGATGAGCCGTGACTTGAGCAGCAGCATGGAAAGCAGTTGGCTAAATAAGGTTCTTCACAGACTGGGATTTTTGTTGACTGGGTGGTTACAGAGTCTATTGCAAACACTGGTCACATTCATTCTATTGGTTGTAATATTCTGCGTGCTTCTTGTATGTGTAAAAAAAATGGTAATATGGTCTGTAACTCAACAGTCACAGCATGTAACGATACACTACTAACAGATACACTACAATGGACCAGTGTTACTGGATTGCGAGAGAAGAGTGAAGGAACTGCATTATGAGAAATAAGCGGGACTTCGAGGATCCCAGGTGAAACTCTAAGTCTCAAAGTGGGGAAATGATGCCCGAGCAAGCCGGTCTCCAAGGATCCCTGAAAGCCCGAGGGGAAGGATTTAACCCCCAGGGGATGCTGTCCTGCTGCCTGCCCGCCCCGCAGTGCTGCTGCAGCTGGGACCGGGGAGACGGTGCCGGTGATGTCCAACAATGGAGAGGAGGATGGCAAAAGGACACCAGGAGCACACAGACTAGCACCACAGCCTTGAAGCACCACCGTTTTAGCTAAAACAAGGTACTAAGATAAATGCAAAATGGAACAAAACTGCTGATGAAAAGACTACTTGAACTATGAGTGAGGTATCCAAATTAGCATGGTAACCCCCCCCACCTTGAGTAGTGGAAGCCTCCTACCAAGAAAGGCCCCTTCCCCATAGAACATGTACAGCAAAAAGGGAGGACACCGTGACTTTTCGCGGAGACGAGAAAAGTCGGGACCAACGTGAAAGAGTGAGATCCAGCGTAGCTGTGAAAGCATTGATGACCGCTGCTCGAAACGTATGCGTTAGCCGAGGTGTGCCGGCTTTGTGGAGTTACCACCTCGCACCCAAGTGCTGCGCAGACGTGAAATAAACATCTCTACGCTGTGTGTCGATCAGCTTTTTGCACACCGGGTAAAAGAACCCTGATTTTGGGGACAACAAAAGCAGCATTGCAGGAGGCCTGAGGTAGCCGCTGTTTGAGATACGATCAGATTGGATGCTGGAGGATCAGATGAGCACCAGGGCTGGCGCAGGGCAGGCACAGGGACGGTAGCTTCTCACGCCAGCAGCAAGCTGCTAAGGCCCAACTGCACCCCGAGGCCCAGGGGGAACCTTTGAATCTAATACAAATTTAACATTTGTATTGTCTTGCGTCACCTCCATTTGCCGAGGAGCAATTTGTGAAAGCTGCTCTTGAGGTCAGGTTAGCAGAATGAGGGGAGGAGTGATGACAGATTACTTGTAGACGCACCATGGCTTCAGAGCTTTGTTCCTTTCAGTTCTGCAGGGCTGGGAGGGAGCAGCAGCTTTCTCCCGGTTGAAAGGGATGACTCCCAGCTTTCTTATGGAACGTGCCAGATGCTGGAACATGCTGGTTTTAAAAGATATGACTTTAATACATTAAAGAAGTCTATTTATGTTTTTTTTAAGCGGAGCTTACATTCCTGTGCTGTGTAAAGTTGGAACTAAGGCACCTGATAGGGATAAATAATTTGTTCCAATGCAGTCTAAAACTGTCCTATTTTTAAATAATCTGGTTTCTGAAGTACATTAATAGTTCAGCCAAGTTTCAGACTATAATTTGTTCCCTCAAGAATCTACCAAGCAAATCTATGCCTACTAATCAAGATGCCTACCTGACTTGTAGATGCCATCTTCTCACAGGAACAGAAGCACAACGTTAGCTTTCTTTGGACCTTTTGCTCTTCAGCAGAACACCAAATATTTTTAAGCAAAATAAACAAGCACACATGTTCCCCAGTTTTTTTATCTCAGGTACTGGGGAAACCTCTAAATTTGAACTATTGCCACGAGTATAAGGGTTGTATTCGCTTCTGTGGTCTATCTATATGAGTCTTTGACACTGAAACTGCCACCTGTCAAAAAACTTCACCTCCCTCTTGTCCTTTTTTTCCCTTCACAGCTTCTCTCTACCCCAGTCCCTCCTCTTCCCTCTTGAGACTTCTCCACACTTGCTGACCACCAAGCATTTTACTCAGCCTGCTGAACTGTCTTTTTTAACACCTCTGCACCGACTCATATGCCCTAAAACTACAAATTCCAGATTGGGTTTGATCCAAGTCGAGGTCAGATATGACCAACTTAAGAGTGGCACAATGAGTTCTCCTTCGTCAAAGCCATTAATTAAGCATACACAGTGGTAGCTCACTTTACACGTCAGGTAAGGTCAAAACTTTAAACTTCAATGAAAAATGTAGCTTTCATTCCCAACTCTGCCATGTGCCAGACAGGGCTGTGCTGCTCTGAAACCTGCTCAGAATTGTTAGGGCTTCCTGATACAACAGAATTGAGGTTTGGTTTGGTTTTTGTGGGTGGGGTGTTTTTTCCCCTGAAAGGCAAAAAAAAATTTTAATCTGCTATTCACACTCCGTCCTCCTTAAGGAAAAGAAAATGTGGTGACACAGCAGGAAATTGGGGGGGGGGGTGTCTGTGGAAATTAGACCACCCTTCCGCCTTCTCCCCCATGTACACTTTAAGGGTTTAAGCTTTTTTGACACAGAAAAAGCCATGGAAAAAAGTCACACGCGTAATAAAAAAAAATTTCGGCTTCAAATTCCATTGTTTCTCCAGGCACCTAAATTAATACACCAGAAGAAACACCTAAGAGCTGAGTAACCAGGGACTCAACCTCCCCTTTGAGAAAACTGGTTTTAGCTGCTGAAGATTCCCATCCTTGCCCTTCAAATACTGAGAAAGCTGCAAAGTTCACATCTTCCATAAACAAATTTTCCCCCAGAGAAAGATCAGATTTGATATTCTTAGTATTTCAAAAGCTCACCTTTTCCTCGCCTAAACACCTTTGTATATCCTAGCGGAAGAAAGAGCCACAGCTTGCCACCTTCACACACATGCAAAAAAATTAGTGAGAGGTCTATTTCCATCGTGTCACGTTGCACTGGCAACACCAGCCGACAGTCTGCAGTCCTCCGGTACCTGTGGCTACCTTCAGAAACCAGTACTAGAGTTCACTCGGGTGCAGCTGTGCTGGCAAAGAGGTTTAAACGGCTTCTGTGCCAGCACAGAAAAGAAATAGTCATAGGTGTTTCTACACAAAACCACTATCAGTTCAATCGTACAACCTAAAGTAAGTTAAAAAAAAATGTACTTCTAGCCAGCATTCATAGCAGCACAAATGTATGGGTAGACCAGGCTTTAGGTTCAGAAATAAGCTGTACTTATTTACGGTTACATCCACAACAATGATTATAAACTTGCTTATGACCTCAAGCTATCTGGGGGGCAAGGGAGGCTGGTTCTTTGGTCTTCATTCACCGTACTGTTGCCACCGCTGACTGAATGAACAGAAAATTACGGAAGCGAAATGATGTACAATAATCAAGAATCCATGAAATTCACAAGATCTACATTAGCTCTATATTTAAAGAACTTGCAAGGTGAGCATGCAAAAACAAGCATTCAAGGTGTCTGATGTTGCACCTGCCAATCTCAAAATGCCCAGGCTAGGCAGTGGACACTGCTCGGAGTTGTTGCGGTAACATAACAAACGTACCAAAGCAAGCAACACGGACATCAAACACAGCTGAGCGTAGCCCAGCTTTCCCAACAGAGCCCTATCTAGTAAGATTCCCCTGCGAAGTGTCTTCTATTTGTTCCTCGTGTTTTTCTGAACTGCTACCACATTCAGATCACATCAAGCCAAACACGCAAAGAACATGATTAGCAGTAATTTGCTCTAGAAAGGGTGTCAGCCTTGAAGCCTTAGACGCATGCAAGTAGTGCGGGCAACATATCCCTGGAACCGTATTTCAAAAAAGTGACAAATGATTTTACCTGTAGGAAGACCTCTCCAACACCTATGGCCATTTGCTTGTTGGTTCTTCTGTTGAACTGGTGGACAAGAAGATTTCACACAAATCTGTCTGCAAGGAGAGCAGAAAGACTTCTATGTGCCGTTCATACCAACAGGCACTGATGGCCATGACAGTAAAATCCTGTCCTGTCCTCCTATTAGTCAGCATCTGGTTATTTATGTGTCACAACTGGTTTCTAGTTTATGTTCTGCTTGCCTCCATATGGGTACACCTTCAAATAAATTTCCTTGTCATGTTCGCAAGACTGTAGGAAGTGCACAACAGCAACAGTAACATTACTAAACACAACTGCAAAGTAAGCCAGAAAAAGGTTTTATTTTATTAGGAATGGTACATTTAAACGCACGTAAGACTTTGGGATTAATTTACATATTTTCCCAAAAACATTTCCCTTCTTTAACAATACAGAAGTTAAAAAATAATATCTAATTCCAAATTATAAGAACAAACAGTATTTGCAGTAGAAGTTTCTATTAATCAAAACAACTGTGCATTCAAGAGATTTAGAGAAATTATCCTCTTTATGCTTTAACATGATTAACTTTTCCTGTCACAACTGACTACACTTTTCCTGGGTTTTTTTGCTGCTGTCTACTAAAATAACCTTCCTTTCCATCGAGACTATTGCTAGTCATACACACATTATTCAGTATCATACTTTTGGGTATGAAAGCTATGTCACTTTTATAAACATCAAAAACATGGACATGCATATTGACATTTCTGTGCAGTTTTACAGAGTCACCTGTCAAATAAGGCCTCTACATACAATACCACACACTACCAAATTACCGGAAAATTAGTATAATAGATTCCCAATAATCCCGACATCCGGATGGTACATCTCTTTTCAACAGCAAATTCCAGCTTCCATTACTGGCTAACATTGTATTGATTTACTATCCAAATGAGCAACATTCAACTGACCAACATGTATTCCTGAAAGTCTGTTGCAAATTAAGCATATTATCAAGGTCATTTAACACTGGAACTTAAACAGTCTGTTAAGCCAAGCAACGGGGAAAAAAAGTGAACTCTAAACTAAATTCAGCTGGTCCATTCATTCTCACACAGAAAAGGAGCCACAGAACCTTAAAGGAATAAAATCTATGCTTCCTGTTCTCAGACTTAATACCAAGGACAAAAGCTAACGTAGTATTTTGGAAGTCAAAGGCCTTGGAGGTGGAGGGGAAGTGGGGGGCAAGAGAGGGAGAAAGCAGCGTATTGTCTCATCCCATTACCTCAGCATTATGTATACATAATATATATATGATAGAAATGTTTACTAATCGCAGGGGGGGAAAAAATAAGAAAGACTTCCCACTCCAGACTTCACTGAAAGGAGAGAGCTGACAGCTCCTCCTCACAGAGACGGCCTATTTGATGACAGGCACTTTGGCAATGTAAGAGGAGGTTACCCTTTCATCATGTTAACTCTTCCCCTCCCAGTTCTCATGTACAATTTGTCTCAAGTCTTCAAGAAACTTGAATCAAATTAAATGCATTAATACATCTCTAAGAGCAGGCTAACTACGGCTATGAGCAGAGCTCGACCTAGAACGAGATTTTCTTTTAGAAGAGGGAGATGGGGAAGAAGCTAGCAAGCTGGAGCGGTGGCTCTTATGGGAGTAACTCTTTTTAGGTGTACGACTGCGAGAACGAGACCGGGATCGAGATCGGGACCGGGATCGAGAGCGAGACCTGGACCTGGACCTTGATCTTGACCTGGACCTGGACCGGCTGTACGATCTGGAAGATCCTGTAGACCTGGACCTGCTGCGAGATCTTGAGTAACTCCTTGATCGCGATCTGCTTCTAGAGAAACACAATTAAGAGCTGTAATCTCACCTCCTACTAAATTTAAAACAATTTAAATTCTCAACTATTTTGTATGCACAGCATACCCATCTGAACATCTGAATGTGCTACGCACAGCAGTCAGTTATTTCAGAGCGCTGCTAAATTCCTGTTAAGCTCCATCACAACAATACCTTTTGAGGCCAAGGCTAGGAGGAACTGCTAGCCTTGACACTCTCTGCTAGCTTGGCAAAATACGAACTGCCTAATAAAAGATGCCTTCCCCCTGCCCCTCGCCAGGAGGAGACAAACGAATTTTTAGCCAGTTATCAAGGAAAGCACAGAAATGAAAATTCAAACCTGTGGTATTTATTCTCTCTAGAAACACCCATGTAAATTACTGAGAGTTCTTTCAAGATGCTAAAAAACTCTCTGAAGGCATAGAACACCGGTGCACTTTAATGCCCGAGAGTTTAACACCTTCTCTAGTTGTGCATCCCTTTTTTAATGAAAAAAGTTGATTTATTTTTAAGAGAGACAATGAAAGACCTGCAGCTACCATGTTTTTTTCATGACTAAATGGCAGAACTGCTTTGGGAATAATGCAGGCAAGCTAACTTCTTTTCTTTTATTCTCATGAAAAAGTTGGCTTTTGCAACTATTTGAGAGACATTTCACAGGACTGTGAAGCAGCTTTCCATTAAGTTAAAAAGCTTTTAATACCAAAATTAATAGGTTTTAAAATTCTTTCATGTAAATATCAAGCTTTATCTTTGAAAAAAAAATCTCCTTACTCTCATCTGAAAGTGTTCTATTCACCCTATTTTCAGCAAGTTAGTTCTTATCTAAATCCGTTTACACTGCTAGAAAGTAGTTCTGTGCGGTGACATTTAACTTGGGGCCAATGAATTAGATAATAAAACTTTGCCATCAATACTACCCAAATCCATGCCCTCAGCAGAATTTTATCAAGTCAGGTGACACACCTATGCCTTCTGTGATCTTCAGTCAGTTTAATTCTGCGTCCATTCAGCTCAGTGCCATCCAATTTTTCCAGTGCACTCTTCATGTCACTGTAAGACGCAAATTCCACAACCCTGTATACCATCAGGAAAAAAAGAAAAAGTTTCAGAGAAACTGAAAAAGCAAGGAGAACAAGTTTGGGCCTTTTTCAATCTGTTGATTCATAGATTGATGATTTATATTCTGAAATATCATCTTTAACTTGGTTAACAGGAAAATATGACACTAACAGTCCTAGACATCCATACCTTTCACATTTTCTTAAAACATTACCACAACTCTCATCTGCAATGAGATGGAGAAAACCCAGGAAGCTACACAAACCTGGACCAGCTGAGGAAATCTTTCAGTCCTCCACTAAATGCATTCTAAAGCTGTCCAAGAAACAAAATAAAATTGCAGACTCTCCTGCCCTATTTATATTTTTAACAGTGAATAGAAAAATCCCCTCTTTGTTTTTTTTAATTTGTTTTCTCCTCAAAAAAAAGTCTAAGTTGCATTTGCTTGCAGTGGCCCTAGAGCACAGACACTCCGTTCATACTTCCCTCTCTCCTGCTTTGTCGTGCAGGACCTTTGTAGCCTGCAGAATTAAGAATGGAGAGCAGACAGCTAGGTATTCCCCACGGAGATTAATTATGTTCATTTCCCATGACTTTGACTGTTGAACCAGTGCAACGCAACCACAGACAGGAGGTATTTTAGCCTTGGAAGTCAAATCATAAATGATGACACATAAATAAGTTAAAGAGAGCAGAACTCAACTGTTGAAAGGTGTTCTCCCTTCCGTTTCTGCTTGGACACATTGTTTTCATGGTAAAGACTAGAGACCGAGTTCTATACCACTTCTGAATTCCTACTGACTAACAGTTTGTTTGTGTTTTGTTTGTTTGTTTTTAAACTACAGAAATTTCAGCATCTAAGCCACACCATAGATTTATGTTTCATTTCGTTTATAATATAAGGATATTCTTGCCTTGAATAGTTTCAGTTATCATACAGATTTAGACAAAAAATTACCTTACCCTTCATTCCTGTTGTTTCTGTGTGCATCCACATAGGTGACCTCCCCTGCCTTTCTCATGACATCTTTCAAGTCCTGCAGCAAAAGTTGACATTTTAGCCTTAACCAGAACACAAATCAGTCAGCTAGCAGTAATAACCCCCCTAAAACTTTCTCTGCTAAAATTGCTTAATGCTTCTATATTTATATATATATATAAATACATAGTTTAGAAAAAAGTTTCTGAAACCACCTATGAAATAGAAGCTGCCTATAGAAAGGATCCCTCATTTTTACAACTACAGTGAATAAAACATTGCTTTTAAAAGAATCCTGCATCCCAAAGCCAGCTGTTATGAAAGCACAGTGCAATACTTCGAACACCAACATGTGCACTGAAATCAGAACTGTAAGATGAAAAGCAGCAGAGTATTAAATGCAAATTCTCAGGACTAACACCCCAGTTACATGACAACCCAATATATGCAGACAAATTAATTCTATATGCTCACCTCCCCCAACCTCACAGCAAAAATAAAAGCAAAAAGGTGTAATTACTATATAATTAATAATTTTACAAAGGAAAAAAAAATTTGTATTTCACTTGAATACCTGTCACACTACAGTGCCACGTCAACAGACACCCTTGTATTTAACTTCATAGAGGCTAAACACGCAGACACTGTAAAATTACTTGCTCAGCAACAGGATAAAGTACAAACAAATAACGTAAAAGGTCACTAAAAAGCTAAACATTTGTATAAGTTAAAACAGTACTTTTACCAAAAAGTATCTGGTATTTTATAATCCCAGACTACTTACCGCAACAAGCCACAAGTGGCAGATGACATAAGAAGGTACCTTAAGCAAAGAGCTGCTTGTCCAATACCTAGCTGGCCAAGAGGAACTCTCTTACATGAGAAAGGCAGTGATGGCTCATAGCAATATGCTTCACGGAGGTACCAGAGGCCCTGAAAGCACTGGACATAGTCTCCAGAAGTGGCTAAAGAACCCAAGGATGATCTGTGCTAGCCAATCGAGATCAAACCCAGGCAAACCAAGATCTAGATCGCCAAAAAACAGGAGTGTCATAGGAACCAAAAGGAAAATTCAAAACAGGCGAAACCCTAGAAGCTCAGCAACTAGAAAACCCCCAAATCTTTGGTTCTTTTTCCTCCACACAAGAAAACTGAGGGTTAACCAAATCAAGATTGTTAGAAGAGGTTCAAAATGCACTTGGTTAGAAATAGGCTTAAGGAAGATAAGACTACAAAACAAGAAGGCAAGAAAAATTTTACAACACTTGCCACAGATTACAAGAAGGCTTAGTTTTTATCTGATCTTTGAATTAGAAGTCCAGTTTTATTTTTAAAACTGCAAACTAGTACATATTTTCCCTGTTTCACATGTGCTTAACACAAAGAAACTTTAATACCAAATGAAAAATGGCCCCTACAGCACCATTGAAAGTAATACTTCAACCTCAGTATGTTTCTCCCAATTTCGAAATGAAGAACAAAATTTTGGCTCAAGTCACAGATCAGGACTGGTAAACCAAAAAGAAGTTAGGAAATATTAATCTACATAATTCAATAACTTTAGGCTTTAAATTCAGTAACTTTAGGCTTTAAAATTGAGGCCACCACAGACTTGCCACACTGTACCTGAATCCTAGGGAACATCATCACAAATTATCATTTAAAATAGTAATGTCAACATGACTAAAATGCCAACATTATGGCTGAGAAAAGAGTAAGCGTGCATATGTTATAAAAGTTCAACAGAGTATCTGCTATTATTAGGGAAATGTTTTAAACTTATCTGGTTTTACAGGTCAGTGGAAATCAGTGGAATAGCAGTAAACTTTGGCTAAAATTTGACTCTGATTCACCTTAAACAGCACAAGAATACCCTGTCGTCCTTAGCAGCAAAAGAAAGTAAGGCATAGGACAACCATAAATAGGAAAAACACATATTAAAAATTGCATCTTGACGTAATACAGATCTACTTTTCCCAACTGCTCGAAAATTCAGATACTGAAGAAATAATGAGAGCAGTTGGAAAGCTCTGAACATAGAGCAACACATGTATGCTAAAACAAGGAGAATTCTGACAGTTTGATGACTATATTGTTAACAGATAATCTCATATCTTAGAAAATAGTAAACAATTTGAGGAAACTTATCTGAATACAAACTTTATTTGTGTTTTGTTTTTTGGGGTTTGATTGTTATTTTTAAATACCCCAACACAATAACTTTTAAAGGAGACAGAAGTTCTCAAAGCACGGCGATCTGGACACACCAAAGACAAAAAGATGAGCGTAAGTTTTAAAGCAAGATTCTGTCTCGATTGTGCTTGCCAGAAGCTCAGGCATGAGAAAGGAAGAATAATGACACTACTGTTAATGTATTAGCTACTTCAATCTGTTGTGTAAGTAGCATAGTTAGAAGAAGTTAAAACACTATAGTCAGTATCAAAGCAGTACAGCTGCAAAACTAAGTAAGGCTTGCATATGGATTTTAGCTTCAAACGATTTCTATTTAGGCAGGCACCAATAAGTAAAGTCTCTTATGGTAACATGTTGTATATTTAAGAGAGTCATTAAAACATTTAATTAGAATCCTAAAGATTCATCAGTGTGAAATCTGAATTGGGTGGGCTTCAGTCTAAAATGGTACGGACACATAAAGCCATTATAAATATTCAGAAGTAAAAGAAAGTTACAGAAATGTTGTGGGGTTTTTTTTTCAAGTTACAAATTTAAAACTAAACAACATTACAGGATTTACTCTCCTTAACACTCCATTCTAGCTTACTTTTCAGGTCTCTACTGTCATTTCCAAATACTGTATTTTATAACAATGTCTTCATATACATAACTGCACAGCATACCCAGAAGATATTTAGATGAAATCCACTTGCTCATCACATCAACCCAGAAGTTTTTCTGGTTATTCAATAATTAACACAACCATACAGTTATGAACCTTTTGAACCTGTCATGCAGAAGATAAACAAACCTAGTTCAGGCGTTTATCTGCGTGGACTGTACCCAAGCTCTTACGAAACACAAGCCAAACAGCCTCCTCATGCGGGTTTAGCTGCAAGACCAAGGCTTTGAACATTCAACATGTTCTACTGGATCTTTCAGTACACTAATTAAAGTCTCTTTATTCAAAATATAAAGGTTCATGAACAAGACTAAACTCCAGTATTCATCCACCTTTTGTAAACAGCATCTGTTGCTATGCCCTTAAAAAGTAAACTTTTTATAGAGTATATACTACACAGAACACAACTAAAGGAATTGATTACATAGTTAATTCTGTTAAAACCCAGCTAAAAATTAGCAAAACATTAGCAAAAGGTGAAAAAATATAAGAAAGGTGGTAAGCTTCAAAATATTTTTTTTAAATATCTACAGTAAGCATACTTTACACAGCAGCTTTCTTAAGATTCCCTTAATTAATGATGTATTACCAGACTTCTCAATCACGCATCATGTCACAAAAACATTTTGCAAAACATAAGACCATAGATTTTACTCAAAACAAAGGCATGCATTTCCAGGTGTAACAATACAAAAGGATGACATGGTTTGAATGGATACTATGGTTCAATAATTTAGAAACAATCTACAGTCTTTGAAAGTTTTATCAGTTGGTGAACACAAATAAGCAAGAATCAGTTCCCAATTACAAAATTTAGTTACAGAACTATTTGCACAGTTCTGAAATAAAAGACTTCTTTAAGTGTTTGAATGCTAATTTTTAGCAATCACTGAAACTTTTTTTAGTTTTATTCAGGTTAAATATTTATGATGGCTTTATTAAGAAATTAGGCTGAGACCAGTCTACTTGCAGGGTAGGAAAATACGGTGTAAAAAAAGAAGCTAAGATGTTAACTCACCTGCCAGCTGATACGGGATGAAAGATTTTCAACTATGATCCTGTGTTCAGTACGAACAGGAGGTCCATACCTGCCAGAAGAGTTCAGAGGAAAAAAAAAAAAGAACAAGTCTCCATTGTAAGGGAACGTAGAACTTAAGAAATCTGATGTTTTCTACAGTTTGCTGAGAGTTTTTAGTACTTTCCTTGTTGCCGGACTGCAGATTTGATTCTCCCTAGTCAAGAATATACTTAATGTCCACTACAAGAATAAAGCTGCTACAAGGGGATTAACCAGGATTCTGACAAAGTACTTTATTTCTACCAAGGCAGTGAATATAGCTGCCATTTTTTCTAGATACACTGAAATAAGTATCTAGTAGAATTAAAAAATTAAAGACAATTCGTTTAATTTTAGTATCTGACAGGCTTGGCTCGCACGTATGGTTTTGGAGGATATTCACATAACGGGCAATTTATTTATTTATTTATTTTAAATCAGTAGGATAAATTCTGCTTTATGTCAGGGAGATAGAAGGCACAATCTTACAGGCATCTGAGTTCATGCTTCTAAATTCTAAATCACTTGTTCATATTTCTAAATGCCACCATGACGGATAGCAGATATTTTTGTGGATAGACATATTCTTATTTTAGTAAAATGAGAGCTAGATAACTGACCACCCTGAAATAACTGTGTCAGTTTACAGTTCCTGAATGAAAGCAGTTTTTTCCCACTTAATCAGAAATTAAAGGCACTCTCAGAAATGACAATGTGGCTTGTAAATGTTCATACGGAAAATAACAGTTAGACAACTAGAAAAAATACTGCCCTTGCAGGTCATTTCTGTTCCCAATCCTAGTCACTCCGAATGCAAAGGGATCTGAGAACTACGGAAAAAGGTATGCCAGCCTTTCGGTAAGTAATGCAGGATTCTAACAATAGCACTACTTTGTATTACTACAAAAAGATTCAAGAATCAGGAATACTGACCTTAGAGAAAATTATTCTCATCTTCTCCTCCCACAGAAACATAATCCTAAATTGTGCGTATCGATTTGTACACTGAAGCATAGGCAATTTCATTTCAGTGCATACCTCAAAGTGTCCCAATTTTTTTCAGAACATCCAGATCTTCCGGGCATTTAAACAGAGGTCCCAGAGTCCCAAAACTGGCAGGCTGAGTCTCATTTTTCCATTATTGTAAACCGCAGTCTCTTCCTGTCTGGCATCGGCAGTCTGACGTCATGAACATGACTACAACGTCAGATGCCCACGACCTTCAATCACACTTCCTACTTTAAAAGTCCACTTTTAGCCTGGACCTCGGACCAATTATACCGCATCAAGGTTACTGCCACTAAAGAAAAAACAATCTAATTAGCATACTTGCATATGCAAATTAGATGCTCCAGACACTGGTTTGAAACTGGCAGCAATTCTGACTTTGAAACAAACACAGAGGTTTATGTCAGTTAAGTCTTTGTCTTTCTTCCAAACTCTACTCAGCACAGGCCACGGCTATAAATGCTTCTACAGCGTAAATCATTCCATACATATTTACTTCACATAGGTAGATATAAAGTAGAAAGATGTCATGTGTATTTGTTTGGTGGACTACAGGCAAATCTGCAAAACTTTCACAAACTCCACAGCAAGTTGGCACGAGGTTCACCACTGGCTCACATCACCACAAGTGAACACCTCCACAAATACCACATGTCCACTACAGGTATTCTAAACATGAGCTATGTCCTGTTTTTCAGATTTCACTGTCACACACTCCTTCAGCACGTCACTTGCTCGTTCAGCAAACTTAGTCAATTGATTTTTAAACACTTCTGCACATGCTACTATCTTGTGCTCTAGCACTGTTTCTCAAATCCAGTTCCTTTTGTATGCTGTGCTGAAGTAAGTATTTTGACAACCATGCAACTGGAAATGGGAAAGCTTGGTTAGACAGCAAATACCTTGAACTATTACTCTACAATCACTCTACTTAGCCTGTAAGCTCAGTTTAATGACAAAAACCTCAATAGAGAAGCTCTGGCATTTTTCTTGATTTAGTGTTAAAAACAGTCAGTCTAATGGCAGCATTACTCCTTCATATCATTCACACAACAGCAGGAAGCAAGACCAATGTAATGCCTACAACACAGGGAGGGAGCATTTCATAATAGGTTTGTGAACCTCTGCAAGCCAGTTAAACTGCTTTAAAATCCACATGCTCCTCAGCCAGAGGAGGTAAATAATAGTAATGGACTTCGAAGTTTTAAGCACATAAGGCTTCTCATGTGAAGCTACACAAGGAAACAGAGCTGGATCCCTAACTCCAACCCACAAGAAGAAAACAGTATTTCAATACAGTTCTTCAGTTACTCTGTTTGTAGGAAACAGAGTCCAGACCACCTACCTAGATCCACTCTGCGACTGGTAATAACTGAATCGTGCGAATCTGCCCCTTCCTCTTCGAGCTCGAGCATGCTCAATTGTAACCCTTATGACAGGAACAAAACAAAACAAGCAAACAAAAAAATAAAACACAAACTTCAAGTATTTGACACTGACTTACATCTTTCACAACTGGAAGCACATGTGCACAAACAAGAAAGATCTTGCCCTTGCAAGCAATGATTCATAACAGTCACTGGCATTTCTTAAAGAGCCAGAAGTGTGTCTTGTTCATCTCCCACAGACTTTCACGAAAATTGTCATAGGTGTCTGTAATTCAGATTGAAACAACTAAATTTGCTCATCCAGATCCCAAGAGTAATCACAGAGAGAAATGCATACCAAAATAAGTAACAACAACCTAATGACCTAAACCCAGCTTCCATAATTAAAAGTATTGGCAATGTACAACAGCTATAGTCCACTATAGTGTTGCAAACTGAAGGGCAACACTCCAAATGATGAGAGGCTATCATCAACTTACTTTCTGAAGACAACAGCCAGATAAATAACAAACAGACAAGTTCAATACACTTTTACCAGTATTTCTAGTGACAAGACCTTGAGTCAGCTTTGAAGGAGAAATCAGTGCAAGTGGAGAAAACAGTCATCCCTGCTCCAAACCCCAATTCCTCCAGTCCCATTTGCCTTATGTGACTGTAGCCAGGACCCCAGATAATCTCTTTAGATAAAGTTATGGAAGGTGTATCCCGCCACAGAGCCACAAGAAACAGGTGTTGGAGCACAAGCTAACGCACTGTATTTGCAGGCAAAATGCTTTTGCTGTTCTTAAGGGAAATCATGGTATCAAGCTTACCTTTCATCACACAGCTCTTTACCATTTAGTTCATAAATTGCATCATCAGCATCCCTGTGGTCTTCAAATTCCTGGAAAGAAAATAGGAATAAAAATGTATTTTTCCTCATAGTATATTCAAATGCTAGCAAACATGTTTTCTTTATAAATTTTACATTTCTGCAGCAAGTATCAGTCAGAACTTTGAACAAGGAAGTGGATTCCTAGCACATTTTTGACTGAAAAGCGAAGATGTTCCCATTCACAACCATTTCTTCTCCCTCCACAAAGCAAATTCCTTTTGCCTCCCTCAGTAATTTAAGTATAACTATTTGCAAGCCCTATAAAAAATAAATTGATTAAATAACCTGGTTTATTACAGTAATATCTAAAACGCTTTTTGGGAGAGAGGCAGGGGGATTACCTTGAGGCACACAGTTTAAAACACAGCCCTACATACAAAACGGCACAAGCTGATCAACTGCAACCAAAAGCAGGAAAGCTATGCACTCCCAAAACCGTCTTAAGAGTTCTGGGGCTGATTCAATTCTTATTGAATTGGAAAAGAAAGAGTGAACCAGAAAAAAAGTCCTTTCCATTTTTTTCTGAGTGAATTCAGCTCGCTAGTCTGGCAAATACGTGTCTGTGTAAGCATAGTAAGAAACACAAGCTCCTCCCCAGCACTGGCCATGGGTGGGTCTGGATCGGCTATCATATGCAATTCTATATCCTGTTGCAACGGAATCGGTCGCTTCGCTTTTGGCAGCAATGCTGCTCTAGTCAGCCCAAGTAGCCTCTGCCCGCTATCCAGCCCACTGGTTCCTGGCAAAGCTGTTTGTACAGCTCTGCAGGAAACTAGGTCAAGAAACCTATCCAGATGAAAAACAGCACACTTTGTGCAGGAGGTGGGGTGAAAAAGCCAGTGTTCTTTTTCAACTAGATCAGCTTCCCACTAGGTTCATTATGTGGCTGAACAACTGTGCTAACACCATGTGAGGCAAGGGGAGAAAGGGAAGAAATAAAGCAGTGAGAACAAGCAGCTGGGTAGGGACTGCTTGAACCAACAGTGTGGATGGGCAAAGAAAAAAATAGTGGAACTGCAGCTTGAGAGCAATGAACAACAGTTAGAAGCAGCTTCTCAAGTTGAAGAAAGCGTTCGCATAACTATAAACAGTTTTTCAGAAGCAATGCTGGCTTAAGCAATCTTCCCCCTTCTGCACTGAAATCTGTTTCACTACCAAACGAAACACCACACATCCTTGCATGATGGTGCAAAGGTTATCTTCAGAAAATTCATTCAGGCGCAGCATTTAAGAGTATCAACAGCCAGCACCTACAGCTCCCATGCTTTCAGCTAGTTTCTAACAAACAATGTCTGCAAGTCTATCTAGCCTTATGTACTAGCTTTATGGTCTGAAGTTTGAAAACATTCTCCACTGAAATCTACAAAATTTAAGTAAACACAATTAGTTTCAAAGATCAAGCAATGATTCGCTCAAGCACAATGAAACATGCTTTTAATGCTATGACAATGTTCAATCAAAATCACTTGGTTTTGTAAGAGCTTTTACAAATACAGATTCTGAATAGCCAAAACCAAAGATGAACTGACAAGTGAGGTATCACAAAGGATAATGCTATTCAGTGTATTTATAAATGATCTGGATACAGGACCAGGACCCTCACCAATTTTGTGGCTGACACCTAAGTGGGAGGAGAAATAGGTACACCAGAAGGAAAAACCACCACACAGAGAGACCTTGATAGGCTGAAAGATCAGGCCAACAAGAATTGCAACTTTTAACAGAAGATAAATGTGAAGTCCTGCTCCTGGGATAGAATAAACCTAAGCAGCAGAACAGGCTGGGGTCTGAGTGGCTGGAGTGTAGCTCTGCTGAAAAGGACATGGAAATACTTGTAGAGAGTCAGCTAAGCATGACTCAGCAGCGTGGCCTTGCTGCAATGAAAGAAAACAGCATCCTGGGCTGCAGCAGTAAGAGTACAGCCAGCTGACCAAGGGATGTGATTACTCCATCCTACTAGGCCAACTGTATCCAGTTTTGGTCCCTCCAGCTCAAGAAAGACATTGAAAAATTGAAGCGGGACCAGTAGACGGCCACCAAACCAGATCAGAAGGCTGGAGAGCAAAGAAAGATGGAGAGTCACATTTGTTCAGCCTGAAGTAAAGGCGGCTCAAAGGGGATCCAGTCAGAGTCTTCCAATACCTAAACAGTTACAGAGATGATGGAAGTGCTTCCCTCATGTGGGTGCACAGCAACGGGATGACAGATGAGGAGGGGCGAGGGAGAAGTTTTGTTCAGAGGTAAGGAAAAAATTCTTCATCACAAGAACAATTAAATTTTTTTGACAGTTATGGGACAATTATTCAAGCTTATTAGTGAGCTTTGAAAAGAAAATGCTTCTGTCCAAGAACTGGGGAAGAGAGGAAGGAGGGTTGGCTGACTCATGTACAGGAGTTGAACAGAAGTTGTTCCTGAATGAGTCAACAGCCCTGCCCAAGCAGAGAAGAGGAACACTCAGGGAAAGGCGATGAAGAAATAGCAGCAATTAGAATGGATGCACTAAATAAACTCAGGTTCACATCTAGATCAAGCATTTACTTCTGGACTTCAAGAGGCAGGTACCAGCAATCAACCAAAAGTAGCTCATACTGCAGGGCAATCAGGAACCTGCACATGTAGGAGTCAAGCAGTAATACCCTTACGAAACTGAAGCAGGCAAAGCCTGGGGTTTTTTTATTCTTTTCCCATAGCTTCACCCAAAGGACTGATCTTGGCAGAATGAATGGCATGTAAGCCTGCCATAGTGCAAGGCCAGTATCAATCTTTCCAGTTTGAACTCAGTGCTGCAGAACAACTAGTTCTCAGTTCTCGGGAGATAATAGTTAAGAAACAGGCTGATCCTGACACAACTTCGGAACCTGTAAAGCTGTAAAAAATTAGGAGCAGAGAGCTCTAGAAAGCACTGGTAGAAAACTAATATCCAATGAACTGTGTACTTCATTTAATGATCTGATGGACACATGCGCCCTGTCAATGGATATTGATGGTGAATATGCATAACTTCAGCTGCACAAGAGTTAAAAGCTGTGCTGCTTCAATCCAACAGCAAGCAGCCTATTGCACCTGTCGCCTTAGCCAACTGCTTTGCTTTTATGTCAGGCCATTATTTAGAGATACAACCGAGCAGACTAGAAGGAGTCAGAGGAACATAAGTGACTCTATATAAACTTTTCTCCAGGTCAAGGCTTTGTCAAGTTTTGTAATAATGCTGTAACAGGATATTTATACTGCCTTCAGAAATCAGGGATACAATTTATATCCATGGAAGACTATGATCAGACAATGTATTTAATGTAGCTACAACATTAACAAGATTTTGCGGAAAATCTGGCCAAAACCAGGTAAAACTGTAATCCCAACACCTGAAAAGCAGTCTGAAATGTATATTAACATTTTCCACTTCCCGCTGGAACTATTATTCTCTTAAGCATCTTCTCTTCCTTGACATCAGCCTAGCAAGGCTAGTACCTGCAAGCAAAAGATATGAAGATTAGGTATGACTTACCACAAATCCAAATCCATTTTTTAGATGGATTTCTCGTATGCGTCCATATCCTTTGAAGAATTTCTCCACATCCCGTTCCCGAGCACGTGAGCTTAAGTGTCCAACAAAGACACGGCAACCACTCATCTTAAGGTTGATGCTAAGAAAGAAAACAGCACTGTTTATTAGATTAACAAACTTAAAATAGGTTAAGATAACTTCTTCATCTCAGAAATCTTGGTTAAATAGGATTTGATTGTCTTCCAGGTATCCATGTTAAAAACCCAATTCCCTATAGCCAGACAGGTGAGAAAATCCTGTCTTCTAGCAGAACCTACACAGAACTCTCCATTTTGTCCTTTTTAGTCATATACCTTAAAGACTTCCTGCAGCTGAAATAATGTTTTTGTCTGCTGTTAGACTAATAAGGCTTTGGTATCACAAAGCACAAAAAAAAAACCCCACTCTGTAAGCACCAAGATGAATTTACTGGACTAACAGCAGTTAAATAAAAAAAAGAATAAAACTGTTACACTAACCACTGGAATACCAACATTAAAACAGTCTTAGACTTTTGCTTTCACCTGAAAGGATTGCTGCAATAAAAATTACATTAGCATCCAAAAGATAAACGGTAGTCATCAGATTATTTTCATTTGCACTAATCATAAAATACCTTATTTTAACAGTCTATCAGGTTACGAAAAAGAAACATTTCATTATGAGATTTCAACAATGGCCAAAACAAAGGCTATTTGGGATACTCAGATTTTCAAAACTATCCACTGATCCAGGATACATGGAAGCTCCATTGTTTACCTTGAGTAAGTCACTTTTACAGTTTATAAGATTTAGAAATTTTTAAGTTCTTGTGGCTGGAGAATATTCATTATTTGGCTCACTGAATGAGCTTGCTGTCATACAAAAGGCAAAGAATTCGAGCCCTAAGGAGTGGAAACACAATGTGATTTTGTATTACAATATCGGGCTGTAAAGCAGACAGAGTAAACAGACAAGATCTCTCTTAGCTGTGAAAGTAGTTCAAGACAATTTGGACGTGGTATTTTGAATTAGTGTGATTTACCTTCTGTGTTAACACCCATTAGGTTTCTATTGATTAGCTGCTTTAGTGATATCAGCGAAGCTCTGGAGCTTTGGAAGACTGCATATAGGGCTTCTCATGGGGCGAGGGGTAGCAGTGTGACAACACTTACTTAGAAGAGCCTGAACTGTCCCCGAATGACCTGAGGTGGTGACAGTTATTTAATCACTTTTGCGTTAAAAGTTCTGTGCTCCAGCTACACGTACCTACGCTGCCCTTTGTAACCATTCGCTCCTTTGTGCTCACGCTTGCATTTTTATGCCCATACGGAAATCCAGCTCGGAGGACTGATTCAGCCCCCTCGCAGAGCAGCTAGCCTTGCGACAGATCGTTTCCAGAAGAACCCTTACCACACAAACACGGGCAAGGCCAGCGGTGGCTATAAAGGGCAAGACAGGCCTTTGCAGAGCAAGGGCAGACTTACGTTAACTATGTGCTTTAAAACAGTCACTTTGGCAACCGCACTCCTTCTGGGAACAACATAGATCTGACAGATTCAGACGACCGCGTAAGTGCTGTGCAATACTTTTACTTCTTAGTTCTAGAGAAACAAGGTGGGAAGAATGACGGAAGGAAACGAACACGGGGTGGATGGCACTGACTGCCTGAGAAACTGCCGCAGGTACGGCGCAAGCTGTGCAAACCATCTGTCCGTGCGTTCTTTACCCAACCGCCCGGAGCACAACGGCTGCGAGGTCCGTACTGACACCCGCCAGCCGCGGAGCTTCACACGCTGCTCCCAGCGCAAGGCAACCGCCTCCGCTGGCGGGTGGTTCACAAGACGCCAGGGAAGCTCGGGCCCGCAGCGCAGGATCACCGCCTTTGCCAGGAGCCGAGGCGGGGGGACGGGGCTGCGCTAGACTCGCCACCTCCCCAAGGCAGGAGGACTCTCCGCGGCCTCACCGCCACCGAGGCGCCGACCCACCCGGCGGCGATCGCCCCGCCGGCTGCCAGCCGCCCCTCCGGGCAAAA
>Ga0065711_1034434_pt1 | contig 23771 bp, 16 predicted proteins | sample Hoacrofraction12_FD_59098 | JGI IMG/M metagenome (GOLD analysis project Ga0065711, IMG submission 59098) | Hoatzin crop microbial communities from Cojedes, Venezuela - Epithelial fraction 12 v2 (version 2) | ecosystem: Host-associated > Birds > Digestive system > Esophagus > Crop | place...
TCTCCTTCTCTGGAGATATTCAAGACCCGCCTGGACAAGGTCCTGTGCAGCCTGCTGTAGGTGACCCTGCTTCGGCAGGAGGTTTGGACGAGATGACACACAGAGGTCTCTTCCAACCCCTACTATTCTGTAATACATTCATTCTGTGGAATAGTACTTTGTACAGTTAAGAAAAAATAAAGTTCTTTATGAAACCTCCTGTAGTTTTTTCTGTGATAGTGGAGTACTGAATACGAAACTTGTAACGCAACAGTACCTTCTGCAGTGGCATTTGCTGGTCTTACTGGTTCTTATTGGTGACACTACTTCATCTTAACAAAACATAATGGTAGAAAATTCTAGGGTGGCAATGAAAATAAGCGTAGATCAAGCATCTCTTTTTTCTCAGTTTCTACAGAGGAAAAGGTATTTTATTTAACGGTTTATAGAACTGTTAAGAGAGAATTGAGTAAGAAGATTTCTTTCCCTGCTTTCCTTCTCTACCTTGCTGTGGATTTACTATTGCTAGTTGTCTTCAATTCTGCATGAGATGGACCATGAGTGCCTTTGTCTGAATACATATCAATCATATTGTAGCTATTAAACACAGCCTGTGTGGGCGTTTGTACTGTGCAAGCAGAACACCCATCTGTCATCATCAGAAAATTCAGGACAATTTCGTGAGATCCAATAGAAAAGAGTGGTATCAGCAGCTATCTGTCATGTTGGTCGTATGTGTTATGCACTGAAAATCTGAGAATTGTTTCTACGAACACCTTCAAAAGCAAAATCTAACAGCCTTATATATCCTTTTGGTGGTTACTCTATGCAGAGTCAGTGAAATATAAACCAAAATATCCTTCCTGAAGTCCTAAGCGACAAAAGCAAAATGGTGCTATTGTAAAATGTATGGACCTTTTGTCACCTGAAGTTTGTATGATTTTGCATTCCCATTTTTTCCACCTGCTATGTCTGTGTTTTCTGAACAACTGTCAGACAGCATTAACTCTGCAAAACAACTTTAAATAAGAAATTTAAATGGTTTATGTGCAAATAGCTTATATTATCTACATTTCTTCATTGTATGGAATTTGGCTCAAATTTCAGGGTTTAGAAAGTTTCAACCAGAGAAATTGTTCCAAATGTCAATGCCTGAGTTGAAGTATCTTTTGCAAGGGTGGTGATTTTCATTCTGTAATCAGTCCAATTTCCAAATATTTTGGAATCTCGACTCCACCTAGAAAACATTGTTTTCGTTACAACTTATAATTCATCATTTTATTAATTTACTATCTAGATCTCTAGACAACTATGAATCTGTTTTATTGGTGTCTTCTGTACCAAATAAATTGCTTTGTTAAAAAAAGGGGCATCTTATTATTCAAGATATAAAGCTATGTGACTTCTGCTTTCCACATTCTGAATTTACTAGTGCAAGTACTTTAGTGCTCATAAACGGATTAAAATTATTATGAATGTCTGGTGGAAAAGGAATGTTCTAAAATAGAAACTCAGTGTCTTTGCTCTTTTTAAAACTCACATAAATCCTTTTAGCGGAGAGATTTTGATTGAATCATTTATTCTATGTGATTTCTGCAACTTTGACCATTTCTCTCTTTTTCTCAAGTGCTTCTTTGGGAAGCAATCTTTTTCCATAGACATGAATAGTTAAAGAGCCTTTTCCCCTCACCACACTAAGTGTATACATGAACTTGCACTTTGAAATACTTCTGGAGTACTAGAAGCTAGCTGTTTATCCTTCAGATTCGAAAGGTTTCAACTGTATCTTTCTGATCAAGAGTGACTTTAAATTTCTGCATTCTTGTTCCTGTACCATCAAGATTTTCTGCACCTGTCTTCATAGCCTATTGAAACAGCATGTTTGGGTCTAGATCACATATGTCTGTCCACGAGTATAAAAAACCTCTTTTCTAAACATATGCGTAGTGTAATTATTTTAAAGCACTTCAGCATACAAAGGTGCAGATGCTAGCTCAAAGTTTCTATACATTGTCTTCAACATCTTAATGATTTAATTTTTATAAACATTGGAGAACAACTAATACTGACAAAGTGTCCAGATGCAGTAACCGAAGAGAATAAATAGTACACAAAGATCTGAACTGGATCTCTAGGGCAAGGTTCATCTAGAGAATCTCAATGCGTTTTAATATGGTCAGCTGTAATGTCTAAGAAAAAGAGATTGTAGACTATGCTACAGTACAAGAGAAGTAAGTTGCCTTGAAGGCTAAGGGCAAAGTTTGTGTGGCACTTTGAGTAGGTAACACAGTAGGTGTTTCAAGGAGATAAAGGAGATTTGAACATCGTATTCAAAACTACAATACAAATTGAATAAATGTATTCTACCTTACAGAATCATTGTGCAGTGGATAAACTGTTGAAGGATAGGAAGAGGTATACTGACGTAATAGTGTGCAGAACGGGTTAAGACTGGTATTCAAGACCCCGTCTCCAAAGCTGAGAAATTTCAAGAGTATATAATAATTTTTATTAGCTTTAAACTTTCTTAGAAGCCTCTTATTTTGAAAAATGTCCTTCCACTAAAGTTGTCTTTTAAGCTAAACTCTGGTTTTAAATAGTTGAATAATATCCATCAAATAATGGTTGCTGTTTGCTGTGTTCATTTTATTTATTTTTAAACAGTATGTTTTTCTCAGCAGTATTTTCATAATTCATTTGAATAGATAAAAATAAGATGAAAGCTCTGTATATTGTGTAATGAATAATTTGGCTACCAAAGGGTCCTGTGAATGACCTGTTTGTTCTACAGTCTGTTTGGCTTCATAACCAGTGTGCTGTGCCTGAGAGGCTTACTTCTTATGTATTTCAAATGATATTATGGCATGATATTTTATTGTCCAGGAGTGTTTGTTGGCATGATAGCCATGAAGCAGACGCCAATCAGTTGGCATGTGGAAAATCTAGCAGAAAAGAAACTGGACTGTTCCTACTTTGTAGACACATGGTGCAAATATGTTGCTCTTCAATTCACAAAGTTTTTGTGTATGTAAGAGACTTGCAGAATAAATACTATAAGATTTAGTTAATGTTTTGGGTTTTTTTTTTAAACTTTCTATGTGAGGGAGGTAGCAAGATAATTGAATGGGCAGAATTAGAAGAAAGGCACTAGGGAGGACCTGAACTGCATTTTAAAGTTCATGAATAGAGAATTCTAAATGAAGAAAAATATTTCTAAATAATAAAATAGTGTTGGGGAACCTGTATTATGTGGAATCGTCCCTATCACACACTAAGATATAATATAAACGTTCTGTAAGCTATCTTGGAATAAATGATCAGTTTTATGATGCTGCATTTCAAGTAAAAAAAATTGCCATTCAGGTGTGACCATAAAGCTTTGCCAGGAATAATTGGATTGTAAGAAAATTTCCAGTTCTTAAAAATTCATACATATGGTGCAGCAAAATAATGGCAGGAACGGATAGAACAGAAACGTAGAGGAAATCATTTGCTTCTAACTTGGTCTCACAGATGAGAAAAATCTTAAAGAGAATTATCTTGAATTTAGTTTTCTCGTGTGAAAAAGGTGAAAATCCTTTACCCTTAAAGAAAATTTATCTTTCTGAGCTTAAATTAATACCTTGATATTAATGCTATACTTGCAATTAGAACAGTATTATAACTGGTTTTCCTGTCTCTTGAACCATTCACATGAATCTTCTTTAGAGGCTTTTAAGTGTTTTCACAGAACAGAAGGAGATAAAGGAAAGCAAAGGGGAAATGTTGATAGAGGGAATAAGGGAGAATCTGGGAATGATATGTTTATCTCTGAACCTATTGATGAAGATGACAGCTGAATGGGCAGGAGCACAAATTCAACGTTTTGAGGTGAATGACAGGGTACTGAGAACTAAGAAGTAGCATCACAAAAATGTGAGGCTTGTATCCTGTAGCTGCCACTCATTAGCACTGAGCTCTCTTTTATTGTGAGGCAAAAGAAGTACTGTCTTTTCTTTTGACATGAAATTGTTTTCAATAGAAAGATTGATAAAGACCTAGATTCAAAAAGGGTTTTATGAGGATGGCATTCTTGCAAACAGATACTTTTGGTGGAAAGCAAAGTCCCCAGAAAGTTCCATCTGGGTGTGTTCTTATAGTTGGCTTACTGCTCTCGCTTGCACTGAAAGGAAAATTCTAAACTGTTCTGAAATAGCAAAATCTCACTGTAACAGTTTAGGAGTGGAGGGAAGACAAAGGAAAGTCTCATCTAGCTAGAAGATGCTCTATCTTATTAGATAGTTCTGTTGGAAGAGACCTGAATGGTCAACTAGTCTAACTGCATGACCTGTTCAGGGCTGACCAGAAGTTAAAGCATATTGTGAAGGTCATTGTACAACTTTCTCTTTTTAACGTGCTGACAGACATGCAGCATTGAACAATTCTCTAGGAAGCCTGTTCCAGTGTTTGACCTCCCTCTCATTAATGCTTCCTAATGTCAAGTCTGAACCTCCCGTGACATGGCTTTGAACCATTCCCAGGCATCCTGTTACTGGATATCAGGAAGGAGAGATCATCCCCTAAACCTTCACTGCTTCTCCTCAGGAAGCTGGAGTCAGCAACGATGTCATCCTTCAGCCTCCTTTTGTCCGAAATGGACAAAAATCACAGTTCTTAGCCACTCCTCACAAGACCTGCCTTCCAGCCCTTACACGAGCTACGCTGCCCTCCTCTGGGTGTGTTCGAGTACCCTAACATTGTTTTTAAGTAGTCTGTCCCAGAACAGTACACAACACTCAAGGTGAGTCTGCACCATTGTTAAATACAGTAGGATAATCACCTCTTTTGACCGGCCAGTTATGTCACACAAGTTTAAAAACTAATAAAAAATTAAACTATGCTGCAGCAGTCAGGTCAGAGCTTAACATGTGACATTTGAACACAATAGAAAATTGTCTTTTTTCATAATGCAAAACACTGTGCTAACTTCTAATGAATAACAATGGAAAATAATATGGTGACAATGTTACAGTGGCAAGAGATAAAAGACTTTTAATGTTTGAATATGATAATAATCATTCCTTCTGGTCTGTCTGCCAGACGTTAGGAATTCAGATTTATTTTCAGTCACCTGTGGAGATTTTTCCAAAGTTATCAAACAAGCAGTAATGCTTGTTATTATTTGCATTGTTCAACAGTGAAGGTCTTGGTGGCAGCTTGATAGAAATTATATATGGAAAAATATCTAGATGATGAACCTGGAATCTAATTACATCAAGGCGATCTATTGGCATTTTCCTTTAAAAAAACATATTCTATAACTATGTGGCATTGCAGGACAAATGTTCTAAGCACAAATCATAACTGCTGCACTGAAATAATTGTAACTCAGATTTTCTTTATTATATTAGAGTTTCTTCCCCAATCAGTCCCTTAGTAGTGTTCCTACACATTCTGAATAACGTCCACCAATTCTTTTTTTGTAAAGCATTCTTGCTACACGTAAGAAACAAATCCAGAAATTTAACCTTTTGGAATCACATAAGAAAGTATTCCCAAGTGGCAGGAACATAGAATCCTAGTGGGTTTCCTAATTCCTCTTGCTTTCTTTATCTTATGCAAGATGTTTAACTTTCTTAGAGGCTCCAGAAAAATATTTTGCACCTTGTGGTGTGCAGGGCATTGGGGTGACATGAATACTTTGGGAACTCTTGGACAGGGTATTGAAAAGAGTTTGCACTTGATAGCCTCAGGCAGTCCCTTTTTATTCTTTTTTTCTTCTTTGAGGTGTTGTTCTGAGTCCTGATGGACCATGTTCCACTGTTATTGTTATGAGCTTTGTATCTGTTCACTGTTATTATTCTGAGCTTCATATTCATATTCACTAGCCCTCATAACAGGAATTTCTAAAGTTTGTGTATGGCCTTATAAGTCAGAATGGGACTGACAGAGATTGCAGAATACAAAAGAAGACACATCTACCTGCAAAGCTGGAGTTACTCTTCAGCTTCATTCCAGTCTTGTCTTCACGTACAACATGAACCTCAAATCTGGGAACACGCTGAAAAGGCCACCAAAAGACAGCACATGTCACAAATGTCCTGAATGTCCCTGACATCTGAGGTAAGGGTTTATTGACAGAAAGTATTGTATGCTTTCCATAGACACTTGAGATTAAAAGAAGACTAGGCAGAGGTCACGTTCTAAACACTGCTTCAGATTTGATAACTAAAAGTAGCTGGAAAAAGAAATATAGGTAATGATCTAAACATACATATTTTTTTCAGGAATAATACTAATGGAAATAAGTTCCCTGACTATTTTTACCCCTTAACTGTGAAGCTCCAATCGACCAGCATGTTTAAATAAATTCCAATGGCTCTTTAGTGATCCCTACAGTTTTTATGACGGTAACTGCACCGGGTTCTGTGAAAATACAGGGCTGTTAGCAAAGAGTAGCTCTGTGAATACCTTAAGGAAAGAAGGCAACTTTGAGGTAATTGTTTTTACAAGGGAGCAAGAAATTCACACAAGCAAACACACTCAAGCCTTAGATCTATAGGAAAACAAAGGCTCATTCTTCTTCTGCAGCTTCTGTTCATGGAAGATCTAAACATCTTTGCACACTTGCCTTGTGTATGGACACAATAATTAAGATCTGTTATGCAGCTTTATTTTCTATTTTTCTATTTTTAGACTTGATATTCTTTGGAAAACTTAGTGAGAGTCTTTCTGATTGCACATAATTTGTCTTGTGGGCAAGACTTCGATTTACCTGAATTCAGGTGACTCTATTAAGGATACTTGCCCTATCATACTTCTTTAAGAAAAAGTGGAAGCTGAAGGCGATTTTCCTGGATGTAGGATTATCTAAAATAATTTAAAAACTTGCACAGTCTATATCTTTCAGATGTGATCAGGTCTAGAGATTTTGCCCATAGATTATTTTATCATGGGAATATCTTATAGTGAAGTAATCTACCAAGACTATGGAATGACACTGCTTTTTAAAAGATGTTTCTAGAAGTCAATGCTTTTCAAGCAAACCAAATGGACTTCACCGAAAAGTACAGAGCTGTAGTATATTCATAACAACATATCACAAATATCCTTCTATGGCAGGAATCAGTTTTTCTTTTGTAATATACTGAGGATCAGCTTGAATATTTTCAGCACTTTGGTGTGATAGCAGAGCTTGAGTCTCCATCATTTCATTGCTCTCCCAAATTAATATTTCTGGTAGAAAAATAAGGCTATAGGTGTTAAAAGCAAATGTAGAACTACTATGCAAAAATGTGTGCTCATTAACACCTGAAAAATGCTTGTCACAATTACATGCTGTAATTATGACATGTAATGCAACTGAATGTAGTTATATCCATTGCAATCATTGTTACAAGATATACAGCCATGCACACATTTGGGCAAAAAGTTGTATGAACTTTATCTCAATGTATTTAAAATCTCAAATGCTGAAATATTCTCACAGTCTCTAGTAGGTTCCAAGAAGGCTCTTAGGCAATAATTTCTGAAATGCTAATTCAGATGTGGTTAAACTGCTTTATATTTTAAACCTCTAAATAGATATTTTGAATCATGAGAGTTCAGGGTATATAAAAATATTTGTGTTTCTTCACTACACTTCAGAGAGTCTTGAAGACTAGAACAAGATTTTAATGGTATAGAGTTTAATTTTCAGTGACACAGAAAAATTTTCTACACTGTTGAGGTAGGATCCTCCGTCCATGCCTTTTGTTAAAACATAATTGGGTCTACGGAAGTCATATGTTAGACTTTTATCACTAGAGGAAAGAAAGTTTTGCTAGAAATTATTCAGTTTTTCATCTGTCAAGGAAATCTCTAAAAAGGGACAGAAAATATAAATATCTCAGATTTATACTTTCTGGAAAAGCTGGGTATGAATGTACTTCAGAGATAAGTAGTGCAACTCGAAATTGTTCTTTGTAGGCAAACCTGACAACATAAAAGGTTTTTTCCAACACTTACATAGTTTGAAAAGAAGTTGCAGAAATAAGACAGAAAGACTAAAAATGATTCACTTATGTCAGTTAACTCATTTAAAGAAAAAATGTTTTATAAATTGTGGGAGGGAGGGCTGCTCTTCTAAAAGCAGCAATAATTCGAGTAAAACCTAGCTATTTCTTGCGTTGTAGGACTTTGCACTGTGGAATAATAGTAGCCAGGAGAACCTTAGTGATCTGTCCAGATGTTGCCACTAGCCAAAGACTGGAATACGTGCCTGGAAACTGCAAACAAAAATCGAAATGTCTTTTAGAGATATGGTTTGAACTAAACTCCTCATGTTTGAGGAGATGAGCCTTGGCACTCCTGGTCAGCATCTGGGTTTCAAGAAACATAATGATTTGGTGTTCTGAATAGATAAGTAGGTGTTTGCTGTACTTGTTTTATGTGAGTCTGAAAAAGGTAATTTTTTGCCAAATGTTTTTGGCATATTTGACAGAAATAATTGAAAGTCTACTTCTAGCTGAGAATCTGTCTGTCCTCCCAATTATGTCTGTTTTACAGAAGAGAAACATACAGATGTTTAGGTTTGCTCAGTGCCTAATTCTGTTAATTCCTTATAATTTCACCTTGTGTGAGAGAGGTAGATATTTCTTTCTATATCTCTGATAACATAAAAGATCTTTCATGACAAAAGAGTGCAGCTCATTTTTCCTAAGACCTCAGGTAATTTTCTAACTATTGTAGTACTCCTGTATAACCAATATGACTCATTTCACAGCTACAAATGGAAGATTCAATGAATTACAGGAAATTTTGTCTGTCAGTGACTGACGGATTAGAAGGGAAATTTTCATTTCTCTCATGTTACTTATGAAACATAAGTTTTGTCAAGCTTATTTTTAAAAAGTGATGTATCTGGCAAACTGCATAATACACACTTTTAAAACACTTGAAATGTGTAATCATATAAGCATTTTGTATCAACGTTTTCAGTCTAGGACTGCACATTTATACCACATCTGTCCTACTACAGAAAAAGATATGAAATTGCTGAAATGCATAAAAGAACAGTACCAATTCATATTAAGATACCAAGAAGTGACACCATTACAAAAAGGCACATGCTGCATTAACAGAAGTAGGCGACTCTATTCCTAATTTCTTAAATATCATGACTACTTCAGTTTTGACCATGGAAAACTGCTTCATGAAAAAATTAATCATGATATTTTTAAGACAGTATGATTTAGGTAGACAGGACAATCAAAAAACTGTTATATTTTGTAATAGTGTGCTTGTCTAAGGCTTCAGGAGAGCCTGTTTCAAAGAACTAAAATTCTTAAACCATAGCTGGAAGATTTCTATTTCTGTGAGCAGTCATTGCATAAGCTTACCACATGTGGATGACTTAAAAACACAGATGTGACCTCTTCCCAGAACCATTTTACCAGGATAACCACAAGAATGTAGAAAAGTTACTTGCGAATTATTTAAATCTTACCGTTCTGGTTTCTGATATCAGATTACTTTTGTCATTCTAGTGCAAGATAATAATACAGTCTATTCTATAACGCAATGTGCATACTAATGAAGTTATGCTGCTTATATTTAACACAAAAAATATTTTGCTTACTTCTTGAATATTTATTTAAGGCCCACATTGTGTACATAGTTGCACCTGATTTACAGCTCCTCGTTCTGATTTTTTTTAGTCTGTTCTTGCAGTATCTTCTTCAAATTTTCTTATCATATGCAAATTGCTCACAAGGATCTTCTTGTAAGGCTGTTATTTTCAGACTGATGGTGATACTCTCCCAGATTCTTTGGCTTACTCATTTTTAAAGGGAAATAAAGTACATACTAGAAATATGATTAGATTAGCTGATCATGTCTAAGTAACCCTTCCTTCTCTTTTCTTCTTCTAATGATCAATTTTCCCTCTTTTTTTGTCTAACTGCACTACATACACATAATTGAAAAATCAAGAATATTGTTAGCAATGTCCAGATTTGAAATTTAGATGAAAAGCAACAGTGGACACAGCCTCGGAAAGTATTTTATCGCAGAAACAGACAATAATACACTGACTTTAACAATATATCTTTAGAAATGTGTGGATCTTGTTACCCGATGAAAACTTTCCCTATAAAAAGAAAATTATTTTAACAATTGCAAGGCAATTTTTCCAGTCCTTCCTTTCCACATGATTTCCAGCTTCCTCTAGTTCTGGTATCTTCCTCTATTGGAAAACCTGAAAATATTTTTGATCCTTAGTTTCACTGTTTGGTGACCAGACTTATCTAATTTTCTAACCTGCAGTATCTTACAAACTGGAACAACTCACCAAGCAGTTATCAACAAAACTGCCACAATCGATAACTTATTATCTCATAAAACCTGAAATTATTATTGTAAATGTTAGTAATCTGTGATTACTGGGAAGACAAGTGCAATGTAATTCAGTTTTATCATTAATCTAAAACCTAAGTATATTTAATAAAGTTGATGGGAATCAATTACAACAGTTTAAAAAGATGATGATTTTGGCTCATGCTAGTAGCAAAAGCACAACTCATATGTAATTATAATGGTAGTCTTGCAACAGAACATACTATTGTCAAAAAAACTGCCTCAGAATCTAACTTCCTTCTTTTTGGGGGGTAAGGGGATGGGAGGCTTTGTACAGTATGGTCTTAACACTTTGGCCTCTTATACTTTATACAGAAATGAAAAATGAGTTTTGTAACAGGGCCTTAGAAAGAACAAAGAGATTATGCTGTTGGGAAAGGACAAAATTATAAAGGTGGCTGGGTTCCCCTATACCGACATCCTGTTCCTTCCGTCCCATAGCTCCTATTTTTCAGGTGACCACTTCCCAATTCCCCATTTCCCACTTTTCCTCATGAGGAAGTCCTTCCCACAAGAAATACCCTCCCAAGTTGTCTCCCCACCCTTGTTCCCCTCCTACAGATAACTGTAAATGCATTCTGCCACAAAGCACGGGACAAACTTGGCATTGCTCTTCCAGCATTCCAGTTATATCCCACTTTTCATTCAAAATAGTTGTGGAAGTAGTTGTGTGCTTGCACAGTCAGAGAGGTAATGCTTGCTGCTGCCTGCTCCTGAATATAACATCTCTTCGCAGGCCCTTCTATACCCACTTGACCTCCCAAGCTTCTCCAGATTGTACACCCTGCCCTCAGACCCTCGTAAAAACCGTTGCTCTGGTTGTCAACACCGCTGCACTGGTCCCACGTTCTCCCTTGCTCTGCTGACAAGACTTTAGTCAAGGCTCCTCCTGGAAGGGCTTACAAAAGCCAAACTCAGGAGTTACTTATCAAAGCTGGAATGGAGATGTGATGGCAGAAGATATGGACATAGCTAGGGAAAAATGGACCTAAAATTATTTGTGATGTTCATGGGGAAAAATTCTATACAGCTTACACAGAATGTTCTGAATATGTCATCTGTAAAAGATCTGCAGAAAAGCCAGCAACAGGAATCTGAGTGTTGGAGCCCTCATCAAGGAAGAAGAGAAATATGAAGAAAGCAAAGGTGCATTTACATGGATCCATTAAGAAGTTGCTATACCTTGGAGCAAAAACTGGGGAATGTCTCCCAACCTGAGGATGTAGCAATAGCTACAAATACGGCTGATTGCCCTGAATTACTGAAGCAAATCCTCCTAGAAGACCAGCAGAAGCCCTAAGTGAACTGCTGTGTGTATTCATTGCTCCGTACTGGTTCTCATCTGTCTGTTCCATAATTAGAACTTCACCTTCCTGATTTTTATTCTAGTTTCTATATTGATTTTCTCCTCCTATTCTCCCTTGTGAATATTCTGCTATCAAGGGTTCGTTTCCTTGGATGATATTTAACAGAGTATTTCATTCAGGTGTTTATTTTTTCTGTCAAACTTATGAGCAACCAGCCCTTTAAAGTTTTAAACTAGCACATCTCAATTTGAATTTTTTCTGGTGATTCTGACAGCCCTGTAAGCTCTTTCGTCACATCCTGTTGATAGGTTTTTCAGTCACTTACAGATGTTTCTAATCAATCAAGTAGACATTTAAACTGCACAGAACACTTTCTGTGCTACTTAGTTACACTTTGTTACCCTTACTCCTCCCTTTTTCTTATCTTAAAATATTTCAATCCAGATCCTGTTAGTTACATAAGATAATTAAACATTTGCATCCCATTATTAATATTTAATGTAAATATTCTATTATCACCTTTATTAAGTTTTTGTTATGAATATTTTAAGATTAAATAAATTCTTCACTGTTAAACATTGCAAATCAACTTGGATAAGAAAGACAATTAAACCTACTTACTGAAACTTTATACAGAAAACAACTTAAATTGAGTTACAGAAAAAATCTTATGATTTATTTATGATTACAAGTATTAAATGTAATAATGCTTGGGTGGGTATAATGACAAGATTAACAAACCATGTAGAAATTAACCTACATAAAGTTGGTAACTTTTGTGTTGGAAGCTGAGATCCATTGTATACAGTAGTACAACAAACAAAGATTTAACTCGGTATCAGGGACATCACTTCACTGATGGATATGGGAAAGGAAGAGAAAGAAGACAAGAATGTTTGGTTACGAATTTCATTAGCTCTTCCAATTTTTAAGATTTTTAGTAAAACAAAATAACATGGTCTTATTTTCCAGTTTCAATTTGGAAACAATTTGAACATTTAAAACTAAAATATTAGCCTTAAAATAGCCTTTTAAATAACTTTAATAAAATTTTAAATTAACAAGAACATACATAAATAACACCTTGAAAGAAAGGCACAAAAAAGAAATGTCTATTTCAAATAAATTCAAATAATTCACAATAAAGTATAGTAAAAGACTAAACTTAAATAATTTACAACAGAAAACAACACTGTTTAGGAAGAAAATTTTTTTGTTAGTTATTTAATTGTCTTCAGAATGTTAGTTAAAGAAAAATGATGCATTATGTTACGGATCACAAATGTAATGCAAAACTGAGTTGGCTTCGTACATAATTCATGCTGTTTAAAAGTAAGAAAGTAGATTTTAGACTTTCTGGCAGCTCTGTAAGTATGTTTTTTATAATTGCAAAGTCCAAATCTGACAGTGTATGTGGACTTGTCGTGACTAAAAGAGAAGTTAAACTAGTTACATAAACAGTGTAAATTATATTTCTGAATAAAACCATAAGGTAGGCAGGTATTAAAGGGCTCCTTTCAATACATGTATAGAACTTGGGTATATGGAGACACTTCATTACATATTCAAGCTCCCTAAACAAAGAACTACGCTCCATCTTGTATAAGGAGGGAAATATTAACGTTTAGATATTCGGTGAAATTCTGACCTGTACTTTCTCGCAAAAAAAAAGTGTTAAGTATATTTCTTTGGTGCAGCATTCTTCTTCCTGAACTGGAAAGTGCTGTAAGGCACCAGGCAACGAGGTTCATTTAGATATGACATAAGGAAGATGATGTCTGGGAGCTTTCTTGATAAGTATTAGGTATGCTTTTATGTACCAGATCATAAAGGCAAGGCGAGTTATGACAGATCTTTGTCATGTAAAGCTATTTTATTTTTACCTGTAACTTTGTGCGTAGCCCACATCCTTGCTGTCTCTCTTTTCGTGGTGTCTGCTTATGGTGACACCTAACGGTGGTCCTGTCAGTGCTTAAATTCCAGTATTAAATTACAGTAAGCAATGGCTATTCAGTATATTTTACTGTCAAGTGCTACATGTCTTCGGGAAATACACTAGGCTGGTCATAACCCTGGAGGAAACTTACCTCACAGGACAGATTTTTTTTCACTTATAATACAATTCTAACAAATATGAAGAACGACAACAGCAAAAGTGTTAGAATTAAACAGTTCCATTTTGCAAGTAGAACACATACTTGCATACATATATATTCCCAGCCTTCATATAGCTATTTTTTTACATGACAAAGTCCATTTGAGTCCTGCAAAGCATCAATATAACTTGTTTCTTTAGATCATCACAGAAGAAAATCTTTTCTTCCCACTAAAGTTCAGTGTTGTAAAATTGTAAATAGCAAAATTTGACGTGTTATTTACTATGTCTTTTTTTTCTTCAATTAGACACTCTTTTGCAGGATGCATTTATGGAAGATAATAGTATGACAGAATAAAAATGAGAAAAATCTTTTTCACAGTATAGGGTAAAAGAAGTTACTGATGTTAAAATATATGTTCTTCATTTTAAACACTTCTAAAGGTATTTTTACTCATCCTACACTACATTGTGGGCTAAGAAAGAGTTTAGAATTGAGAAGATCCAGTCTGTCCAGGTCTTTATGTCCTCAGAGTTCTTTAGTGGGATTTTATACTACAAAATCCAGAAGAGGTTCTTTGTGTCTTCATTAAAAAAGGAACTTATAGAATTAAAGGCAAGTGTCAGAGAAGAGAAGAGATGCACAAATATATCATGCTAAAAGGTCTCAGCTGGCTTGATTTTAATCTGTCTTTCCTCAGCAGCAATGACAAACTGATTCTCAAAGTGTTTTCTGCTAAAGGTTCTGTTTCTTGGAAAAAAGCAGCAGAACACCTGTTGTACTTAACAGAATGCAAATGAATGACAAGACCCAATTAGACTGTGTTCCTAGAAATGGAAAAAAAAATCTTCAAGATCCACAGCTAAAGAACAGCAACAGTATGAAGATAAATGAAAACTAGTTTCACTGTTGGCTGGAACCGTGTTTCCTTTTTTGGTGGGGATCACAAAGGTTTTCCAAATACAACTTTACAAGTCATTTCTAGCCATTTAGATTTTTATTAGTGTATTCGAATTCAACTTCAAAAAAATCTATGCAAGCTGCAATCTAGTAGACAATTTTAACTATGGCAACAGCATACATCAGTAAATTTTAGATATGCAGCTCATCATCACTCTTAGTAAAGTGCAATTACTTCACAATTCTAGGCATAAGTTCTATATTATTAATTGTTTTATTGTATTTATTATTATTTACTTTTACCTGTTTACACAGATCACACCATTTGTAATTCAGTACTGAATTACATTTATATATGTAACTCCTGTACTGAATCTATACTGCTATTTAACTGTAAATGGACTTCAGAATGCCACTTTGTTCAGTGTGTTGCAAAGGTTAATTGTCAATAAACTCAGGAAACAAATCTCAATTTTTGAAGTTCTGTGACTTCTGTTTCAGTTACACAGTGCAGTCAGAGAAATGCAGAAGTGACAACTAGGACTAGGCTTTGAATTTGGCATAGCAATTGTATTCCAAAAACATAATAAATCGTATCAGAATTGTTTCTTCTTTCCACTCAGAAAAATCAGTTAAATTATTGAAACTTACCTGACATTGAAATACTTTTTTATCACATTCTCCATATAATTTCTGTGTACGCATCTGACACTGAATCTCAGGTGATTCTTGGCTCAAAATCACCTTGCATCACATCTGACTATGGAAAAAGAGCTTACTGTCAGTTTCTCACACACAACTTGCCAGGCCTTGCCCATTATATTATTTCCTGGCAGTACAAAGGGCCTCTCTGTTTTCTGTTCTCAACTCACAGGCTGTAAATGTGAATTAAGGTCCAGATCCTAACATTCTGCTTCTTGGCTCCATGAAGTAGGAAGCCTTTTAAAGTAGTTAAATATTTCTTGTCAGGAAATATTGGAAGGTCTAGCTAAATTAGCACGACCACAAACAAAGTGTTGATTACCTGACTGCTGTAAAATGGTACACTCAACAGTATAACTGGCAGTCCTGAGGCTTTTTAAAAATATTATATATACACACTTGGACATGCAAGGTCTACAGGGTTGAATGGAATAATGCACATTTCTTGCAGCTGGTTTTGGCTTATTTTGTAAACAGTATTGCATGTGCTTTACATGAACCCATTTGGGGGAAACATGGAAGGATCATTATTTGTGTTCATGTGATTCTTGTTCTACCGATGGTCCACTAATGATACTTATAACCTTTACTGTCCTATTTGTGCCAAAAATTTAAGTGCTTTGTAATTCCAATTCCTTGTTAATAGAATTATTAGAATTACAGTGGCCTTTCATCTCTGTGTCTACAGTCATATTCCTTTTGTGAGACAGTCATCATGTTAAACAATATTTCAATACATTGATTAGAGGTCCAATAATTATGTAAATTTGGTTTGGTCTGTAAATTAATAAAGAATCTATAATGTATCCAGGTTTCACCTATCTGCTTCATAGATTTGTTCTGCCTGGCTACACTGCTGCATTGCATTTCAGCTCATTCCTGATGCAATGTAACCTTTTTACATTTTAGCTCTGAGTGTGACTATTTTCATTTGTATGCTTTAGACTTACTTTACAAAAATAATCTAAGAGTTACTATCTCTGTGTCTGGATCTTCCACTACTATATAATTAAAAGGATAATCTGTGGAATATGAATATAAAACAGGACTGAAGCTAAGGAAAATCCTACTGAATAATTTCCCTTTCTCCCAAGGGAAGAAGTATAAGTAGAAAATAATATAAGCTGTTCATTTTGCTACTATGCTCACTATCAGCACCTTTATTCACAGAAAGACAGAAATTCTGACTGTAAGGGCTATTGGTCTCAACTCTGTCTTGAATAGTGACCATGATCAGGTTCTCAAATTGTACGCTTGTTCTACACCATAAACATACACATCACCTTTTAAAAAATGTCTGGTGGCTATCATAGGAGATAGACAAGAAAAACAAAAAATTGTAGTCTGTGTTGAACAGCAAAAAACTTGAGCTTTGAATACACTGTGAGAAAGTCTAACCTGTTTTTCATAGTGTAGTTCAGAAGATTATGACACAGTGTCTTTGGTCCTAAGACAGACTGGTTAACTGTTTTAGTAGAAACCCAACATAAGGATATAAAAAACTGAAATGCATATTTTTGCGCTAGAAATTAACCAGCATATCATTTGATTCTTTAAAGAAAAATAAAATTGCACTTAATGTTTTCAATCTATAAAAAAAATGTTTCAAGAATTTGTTTATAACATGCAAAACTTTCATTACCTCTAAACCTCATGTTTTCTGTTAAACTTTATACAATACAGTCAGATGGACAAAAATGGCTCTAAAAGTTTTTTGGTTTATTTATCTGTCAAAGTAGTATTGATATAGTACACTCAACCCAGTTAGTGATGAATCGAAACATAGACTTAACTTATTGCTATATGTCTTTAGTATGCAACAGACAATTTTTTTTACATCAGATATTGAATTTTAACTGTGTTTTATGACCATGTTTTACTACATTGTATATATGAATACCATATGAGCTTCTACAGCATGTGAAAAATGACCAGTCAAAATGTTTTGCAATATTTGCTTTGGGTTTTTGTTTTCTGATCAGAAAATAAATCCCACATGCTAGCAGGTTACGGTTACCAAATGTACTTTATCACATTGTTTATCTGTGTGGAAAGCTTGACTGATCTCTTCTGCTGAGACCTAAACACTTAGTGAATCTCTTCATTGTACTGAAGCAATGCAAATAGCTGAGGTCAGCCACACAAATCAAAAGCCATGATAGAAATAACAAAGCTTTTGCAAGAATCGATACTGCTAACTTTTTCTTAAACATTTTAGTGTAAGAATGAAAAGACACTTACAGTGGAATATCCCACATTTTGGGGGGAAGTGTGTGAAGTCAGAGGAGAATTTGATGTCAACCAGGTGTGAAGACACTATGCTAGTCATCCAATAATTACTAAAACTGAGTAAAGAACTATCACGGCCAGAATATATTGTAAACATCTGATCCAGTGTATCATCTGTTTAATCTCTTTTTGGAGTTTTATGCTGAAATAGCAGGGGCTGAACTGCGGAGCTTGCACAACAGTCAGGTGAGAGCATCAATAGAAACATCTTTCTTCATAAGTAATTATATCACCACTTGGAAACACATGAAAACATACTGCTATTGAGAGATGCAAGTTGGTGCAGTCAAATTCATCTCAGCCATCATACAGTTCACAGGTCATGTTTTCACTAGAGAGTTGTGCAGCAAGTGTGTGAAGCTTCCTTTATGTACAAGCATGGCCAGCCATTGAAAAAGCGGTTTTCTCCATTTTTACATAGAACAATCTCTCTAACCTGATTGAAAACTGAGCAGGAGTTTTGACAGGCTAAGACCAAAGATAGCTTTTGTTACTGGCAGTGCGTTTACTACTAGTCAGATTAAAGCAGAATAAAATCTAATAACTAATCCAACAATAATTTAACAGGTAAGCACTTCCAGCAACTTCCAAATGCTTTTTTTTTTAAGGATTGAATGTCTATATAGCAATACTGTCATTAAAAGAAAATTTAAACAGAAGCATAAGGGAATATTTTAGGGGTATTCATTCAGAGAGCCAGTTCACATGCAAAGACTTTTGAAAGAGAAAAATACAGATACTTATTAGAAATCACAGAGGATAATCCAAAACACCAGAGATGATAATAATGCAGCTGCACTTTCCATGATTACTGCCTGGAAAGTAATTATTTTTAGATCAGAAAGTATAAAATTGATAATTTTAACAACATGCATTTTTTACAAGAGTAATGGTTTTCTGTATTTGCTTGGTATCAAACCGTCATTGTTCCAGATTTGAATACTTTGATATTTACCTCAGAGTAATAAGGGAGAAAACACTTTGTGACAATAGTCTGTGGTCTGTTTTTTTATCGGTGTGCACATGTAGGCAGAAGGCTGCTGAAGCAACAAAAAACCACTATGGTTGCAGCAAACAGTCCATAATTAGTATGACTTATTGTAAGATTCAGTAGCTTAAAGACAGAATATATCAAACATTGTATATAAAAGGAGTATGTAATATTCAATATTACCATAAGACTACTTTGGCTTTCAAGGTAGCTTATATTGAAAGAATACAATGTAACACTCCATTTTGAAACAGATTTTTGTCAGGTCCTTTGCTTTCCTTGTGGAATTAAAGAATCATAGAATGGTAAGGGCTGGAAGGGACATTAAGGATCACCTGGTTCCAATCCCCCTGCCATGGGCAGGGACATCTTCCACTAGACCAGGTTGCTCAGAGCTCCACCCAACCTGGCCTTGAACACTGCCAGGGAGGGGGCATCCACAGCTTCTCTGGGCAACCTGTTCCAGTGTTTCACCACCCTCATGGTGAAGGATTTCTTCCTAATATCTAAACTAAATCTGTCCTCTTTCAGTTTAGAGCCACTCCCCCTTGTCGTATCACTACACACCTTTGTGAAAAGTCCCTCTCCAGCTTTCTTGTAGGCTGCCTTCAGGTACTGGAAGGCTGCTCTAAGGTCACCCCAGAGCCTTCTCTTCTCCAGGCTGAACAGTTCCAACTCTCTTAGCCTTTCCTCATAGGAGAGGTACTCCAGCCCTCTGATCACTTTCATGGCCCTCTTCTGGACCTGCCCCAACACATCCATGTCCTTCTTGTGTTGGGGGCTCCAAGGCTGGACGTAGTACTCCAGGTGGGGTCTCATGAGAGCACAGTAAAGGGGCAGAATCATCTCCCTCTATCTGCTGGCCACGCTTCTCTTGAAGCAGCCCAGGATACGGTTGGCCTTCTGGGCTGCAAACGCACATTGCAGGCTCATGTTGAGCTTCTCATCCACTAGTACACCCAAGTCCTTCTCCTCAGGGCTGCTCTTGATCCTCTCTCCGCCCAGCCTGTACTTGTGTTTCGGATTGCCCCGACCCACGTGCAGGACCTTGCACTTGGCCTTGTTGAAATTCATGTGGTTCACACAGGTCCACCTCTCCAGCCTATCAAGGTCCCTCTGAATGGCGTCCCTTCCCTCCAGAGTGTCAACCACACCACCCATCTTGGTGTTGTCCACAAACTTGCTGAGGGTGCATTCAGTCCCACTGTCCATGTCGCTGACAAAAATATTAAACAGCATCGGCCCCAGTACCAACCCCTGAGGCACACCACTCGTCACTGGTCTCTACCTGGACATCGAGCCGTTGACTGCTACTCTTTGAGTACGTCCATCAAGCCAGTTCTTTATCCAACGAGTGATCCATCTGTCAAATCCATGTCCTTCCAGTTTAGAGACAAGGACATCATGTGGGACAGTGTTGAATGCCTTGCGCAAGTCCAGGTAGACCATGTCAGTTGCCTGTCCTTTGTCCACCAACACTGTAACCCCATCATAGAAGGATACCAAGTCATCAGGCATGATTTGCCCTTGGTGAAGTCATGTTGGCTGCCCCCAATCACCTCCTTGTTCTCCATGTGCCTTAGCACGGTTTCGAGGAGGATCTGCTCCATCATCTTGCCAGACACAGAGGTGAGACTGACTGGCCTCTAGTTCCTCGGGTCTTCCTTTTTTCTCTTTTTAAAAATGGGGGTGATGTTGCCCCTTCTCCAGTCGGTGGGGAGCTCCCCAGATCACCATGAACTTTCAAATATGATGGAGAGTGGTCTGGCAACTTCGTCTGCCAGTTCCCTCAGGACCCACGGATGCATCTCATCAGGCCCCATGGATTTGTGCACCTTCAAGTTCCTTAGGAAGTCTCAAAACTGGTCTTCTCCTCTAGTGGGTAGTTCTTCATTCTCCCAGTCCCTTGCCTTTGCCTTCTGCAACTTGGGAGGTATGGCTAGAGCACTTGCTGTTGAAGACTGAGGCAAAAAAGTCATTCAACACCTCAGCTTCCTCCACATCCTGGGTAGCCAGGTCTCCAGCTTCCTTCCGGAGAGGTCCCACATTTTCCCTAGTCTGCCTTCAATCACTGACATATCTATAGAAGACTTTCTCTTTTCCTTTGACATCCCTGGCCAGATTTAATTTTGTCAGGGCTTTAGCTTTCCTAACTTGCTCCCTGACTACTCGGATGATTTCTCTGTAGTCCTCCCAAGCCACCTGTCCCTGTTTCCATCCTCTGTAGGCCTCCTTTTTCTGGCTGAGTTTGGCCAGGAGCTCCTTCTTCATCAATGTAGGCCTCCTGGCGTTTCTGCCTGACTTCCTCTTGGTTGGGATGCATCGCTCCTGAGCTTGGAGGAGGTGATCCTTGAATACTGACCGGCTTTCTTGGGCCCCTGCTCCCTTTAGGGCTTTATCCCACGGTATTCTACCAAGCAGATCCCTGAGGAGGCCAAAGTCTTCTCTCCTCAAGTCCAGGGTAGCGAGCTTGCTGTGCACCCTCCTCAGTGCCCTCAGGATCTTAAACTCCACCATTTTGTGGTTATTGCTGTTAGAGATTGATTATAAAGAAGATTGATTATAGAATAGAATAAAATCATAGAACTAGAACATAGATTCAGCTGTGTAAACACAGCTGTGTTAAGAAACCATTCAATCGGTATGTTGCAATTGGGATAGAAACCAATTGTATGGATTGTATCAAACAGAATTCACAAAAGAAGCCGAGACGACCCTGAAACCAAGCAAGGCCTGAAACCAGCAAGGGAGAATTCTACGAAGAGAGAATAGAAAAAACTTAATAAATTATATACTTAAAGGAACGGAATGGTTGCTTACAAACTTATGAAGATTCTAGACTTGATGTAATTGGTTTAATAAATGTATATAAACTGGTCTAGCAAGTTAAGCATTGCCACTCACGGAGGTGATGGCCCAACTCTGAGTTGTGGCTAAAGCGATACCTAGTGTAACCCACTCGTGTGAGAATAAAACCTTTAACAACTGCAGCCAAGGCTGCCCTTGACTTTCACATTCCCCACCAGCCCCTCCTTGTTGGTGAGAACACGGTCCAGCATCACACCTCTCCTCGTGGGCTCCTCTATCACTTGGAGGAGGGAGTTGTCATCAACGCATTCCAGGAACCTCCTGGATTGCCTGTGCCCTGCTGTTGCATTCAAGGAATAGAATGAAGATGGAAGAAGCTTTCTTCAGTTCATAAACACAGTTTTATACAGAAATACAGTGACATTTCTTCAGTAGTAATTTTTGCTTAGGACTGGTGGTCTCATTAATGCAAAACTGTATTTTCTCAGGAGTAGTTTGGGGATTTTTTTAAATTGAAAAGTTATCAGTAAAAAAATGGTAGAAAATAGCTATATATAAACTTAGAAGTGAAGTAGAAGTGTTCTTTGTACAGATTTGTCTCTCTTGGAGCCACACAGTTCAGGCATCCTATATAAAGCATTAGATGGTGGTGTCGCATTAAAAGGGCTAAGGGAGTCTGATAAAGCAGCAAAAGGAGAGCCCTCCCATTGAGTCACGAGTTTCAGAGCGGATCCCCTTGCATTCTAAACTCCCTCTCAGGGGAGAGTCTAGCTGCGGATTATCTACTCCTAGTCCCAGACTTGGTCAATGTTTTATGTCTAAAGGGTTAAGTGTGTAGCCACTTCTCAGATTCAGCTTGCCTGTCAGAGCCTTTCCAAGGACTTTCACTTTCACTGAAACAGTTTAGCAAAGTTGAAACAATAGGTAATTTATTCAAGCGACAGTTATCACAGATTCAGGATTGCCGTTGATAAATGCTCTGTCTACAAAAGTTGAGCTCAAAGGTATTGGTTTAGTGCTTTAGTCAACAATGTGTTACTGGGGATACGTCTGACAAAGTCAGAGGCATGGCTCTTACCAAAAAGGCGTCCCTGCTTGAGGGGGGAAGAGAGGTTCAGGCCCGTTGACCCATCCATCAGGTAAAGTTGTCACTTGGCTCCTCCTCCCAAAGAGAGTTTTCAAGTGCAAATTTTTATCTGTTTCAAAATCTTTCTGCGAGGTGGGACTAAGTCAATTATTGTGTATTGATTGGCTCTTGGCATGGAATGTCGTGTCGTCAGAAGCGGGACAGAGCAGTTTGACATGCCTATGTAGTGGGCATCTTGGGATGCGCTACAGGGAGCCATCTTTTCTTGATCCGAAGCAATCTCTAGCTGTGCAGCCTCCGCTGTGCCCCATCACTTGGTTTATAATGATGGGCTATCCCCCCTGACTTCTGACTGATAAGATCAGCGGAAGTTAATTGCTGCATTTGTTAACTCTTCGGATCTTGACGACTCAGTCTGAGCATGTCTTTTGTCTTGCATTGACAAGTCCAGCAAGGCCATCAATTACAGGTGGTATATTTACTCACTTATTTTGATACTGCAATAACCATAGTGAAGCTACTGGGGATTGAAGTAAAGTAGTATTCCCTAAGGGGAAGTGTAGTGCAGTCAAAATCAGCATTAGTTTCATGTGTTTCTGTCGGAAACCAAGGCATGCATCCTCACGATTTGCACTGCTTAGTCTATGGCTTGTCTTTCTCATCTTTTAGTCTGATCTTTTGGGCAAACTGCCCTTATTGTTCACCTCTAAAGCTAACCCATAATGGATCATGTGCATAAGAAATTGCTTATTTCTAATTGTGCAAGTTGGCTCAGAACCAGCTTCAGCCTGCACAGAATAATCCACAAAACACCTCTGCTTTATGCTTGGAGAGCAGAGGGTGTGATATATCCTCAAAATGCTGAGCAGCGTTATAATGCTGCTCATTTTGCTGATCAATAGAAACTTTACCCTTGTTCTCTTCTTACTAATAACCTTTCTCATGAAGGAGTTTTATGTGAGTTTATGCTTAGCTGTGATTGGTTTTTACTCTTTGTTTTATAATTTAACTGTCAAATGTCAGAATTCCCAATTAAAATTATGAATGAGATGACCATGTTCAGTCCTAATCACAGAATCACAGAATCACAGAATAGTAGGGGTTGGAAGGGACCTCTGTGGGTCATCTAGTCTAACCCTCCTGCCAAAGCAGGGTCACCTACAGCAAGCTGCACAGGACCTTGTCCAGGCGGGTCTTGAATATCTCCAGAGAAGGAGACTCCACAACCTCCCTGGGCA
>Ga0065711_1034435_pt1 | contig 23771 bp, 8 predicted proteins | sample Hoacrofraction12_FD_59098 | JGI IMG/M metagenome (GOLD analysis project Ga0065711, IMG submission 59098) | Hoatzin crop microbial communities from Cojedes, Venezuela - Epithelial fraction 12 v2 (version 2) | ecosystem: Host-associated > Birds > Digestive system > Esophagus > Crop | place...
TTTTGCCTATATATGGGTTGGGGTTTTAACCATTCAGATGCTGTAATAGTTTTGCTATATAAACCTTGTTTTGCTGACTAATAAAGCTGTATGATCATACTCATATTGGGGTCACATCGTTACAACGGTCTGTTACCCACGCCTACACACTGCCACTGCAGAAAGATGTGAATTAATGAAGGGGAATTCTGAAAGCCACAATACAAAAGAAGCTTTTGCCTGCATCGTGCATGTCAAGTACTATTTCCCTTCTCCGATCACGGCATTTAAATCAATGACCTGTGCATTGCCACATCACTTCTTAACATAAGCATTGGTAGCGGAATTTAAATCAAATTAAGTACATAGGGATTAATTTCCTGGGGAGGATTAAGATCTTTCCATCTATGCAGAATGGTAGAATAACAAGTAAAAAGAGATATTCCCACATATATTTGAATGAGGCAATCAGCAAAGAAGAAAGTTTTTTCATTTAGGTACTGCAAAGGTAATTAAAGAGCTATAGCAGGAGAAGTAGATTAGATCTACAGCACAAAGAAGGCTAGGAGAGAGAAATATGTCTTTAATATAGACTTCAAGCTTTGGTCATGACCGGGAGGATTCTGTTGCAAGTACAGAAATAAAAGCAAAAGGCAATGCCTTCTTGGAGTGCAAGAGAGATGGTGGTAAGGAGCAAATCATGGGGGCATGGCTTCAAGGCTTGTACAAAGTGTCTGCATTGTTGCTCTGTGAATCTAACATGCACATTTGATTAGTTACAGTCCGTGTTTATGTCAAACACACAAAGTGGACTCAATTATTAATGTAAACTGTGCTTTATTTTGGCTGACAGTTAACATAGGTTAAAGGGACATGAACTTCAAGTTGCATTTACCTAAAAGGTTGTGGTTATTACAAGTAACTTTTCTCATTGTTATAACTGCAAGACAGTTGAAACAGCAGCAACAGAATCTTGTGAATGTAACAGAGCTTAAATACTTTACCATGATGTGCTAATTCTTTTTACAAAAATGGGAAAAATAATTTTGCTTTGGTAGAGAAAGATAGGTATCCCTTTTTTCTCTTCCTAAAATCTCATTAAAGCATGAGGGAATTGCTATTTTTCAGAATATTGCACTTGTTCCTTTTGCTGTATGAGATCCACTGCTGAATGAGATTATTCTAGTGACTCACGAGGTGTCTGGATGAGGTTCTTCCCTGGCTACTATCTCCCGTGTACTGCCAGGAATTACTGAGCATTGTGGGAAGCAGTCTGAGATATGATTGGTATGAAAGAAAGAAGAGAAGATAAGGTTGTTGTATTGTATTGGGATTGCATCACGTACAGCGGCGTGTTGTTACTGACTGAGAGACGTCCATGATTTATGCATTCTAAAAAACATTTGCAGACCTCATAGAATAGAACCAACCTAACACTGAAGTTAATATTGTAATTTTATTATCTCCATATTATATTGATATTTATAACTTAAGATCACAAAATACACGTAGTCTGCAAAAGCCTAACATGATATATCTCTGCTAGCATTATAGTCACTCAGAGAAGTGAAAAGCATGTCAAAAACTAGATTTTCAGCCATGGCAAGCCCCTGGGCTGTGACATGCATTTATTGAAAAACCTAAGTCTGACATGCCTTTAATTTCACTGAGATGCACATTAAAAACTGTACAACATTCACATTTCGTGTAACAAGTTTATTCTCTCTTACTGTTAGCATTTGTGATACTGTAAAACAGTCCCACAAAGAGAGGTTACTAAATGTTAACTCTATAAGGGAAATGTTTCTTTTACTTGGATACAACTGTTTTGCAAAACAAAGAACTTACTTTTTTAAGACGATTCAATACAGCCTTTCACCAGCCATTTGGAATACACATGCTTAATATTCAGTGTGCTCTTAAGCACTTCACTTAATCAGAGCCTAAGAGAAAGACCAGTATAAACAGTTTGAAAGCCTCCTGGGAAAATATTTTTCAGAAATAAAATATGAAAGTCAGCTAATCTGCCTCTGCTATTTTTAAGTATCTGGATTAAAAAGTAGAGAAATAATATTCTACAGTTATTCAATGTCTGGTTACACTTTACATGTTCCCTTGATTTACAACGGACATTTGTAGATGGGCAATAGTCAGACCTTCCATCTTTATTTTATAAATACAGATAAAATTATTTTATAATTTTTATGGAGCTCCTTTTAATACCAGCTTTTTTTAGCACTCATCATTGGGTGAGCCTTTGACCAATTTATCAATTCACCAAAATGCTTATCTAAAATACCCTGAGTGTATAAGGCAGATAATATGATTGTCAGGATATACATAAAGTGCATCATCTGCTTTCTTGTGGAAATATTCTACAGATCTATTTCAATCAGAAATACAATACAGTATGCTTACTTTACATACTACGTAACTAGTTAAACAAGAAAATCAATATTCTAGGTACTTAGCTGCATCTTTACTTGCCTGAACATTTTTAACAGCTGACTTTTACTTACTGATGCACCACACAAATATAGACATCTAAAACACCCAGATCTTATAATCCTCAAATGTCCAAATATAAAAACCAGATCTGAAAAGAAGTAATTGGTGAGGTATTTAGAACATTTTCCTTCCTTTCTTCCTTCCATGTATACGCTATTTTCAGTAACAGCTACAGAAATCTATGAGCCAAATGACTCAAATGCCACTACTTATGTTTTCAGGGAAAGTATGCTTAATATTCATGATCCATAACACTTTTACAAATGTTTTCTGACCCGCATCTACAGGGACTTCTGTTCCCTCTGCCACAGGTTTTCCTGCAGCCCAGGAGTAGCTGGGATGTGTACTAGAAGTGCTTTGGACCAGGTTCCCTCCCCTCCCTCACCCCTGATAGGGGTTGCATAAAGGTGGAAAGATGGTCCCTGCTGTGTCCCTTGGGACTTTACAGCTGTGTTATGCAAAACAGACCTAAAGCAGAGAAAAAGCTTAATTTGTTCTATTGAACTGTTAGGAAATACCCACTAAAGGATGTCTTTCCTCCCATAGACTTTCAATTTGCTTTTTGCAAGAGGTAAAACTTGACACGAACATGCACAGGCCTAAAATGTTAGGCTGAAAACAGAACACTGAATCTTTTCTAGAATACTAATTACGGCCCTTTGACCTCTACAAAATAACCTGCATCTTCAACATGGAAAATAACAGAAGATATTCTCTAGATACATAGAGATCCAAATTTCCACAGCTTCACAATCTTTGCATCCAAAGTATAGGCTATAGGATAAATCCCATTAAAATGAGTAGCTCTAAAATCACACAAAAATTTATGAATCAATAAACAACCTCAGAGTTCACACAGAAAAGGTCCTTACAATGGCTTTGTGATCCTGCTGAGGTCCACACACAACTCACAGCAATCAGTATGCTATCCAGTACTAAAGCTGTGTTGGTTTGTTTTGCACTCACCCAAAGGGACCAGCAAACAATTATTCCTCAGCTGTACGTGTAGCTTGACTGATTTACTTCTAGATGCAATTTAACTGATCTATGTGTTTTTACCTGAGGCAATTTATGTTTTTAATCCCCTATGAAATTTTGTGGTGTCATAATTGCTTTTTTTAAACTTTTGCCTTGCTTCTATATCAATGAAACTGCCACAACAGAGAGGAAATTGTGTAGCCAGACAAAAGCAAAAGGTTTTAATTTTAAAATAAATAAAAAAGAAATTAACTGACAAGGTTATTTTAGATCTCAAATGTCAAGCTTCAGGGTCATTATAGAACCATAGAATGCTTTGGGTTGGAAGGGACATTTAGAGGTCATCTAGCCCAACCCCCCTGCAGTGAGCAGGGACATCTTCAGCTAGACCAGGTTGCTCAGAGCTCGATCCAACCTGGCCTTGAACGTTTCCAGGGGTGGGCCCTCCACTACCTCTCTGGACAATCCGTTCCAGAGTTTCACCATGCTTATGGCAAAAAATTTCTTCCTTATATCTAGTCTAAATCTACCCTCCCATGGTTTAAAGTCATTGCTCCTTGTCCTATTGCAACAAACCCTGCTGAAAAGATGTTCCCCCTCTTTCCCATAGGCCCCCTTTGGGTACTGCAAGGCTGCAATCAGGTCTCCCTGGAGCCTTCTCTTCTCCAGGCTGAACAGTCCCAACTCTCTCAGCCTTTCCTCATAGGAGAGGTGCTCCTCTGATCATCTTTGTGGCTCTCCTCTGGACATAGTCCAATAGCTCCATGTCCTTCTTATGTTGGGGGCTCCAGAGCTGGACTCCAGGTGGGGTCTCACCAGAGCAGATCAGAGGGGCAGTCACTTCCCTTGACCTGCTGGCCACGCTTCTCTTGATGCAGACCAGGATACAGTTGGGCCTTCTGGGCTGCAAGCACACATTGGTGGCTCATGTCCAGATTTTCATCCACCAGTACCCCCAAGTCCTTCTCAGCCAGGCTGCTCTCAGTATAAAAAAAGGACCAATAACAAAATTTCTGAGATGTGACTGTGATCTTAGAAAACTCAATGTTAAGAAAGTCTAACACTTCCAATTAGAAAATGTCATTGCAGCCTCTTCTGGAGATTCTCACATGCTTCTCTGGTATGCAGCAGATATCTGAGTTCAGCAGAACAAGAGCCTGTAGGCTACAGAAGTTTACCTTTGTCTCACAGAATTCACATTCAGCCGAGATGTGCACTTCTGATGACTGTAGCTTCTTCCCCATTTTGTAATCCCTGAAGAACATTTTAACTCCTGAAGAACATTTTAACTGAAGCAGCTCAGTATGAACCCTCTGAGGCTGTAGCCCCACAGTCACCAGGCAGATGCAGCACCACGACCACGCTGCTTCAGAAAGCAAGTTGAGCGCATGGGACTAGAAATCCGGTGGGGCAAGACCTTTCATTCCTGAGACTCCACAAATGATTCAAGAAGCTATTTCCTCCTAGGTGCACTGCATGGAGCAGGACCCTGTCCTGCACACATGGTGGCTGAGGGAGGGAGGGAGAATTGCCAGGTCTCTGCTGCTCTCTCTCATTCCTGGGACAATATTCTCTGGAGTCTCTAGTGGTGTCTTTTATCTCTGTACATTTTGCAGCACTCATAATGATGATGGCTTACGCACAACATCATTCTAATTACATGATCAAACACAACAGAACTGCTGTCTAATTCAGCAGCTAGAATGAATGAGGCAGAATTGAAATTTCACAAGGCAGAAGAATTTCACCTGAAGTTTTTGGGGCATAATTTACTAGGTATAAAAGGGTAGAATTTAGAATGTACAAAATAATCCATAACTGTGCTTTTCAAAATTTTCAGTTAAAGGATTGGCCCCTCTATAGTTAATTTATGCCTGCTCATAATAGATTTGACAAAAAAACATGTCAGTCCATCATAGATGGAAAACCCCTGTAGTTGTTGATTTTTAAATACAGTATATGGCCAACTCTTTCTTCAAATCATTCTCTATAATCTCTTGATTTGTGTTGATTAACTTTGGAAAATTCTTCAGTTTGTCAGCATTACAGTGATACCCAGAATTTTACATGTCACCATGCAGCATGTAGAGTATTCTCTGTAGTGACGAGAAAACATCAGCCCTGGACAGCTTTGTTTACATGATCTGTGATATTGATAAGTTCCCTCTTTGGATTTAAGTTACGTTGTTTTGGTTAGAGCTGGGCTGTTTTCATCTAAATTACCTGTTATTACACCTACTGATACTACATGAGTGGCATGACACAGAAACTGTGCAGGTTATGCTCAGAGTGAAGGGTCACTCAATCAAAAAAGCTTGATCACACATAAGCAAGAAAGCTGGATAAGCTTTGCTTATCTTACTCGCAAACACAAGATTTAACGTTGTCAAAGCAGTCCAACAAGTTCTTGGAAAACAGGCAGAAAGGGTTGTCAAGAGACACAATAAGGTTTCGTGAAGGTTTGGCTAGATGTTGGAGGATGGATATATAGAAATATAGACACTGTTAAGAGTATTAATGACACAGAGATGAGTGAAATTCTCTTTAGATCATGCTCTAAAGGAATGATCTGATTCCTGCCAGTGGTTAGTGGCATGGTTATAATTTTGGTGTGTTACTAAAAATCACAGAATGGGGAAAATTAATGTCACACACAAAGATTCAACAAGTGAAGCATGGTGGGCCCTAGATTTGGCTAAAACAAGTCACAACAAAATGACAGAGTTGCCTGCTGCCTGTCCAGTGTTTTGGATTCATATGCTGACAACCTCAGCTGTCATTATGGAACTGGTATAAAGTGGGTGATAATGCAAAAGGCAGAATCCTGGGATTTTTTTTCTAAAACTCATAGAACAGAAATATTCACAGATTGTTTGGAAAAAAAAAAAAAAGGCAGCCTACTATAGTTTGCAAAGTGCTGCCTATGGCCGCTGCCTGTTTTGCCGTGGCAGGTGAGAAGCTGGGACTCAGTCCAAGTAGAGCATGCTCTCCTGGACTGACTGCGTTCCAACAGGGCCTTGCTGCACTTTCTGCCTCCTCACCTTCCACAGGTTTCTTCACGTGAAGGACTCCAAGGGGGATGTCCTACCACACCATGTATTCTACTGAAGTATGAGGTCCTTGATTCATTATGAAACTCTAAAAGAGAACACTATCTGAAATTTGCTCTAACAGAGGCTAGATCATTGAAAAACCATCCTCATCACCAGCAATTGTTGAGGCAACAACCTAGTATGAGAAGATGGTGGGGAGAACTGCAGAAGATAACAAATAACGAAGTCCTAAAAGCCAACTGCAAAACTACTAGAAAACTATTTGAAAATGTACTGTGCACTTGTCTACAATGAAAGTCATTATAATACTTTAATTTTCCTGTGTTTCACTAAAACGCTTGCAGGCTCCAAGAATCCTATTTGCAACTGGAGCACCTCTCCAAGGAAGAAAACTAGTTCATCATAGAAATCATGACTGCCAGAAAAGAGGAGCACTGATGTATGAAAATATAGTTCATTGAACATCAGACCTGACAACCTCAGAGCATCTCCAGGCTAAGTCAGCTAATAACACCATTTTTAACATTACAGGTGGTTTCACACTAAGCGAAATGCTATATTCAAGTTCAGGAATATTTTGGCCTTGAGCTGTCTTGAAGATTAACAGCGAAGTGTATGTTAATTGATGAAGCCAAAATCTCAGAAGTACTGCAGTATGAGCAGAGAAATAAAATGCAGTTTTAAATGTTTAAATTTTCTTTGCTGGTCAGAAGGTAAAAATGTCACATTGCAAAATAATCCCCAAGGGAAAATTTTTCTCTTAGGTGCACAGAAAAATTCCCATCAGGCTAAATTCTAATTCTTGTAACATCAATGTTGTTCACTTTTACTGAAGACACAAAGGACTCCTTTTAAAAGCTTTTTAAATTTGACCGGTGATGGGGTAACCTAGATGAAAACACAACATAATTTAAAGTTTACCATGCAACTATTCTTCAATGAAAAGCAGCAGTCCGATTAACCCAAATCAACAGATCTTTGTAAATGTGACACAGAAAAATGCATTTCTTTTCTTTTCTTGAAGTATCTAAATCAGTGATGTAAAGGATTAAAATAAGCAGTTTAGAATTAATTTTCTACTTCATAATTTATCTTGTGCATCAACCTGTTTTAAGATTTTGTCATATTCAGAAATATATTTATCATTTATGTGCTTTAATGATTCTCTAAACTCTGAATGCTTAATATAAAGCAAAACAGATATTGAGAAGATTTAAGAGCAGTATGATAACAGCTCTTCACAGAACAGTAGAAAACATAGTCTTAAGATTTTCACAAACTTGATTATGAATAGTATTCCTATTGGCTTCAAACTTCATATTATCTGTACCCTCACTGAGGTTTATCCTTTACATTTTTCCATATTACTATTTCATATTCCCAAATATCTGACACCCAGTTAAGAATTACACTGTTGTTTCAAAAGAATATATATAATGATCACAACCAATAACTAAAATACTCAGTATTTCTTTGATTTACATGACCTGCATTAGAAGTTGCAGCCTTTTATAGAGATCACTAGATGTTACTTTTTAAATTGCTATACTCCACCACATTATTTCAATCGCTTACAGTTATTTGACATCTGAGTCATGTAATTCCACACAGTAAACTATCTAGAGGCATTTTCCAAATGTGCTTGAACGAGCTCTTGTGTCTAATCATTCATTACTAACTTACAGCACTACAGCTGATTAGCAGTCTTAAAATATATTCATTAATTCTAGAAAGCATTTCAGAAGATTTTTTTTCAAATTCTCTGTGAGCAAAAAAGGATTTTGGAGTAACATTTTAAGTTCTATTCACAAATTACTTGTTAAAGCACTTTGCTAGGTAAGGACCTCCCCCTGCTCAAGATGAAGTTAGAAGAGATTTTCCACTGATTGAAACAGGAACAGGATCAAACCAGTAAAATCTTACTAGTACTTTGCCTATACAGTAAAATCATAATAAAATGTAATGTCTAATAAAAGAAGTGAGAACACTAATACTAAGATGTTGCGTCTTTATGGCCTTTATTTTCCTAGAAGAGGCCTGGTGTAAAGCTAGTAAATAATAACTTCCTTATCCATCTAAAATCTCAGTGAGAGTTGTGGGTACACAGGGCAGTATTACAAGAGCTGGAACTTCCCAAGGCAGCAGGGCCAACAGCTGTTCCCACGGAAAATAAAACATGAACTATAACACCCTCCAGCACTCAGGAATTCAGCTTTAGACCATTTCTAAAATATGCTATCTCTAAAATCATAGTGGTTTTTAACTCTAGAGTCACGATTGAAAGTCTATCACATCTCAAACTTTAAGATAACTCAGGTACTTCTGCAGTGGTGTCTTCTAGGAGCCAAGGGAGATAAATAAGAACTAGGTCTGAGGAAAGAGTTTGCAGCCTGAGGCTGATGCAGAATAACTAATCTTGCTGCTCCAACTACTATGCATACCGAGAGAATTTGCTGCAAATGAGGGCTATACTATGTTTGGCAAATTTCATCCCCAAGCCACTGGGCAGCTGAGGGGTTGGAAGTATCCACGGAAGATGTCTTTTTGCTTGTTATTTCAACTGGAAATGCAGCAGACAGAAGCAGTAGCGTGCCTAAATTTGCCATCCATCTTTTTTCTTCTCTTAATGACACCAACTGCAGCAATAATTATACCACTGAAAAACCGTGTTACTCTGGAAGGTCCATAATTCATAGATTTTTGACTTAATGTCATGTCATTGCATCATTTGCAAAAATCCACCTGGAAGCATGGCTCAGTTGTGCCTGTGCCAGCCTGTCCCTGTTTGATTCACACACCATCTGCCAGGTAATCATAAAAGAGCCTAGCTGGCTCTTTGGGACTGTCACGCTCTATGTAGTAAACACTTACATAGCCCATCTAGTAAACACACATGGCCCATGCATATATGTCTATACCTGGACATATTTCTATGGAATGAATATAGTATGTTAGTGATCTGCTCTTCAACAAGGACAGTAAAATCAGTTTCAAGAAAAGCACAGTCAGGTGAGAAGATGTTCATGAAACTCGACGCACTATTAAACAAGTTGGAACAAGAACAAGAGACACTGGAGACTGGAAACTCAGAACTGCTCAGTGATGCAGATTATATGAAAGCCTTCCAGGAAATGTTTTCCTTTCCCATCGTATTCTCCTAAATACACCTTTTCCTGAAGTTTTCCTTTCCCTACTCGTTGTTAAAAAAAAGTGTCGGAGGGGACATAGCTATGGATTTAATTGCTCTCCCAGGGTCTCAACATCCAGATTCCAGACCCTGCTGACTCTTCATCTGTCCCCTCTGCACTCAAGACATTTCTGTCTTGGGGAAGACGTAGTCTTCCTTTACAGGTAATAATACTTGAAAGGGGGTTGAAAGAATTTCAACCTGCACTATGTCATGACAGCACTCAAGACAGTTGTTTGCTAGGCTGCTGTATTAATTGACACATTATGTGCCACCACAGCTACCAAGAACTGCATCAGGTCCCAGGGCAATTAAAGCACCCAAGATTTTCCCTTCTCATCACACTTCACTTTCCTTCTGCACCTCCCTTAACAGAAAAGTTTTAGTCCTTCTTTGGGGAGGTTACAGCTGCAGTTCCAGTGAAAGAAATGGCTAAATTTCACAAACAGAAGATTAGAAATTTGCAACATTGTCAACATCACACACCTTGCACCGCATTTTCCATTTTGAATTATAACTGCAGGAGACACTCTGTCTAAGTAGTTCTTATAGCATATATTGCAAATCCTTAACTCTTTCCCACAGGCTTGTACATGGAAAACAGAAACATGTTATGCATATTCTCTTCCTGGTATGGGATCATCACCAGAGATCTGCACTGATGTGTCAGCTGTCTTTGATCATAAGACACTGATATGGTTTGAAGCCACAGTATAGGTGAATGGAGCTACTCCAGGTTTTCTACTTTTTTTCAGAGATTATATTTCATTGATACACCTACTGCAAGAGGGCCAATTCTCCATACTTGCCTGTAAGATTCTATACTATCATCCTTTTTCAATGGGCATATGAACAACATTTCCTACCTCTTGTCAAAAAGAACTTGGTGAAGCAAGGCACAGGGCTTTACCATGATGAAAGAAGGTACATAACATTTTTCCTTTTTTTTCTACTGCATGCTGGAGGGGTGGCAACAGAACACCTTACCTACCTAGCACTTCTGTCTAATCAGAACATAAAAGGCCATCTAACCATCAGGAAAAACAATTTCCTACTTACGCAAGAGATACTAGAACCCATAGTTTGTGCGTTGCTTGTCCAGCACATATAGGCTGTCCCCTCTTTAGCTACCTTTTTTTTTTTTTTTTCAAATGGCCTCTGTAGAAACCTCAGATACAACCAACTGGCAGAGGAAGGAGGTGTTTTGAAAACTCTATAAAACCACTGATAGACTGTCCCAGCTTAACTGTTGATATGGAGCAGGACAGAAATTCCAAATTTGTAAATTTTATTTTTTCTTTAGTCTTTCATCATTCAACTTCAAAGAGCATGGAAAAGAAAAACAGAACAAGAGAAAACAAAACCAGAAAAGACAAAGGTGTATTGGAAGCAGGCAGCTACAAAACAGAGCATACTTCAGAAAAACCAGGGCAGTGGAACTTCTGAAATGTGCTTTGTTTCTTCAGAAGCTTGAAGGACAACTATATTGCAAAGCACAAACCTGCACCACTGCTTAGCTAACACAACCACCTTCACTAGAGCTTTGTTTCTTTATTATTTGTAGACACTTCCACTCTTTGTATCCAAAGCAGCAATAAAGCAGCTTCTAGGGCATACTATGTATTATGTTAAACACTGTCTAGATACAGACAAAATATAAATATAAACCTTAAATATAGAGCAGAGGAAGCTAAAAGATGTTAGCCAGAGCTTAGAAAATTTTCACTAGCTTTTCTGTAATTGTATGTTGTTTGTTTATTTTCATCAAATATTCACCTATTAGAATGACAGATGCAGTAATAAGTGTTCTACAACTTTGGACTCAAGCCTTTTTTATTTGCCACCTACTATACCTATTAAATCATCCACTGCTGATTAGCTTGAGGGCTAAACTTTAAATGTCACAGTTAATCTCAGTTCTCACTTAAAGTTAGGATTTCCTTCTGTATGCAGTTTTACAGTGTTGGCAGATGAAAACATTTGCACTGAAATTTCCTAATGAGCAAACATTATTTATGACCCTATGCAAACTTGTTGATGGCTTACTTTAATATCTCTCTATTTTGAGGAGTTTCCTAAATGAATTGGTCATATAGCGATCAAACTGTTTCACTGACGCACTGTGCCGATCTCAGTTGCTCATCTGTGTTGGATGGAAGTTAGGAGGAGGTAAGGAAGTAAGAGATACACCATGTTTATCTCCACTGAGTGAAGCTCAGATTCAAGGTTCAGGAAAACCAAAAATAGATGTAGGAGGTCTTGCACACAGTCAGACCCCAAGTATTTTTCTTTCTTATGCTACAGAAGAAACCCTGTAACAGGAAGCAAGTGCTGAAAAATCGAAAGGAAACATAAGGCATTAAGTTGAGGATAGTTCACTTTCATAACCCATGGGGCCAGGTGTGGAAAAAACTGAGATTTGCGAACAGTGGGGTGGGGCTGCAAGCACATGCACATCTATGTATACATTTATACATATATGCAGTTTCTGACTATGCATTTTTGCTAACTTCTTAAACTCTCTCAAATGAGCTAATTATGCATAATGGCCAAATACAAATTCTCAAATGCTCAAAATTAAGACGAAGCCAAATGCAATGGAACATTCAAAAGCATCTCAGGAACCGATATCTTTACAGTGTTAGGTGTTCCACTGCACAGCAAACCTCCATACCCCTTCATAAAATTAATAGTACTTTTAAAGCACTGTTCTAGATTAACAAGAAGATACTTCATTAAAAGTTCTGCCCTCCCCCCAATGCTTTTATCATCTGCCCTACCTCAACAAAGATAATATGACTACCAGAATAAATAGCTCTTGAGGCTTAATTCAGAACTGTTCATGCAAAATTAACCTCACTTATCAATGCCGCTACAGAAATGTTTGTTAGACTCCCATATTATGCAAGCATAAGTTCATTCTGCTGAAGTCACTAATTCCATCTGATTCTCTGCCACAGACTGATGTTTTCCTTAATTTAACAGTCTTGGAGTACATTATTTTTCCAGGATGACATGAAATGAATATTTTCTCCCTGTTCTTATTCTGATGCTAACACTTCCCATATTCCCGAGATTCCTGTACAGCACAGTGCCTACTGAAGCCTAGAAAGTGGAGGCAAGCTGCTAAAATCAATCTTCAGAAATAATCAGCATCAAAATACAAAACAGACTTCACATCACTAAGCATTTTTCCAGTTATGAAACACGACCGGATCCATTCAAATGCAGGATGCCAGGGACAGGCTTGAAAGCTATTTCATGGCTGTGGTTTCAATTGTACAGCAGCTAATATGATGGAATTTTATCCTACTGTGCTAGAGTCTCTGGCTGACAAAAAAAGAAAGACAACATTGTATTTAATTTTCTCTCTCCTCCACCCTAATTCTTCTTCCATTACACACAAATAATAGAAGGCCATAAGGATGAGAAATAAATTAACAATTCTGAAGCCTGATTTATAATCACAGATAACAGCAATAAACTCCAGCTGCAGAATATCCTACTGCAACAGTTACAGGACTTCAGGCATAAACCAAGGAGAATGGTAACATTCATGACATCACATCAGTGACCTGTGTGAAGCAACTAGGAAATCAGAGGAAAGCATTTTCAGAAATAACACAGCACTAGTTCTTCACTAATTATCAAGCCTACAAGTTATACTACAGTAGTATCATACAAAATAAAGTTAGACTTCTCTTGTATTTTAATTTTTAGGCAAACAGTCTTGCTTTAGGAGAATTACTCTAGCTCTGTGGAAAATCCACTTCGGATTTCACATATACATGAAGGACATGTTATAGGAAATACGCTATAAACTGCTGCATAATTGAAATGCAGATATATAGACATCGCAGACATATATTTTCTTTCTCATCACTTTATCACTCTGTACTGATGCAAAGCAGTAACACTTCAACAGAAACCTCAGTAGATCCTCCAACTCTAAACCACCTCCAGTGGCTCTACTCTACCAGCTACATTAGGGCACTCCTCAGACATCTAAGCTGTGTGAAAACAAATTGTGCAGGTGCTTATCTTATTAACTCTAATTTTGTGAGATTTGGGTTATCAGACAGAATGTGTACTATTTGAGAAGAGCGATATAATTAGCAAGCAAACAGGCATCTGGCAGTTTATAAATCATGCGAGTGGCAGGGTTGCATTCAGTTTACAAAACTGGCTTTATCTGGATTACGAAAAGTGAAAAAAAAAGTCCCAAATCCTTTAAGAGATTTTTTTCTTCCAATAATTTTCCCATTGAAAAATAAGTATGTGCTCTGATTAGCAAGGAATTAGAAAAATATAAACCATGAAAGCCAGGCTAGTCCCAAATTAAAAGGACTCCTATCCTGAAAGCTGGCCGCTGCAGAGGGACCATTCAAACCACAGAATGCCTTCGTCAATTTGAAAACCGTCAACGTCAGGGGATCTGACTACAGAATTAGGATGTTTAGATTTACAAAACTGTAGGAACATCCCTGCAGGTCTTTTGTTTGTTTGTATTGCATTTCTATTTTACCTCTGAAAAATTGTAACATACATTACTGTTTTCTGATAGAACAGCAAACATATCTTTCCTTGCTCTATATTCAAAATACATGAGAAAATTATATGGTAATCAACATGACTATAAGTCAGATAAGCATGAAGAAAAATAACAGAAGGTACAATTTTGCTAAGAGGAAAAAAAAAAATCCAGAAAAACAGAAGAATCCTCAGGAATGTTGAAGGAATAGCTATAATTTTCTTTCCAATAGATTTCTGGCAGTAGAAATAGAATAAGTAACATCTGTGCACCAAGTTTCAGATGCACAGAAAGAGGATTAGTCCTGTCAAGTCTTTGAGCAATAGCCTAAACTGTTTTCTATATGTTGTCTCCTTGGGAAAAAAAAAAAAAATAAAAGATCAGAAAAAAAGAACAGAAAACTGGAAGAATAACATTCTGTGTAATCGGGAACTGGCAGGCTTCACTCCCAGATAGTCTTTTCAAAATTGTCATTGAATATTTTTTGATGATTGAGCAGACTTTGTCCTTTCTTTTATTTGATCTTTTTTTCAGACACTCATATTAGGCATAGATATTCCAGAATAAATGAAAGTCCTATTCCCGTTTAGAATAAATTTTTTAAAAGAAATTGTAAAAATTTTATACTAAAATACTTTTTCTAGAGAAAAAATATTAAAATGAGATTTGGCAGACCAAGACCTAAAACTTCTGTTCCACTGAAAGTTTTAAATTAGGTCACAAGTGACAGCAATTTATTAGACTGAAGAATAAAAAGTTTTAAAATATTTCTGGTAAGAATCAATCTGTTCCTTCAACTTTCTGAACATTTCAATGCAAAACTTTTAATATCTGTTATAAAACTCTTCCTCACACTGTCTGGAAAAACCTGAGTATTGTTTGTTTTAATTATATCCTATGAAAGTGTAGCTGCTACAGATTTTCTTCTCTCCGTAACTTTCTGATTAAAATGTTTTTTGTGAACGTATTATAGGAAAAAGAAGCATGATCCTTGCAAATACTAGATTTGGGCTGTGCATTGTCACCATGACTTGGAAGACCAATCTTAAAAAGAAACGTTTTACCAAGTGCCCCAGACAAGCACTAAATGCAGTGAATAATATGCAGTAATTTCTTTAAAAAACCGTATACCTGAGGGAATAAAGTAAGTAAACACAGCTGAATACGGTTGGTGAAGCTTTGATTCATTCCCTCCCTAAAGGGATGCAGCTTATATGTGAGGTTTTGCTGGTGTCTCTGAAACTACTAAACAAGAGCCTTCTTCATCTTAGGGGTTTTGGGGTGGGGGAGGACAATTAAGCAGTGCTGATGAAATCTATCAATTTTACTGTAATCGGCTGTCAAGACTAAGCAACAGGCAAAAAGGCTAAGACAAGGAAAGGAAAAAAAAAGAAAAGGAGCTACATAGCAATGTACTATTTCAACCACGATGAGAGATACTGTACTTGAAATAACTTAGAGATGTCTGCGTCCCTGCAGAGTCTGGTTTATAGCTGCTACTGACTGAAAGTTATATCAAAGATTCAATCCTGCTATGGATGCAACAGGATACCCCAGAACTGCACAATTCTTTTACTGAAACTTTCAGTCAAGTTCAGCATAAAAAGAAAGCAAAATTCCTATTGTACAGGCAACTAAATTCTAAGTCTAAATTCTAGTACTGTCTTCCCATGTGACTGTATTTTACTTACAAATCCTAAATTAGTTTCAATTGTACTGTAATACAAAATATAGGCTTCTTCAGCAATTAACAAGGACACCAAACAGTTGAGCCTGCACTCGTTGATGTCTATACACAGGCATTTCCTTCTTGAACCACCTTGTGACATGCATGACAACCTTACTTCTGCTACTTCAATGTGTTTTGAGGTTAACAGATATCCAAGACAATTTAAATTAACTTCGGGACAGACTCCGACAAGCTGCTGCACCGTGGCAGAAATGTTGCCAGCCTTTTGCATGCTCTTGCTGCAGGGAGGTGTCTAAAAGCACTCGCTCTGGCCACCACTGAAATACACATTTACTGGACACTGATTTCCTTATCTACCCATGTTGCTGCCCCAGTACACAGCTTAGCAAAGTGTGTTCCAGTAGGTTTCTCATTTGCTACTACCAGACACTGTGAAGGCCATTCTACCTGAAATGGAGTCTGTTCTTGTCTCTCGGTCAAGGAGTACGGCTCTACACACTCCTGAACACACAGGTGCCATTAATTTCTGACTGCCATTGCCTCAAATACAGTTAAGTAATTAAGAAGTTTTAGGGGCACACTCCTATTGCCTGTTTTACTCTGCTAAAAACTAGCAGCAATGCCAATTTAAAAAAAAAAAATTACTATGAATTTGCACTGCTGCAACTGAAAACAGAATGAGGTTATTACTGTATGTGACCAGTTCTTAAGTCATAGTCAATGTGCTTTGTACTTGACTGTAAAAAAATACAAATCCTTCATAAACTTCAATTGCAACTGAAATGTGTTGTAAAAATATCTAGGATGTATAGCACTGAAGGTGCAGACATTAGTGTACTATAACCCATTACCAGAAATAAATGATGGAGGGAAATAGGTGGTGTTTTCAGATCATGTTCCTGCTACTCCTCAACTGCTAAAACAGTCACTTAAAAGGTCACTGCAGCTTGCAACACTTGTGGTTCCCTTGGGACTACTCCGAGTTGTTAATTCAAATGACATGCATGCTTAAAAATCTGATAACCAAGGAACTGTACAGTGTCATCCCTTGGCATCAGAGAACTGTAATGAGCAAGAGTCTCAAGGCAACCAGATTAATTTTTAAGATCAAGTAGAAGCTCTGAAGATACAAGACATACAGAACTGTGTTTCTTTTTCAAGAGCAGTAAAATTTAATGCTGCTTCAGCTACTGACTTGAAATCACTAGTCTCCTCCACCCCAAAAATTATCTGGTTGGGACTTACCGTTACTCCAAAGAAGTTAGTTTCATTCATAGCATCCAGAAAAATTTTGCCAAGTCTGTGATTTGTATAGTTAAAATCTTCAATTTTTTGATGCTTGTTGGTGGCATTGAGATATTTCATTGCCCGCTGCAGAGTCTTAGCAATCACCCATATTCCATCATAGGCATAACCATGAAATTTGCTAGATTGTCCATCACCACGCTTAGCATTGTATTCCTTTTCATATTGCTGTGGAGTCTGCAGAAGAGAAAAACTTCAGGTTTACTTCAATACTGAATATTTTACAGATTTGGGTGCAAACCTACACCTTGAACTGCACGCTCCAATTTAGGGATGCGCATCAGTAATACAGAAAAGACTGTCAAAACAAACATTAAAGAAGAAATGTGTGCTGCCTGACTTACAAACCTGATGGTGAGACCAGGTAGGAGATCTAGGAGACAGAGAGACTGAAAAGCAATCGTTCTGCTTTTCTGCATGAAGGACAACTGGGGTTATTTTGCTTTTGTAGAAAAGGCTTCAGTTCAACCAAAGCTACCAGCACACTGGTAAGGCATAACTCTAGAACAGGGAAGAAGTCTGTATCGTGAAAATTAGTGGTCTGATTACACTTTATAGGTTAATGGAAATCAAATCACCTTTACTTGGGCAACTATTTGCATAATGTGAAGTTATACGAGTGGCAATTTGTCTATGTTTTACAAGTTCACTATGCTCTTGGTGGCGTGCTGTCTTATGATGAGCTGACTTTTTGTAAAGTTGTCTGTTGTGCTTACTCAGCAAGGCACGAAAGACAAGTAAAAAAAGGTGAAAAGGAGAAAACTAGCATGTTTATTCATTGGCCAAAATTTGCATGCATTTGTTCTGTGATAACATGTTGTGTACTTTGTGGAAATACCACATACTTACATATTTAAAACACGCCCTGATCCTGAATTTCAAGAGGCACAAATCACCAGTGAAATTAGCCATTTGCAGGATTTGGGTTAAACATAAAAGATTTGTGTTTCTGTGCTCAACTACTTAACTTGATATGATGCAGCACGTGACATTGCAGACTATAATTCAAGCTTTACTGTACATTTAAGTATAATGTTCTTAAAGAAAGAACAGGAGAGATTTCAGGCAAGAGACTTTACTGTTTCCTTACCCTGCAGCGAACTGGAATTGATTTCCAAATATATAAAAATTGCTAACCAGTGGAAAGATGAGAATAACCTTATGACTGCCAGCTCTCTTTACAGAAGAACCCTTCAGCTTCACCTCCCTCCCCTGTGCTTTGCTGTGTCAAGACACTTGTGAGACTACTAATTATATAATAAAACAGTTGGAGGGAAAATACTAACCCTTCCAGATATAGTCTTTATAATTTTTGAGCTGAGAGGCTCAAAATCCACTCCTATATAACCTTCCATTGCTGCAAGAAGATTTTTGCTGAGACACTGTGAGGAATTAATCCAGGATTCCCACCAAAGGTTTTCATACCACCCTGGAATAATCCACTGGTACTTGCTGCCATACATTTCTTCATCATAAGCCTACAAAGAAAGAAAAGTAGAAAAGTTAACAGACATTGTAATAGGCATAGTGAATATAAAATTAATTGTTTTCTGTTCATGTTTTTTCCATTATTAATGAAATTATGGCATAATTGAGGGATACACAAGTACTTTGAACAGTTTAGAATAATTACTTGCAAACAATGAAGACTCCATTCTTGAAGAATCCTGTCTTTAAAATTCAGGTCATGAGAAGAGAATGTACTAAAACCTATTTGCTTTCAATAGAATATTTATTCAAAAACAGAAAAATAAAATACTGGATTTTGAAATAGGGGAAGATAAAGAGGAACACTGGCAGACGGCACAGCATTGGCATAAAAAATTCTCAATAGCACAACTATTACATGAGTGGTAGGACCACCATGCTACTGCTAAATTATTATCATCCTAATAAACTAAACTAAATTATTATCATCCTAATACCATCCTAAAGATCACACAAAATAGGGCAAGATTAAACAAGAAAATTTGGATCCTAGGCAATATCAAATCACAATGTTGCAAATGTGAATTCTGTCACCATGCTAAAACAGAGAAAAGGAGACCGCAGGGATATTAAGTAATCAGTTTCTTTTGAGGAGCATGAATCAATAGTAAATTGATAAAGCAAGCAAGTCTCAATGATTTCGTTCTTTTCAGGAAGAAATTTCTTCAGGTGAAATTCTATATTGTTTGAATACTGAATACAGTTCATTGTACGCCAAGATACTGAGATGGTGGTTATCTTCTTTCAATACATAGAAGATACATATAACAGGAAACAGAAATACTTTATTAGTCAGGCACACATGCTGTTGTGCCTAAAAGATGATCTATTCACAATAGATATTCTATTCCATCGTGAAGAGTGTTTTAGGATAAAATTCGCAAATTTGATCTCAGATGTTTCACTGTCTTGTAACTAGATATTTTTCTTTTGACATTTCAGTCAGACTCCATTTCAAAGCAGCAGGTTTCATGCTTCTTTGGCTCCTAATATAAGCAATACTGGAAATACAAGACATACTTATGAGACAAAAAGTTTTAGAAATAACAGGGTGCAACCTTAGAGCTTTTAACTGGAAAACTGCTACATATTTACAGAAGAATATGTTACAGCAGGAGGAAATTATGAGAATGCAGACAGGACATATTAGTCATTCAGAACATAACCATTTTGAAAAGTATCCCAAAGATCATACCAAAAGCCTACCAGATAAAAAAAGATGAATAGTAAAAAATATGAAATAGGACAGCCTCCTAAATATGTTAATACCCAAATTAAAATTGAACTTTAAATCTGTGAAGGTTATTGTAATGGTGGCAACTCAGTTCATAAATGCATTGTGCACAAAGCAGATTTGTTTAGCTGCTGGTTGCGGGAGCTTTTGTTCAGCCAAAATCAAATTTCATACATTTGTATACAATGCTGCTTGAACACGCTTCTGTCTGAAACTCAGTGTCTTGCATTTCGTATCTTACTTGTTCCACAATCCACACACATTTTTCTTCTTCTGCTCATTAATTCTACCTTTCCAGAAGCACATGTGCTTTTGCCCTCCTGCCCACCTCCAGTGCTCCTGCAGCTATGGCGACACTGCATCCCAGGTTCACCTACAAGCAAAACATCCCATCCTGCAATACTTTCTGATGTCTAAAAGGCTTTCCATTACACAATTAGGTCATTCAAGACCTTTCAGTGACACAGTGTCTTTTATTTGACTGTTTTCAAATCACTGAGGACACAAATTGAGAGAGAATAGTGCTTTTAGAGAAGAACAATCTTCTGTAGCTTCTCCTGCTAGAGAGATTAAAGTATCAAATCATGTGTTGCAGGAAACTATTGGCTGTGAACAGTTCTGAAATCTGAGCTGTTGGAAATTCTCTGATTGCATAACCACTTGAGCCTGTTTCCTGCATAATCTGTAAATGTCCTGGGATATGGACTGAAAATTAAAAAGTTTCAAAACAGCCAGAAATTCCATCCTAGAAACAAGGGATCATTCCCAACAAGGTTGCACTGAATCTTTCACATTCCTGCAAGAATCTGGTTTAAAAAAAAACAAAACCAACTAACACTTTAAGAGTTGGCAGTTCTTCATTTGAGACCTGGTGGAACGATAGAGCTTGAAGGGTAGTCTGGGGAGGGCAAAAGAAGGAACAAAATCAGCTCCTCCAAAGCTGACTGCCGTGGCCATGCAGTCATTTTTCTAGTGACAGCACTGTCATGAGTGTTGAACATTTCAGTGTTTGGGTTCCAGAAGACTTATTTCAAAATAATGCTTTTTGCCACCATTTCCTCCTGTTGATTCTGCTAAAGGAAGGTTATTATGATGCTTATAAGACACATTTCCTAGAAATATGTGGATCTTTGCTGAACTGTTTGAATGCACACAGACCACTTCTTACAGGTGTTAGTTTCTAATGGGAAGATTTGTCAGCACACAAGAGCAAGGTGAAGCAGGTTTACAAGTGCTTTGTACCAACAGAACAGCATAAAGTAGCCGTATGTCTTCCTAATCTTTCCCACATGCCCTGTCTAGGCTGCAAAGCCAGGAGTTACTGTCACGCAGCCAGGGAACTGTTCTGGAGAGTCCTTTGTGAGACTGATTTGTTTCATTTTCTTAAACTTTTCATTCTTGTTTGAATCCACAAAGAGATGCATTTCGGTAAGACATCTTTCCATGTGTAGTAAACAATTACTAGCAGTTTGTTCAAACGGGCCTGCAAAACCTTACTGCCATTGAATATCTATCATGTTTCCAACATGACAGCATGGACACATCCTACATCCCACCTCTACGTGAATGCCTATAAACTCCTGAACTGCAATGAACCTCCATATGTTTCTCATTAAAAATCAATAGTGTCTTTAAATCCAAAACAGAGATTCAGTAGTAAAACTGTCAGCTCAAGAACAGCGTTCAGTCCAGTGCCCAGACAGTATTAAGCCTGACTTTAGTTATTCTTAAACACTGTTATTAATATTAAAAGTTTACTAAAAGAGCCACCTAAAGCTCATGCAGTGACCTACATAATAGTCATCTTCTTTAATTGTCTTCAGAAAAATAATTGTATCAGCTAGACATCAGTCTTGATGTGTGCATGGTTATACTGCATTATCTCTATGGCTCCAAGATAGTATGTTGGAAAAATTCCCACTAACAATTTTTTTAAATGAAATTTTCTGCACAACTGTAGTTTTCATTGGGAAGATGCAATTTTGTGTTAATCCAATTGAAAATGAAAAAAAATTATGTCTATCCAACACAGCTGATCATTTTGATTGTTGAAGTGTTAAGTTTTGAGCAAAATGCTCTAATTTCTATTCCACAAAAAATACCACATTCATCCCACTGAGGTGAAAACAACAGTAGAAAGCTAAGATTTCCAATAGAATTAAAATTGCTAACTGCTTTTGACACTGGTGTTAAATGAATAGCTAAGCTTCTTTAAATCATTGTAGGAAACACCTGCTAACATTTACTTTGGCTTGAGTTCGTCCCGTCATGTTTTTAAAGTTTGCCACTGAATTAGAATATCTTTTAGTCCATTTCTCTTTACGTGCTCCGCATATTTCATGTGTGTGTGTTTGGGGGGTGGGGGAATAGCCAGGCAAAATGAAAATGAGCATATAAACTCCAATGGATGTCCTGAGAAAACCTCACAGCGTATGACTGTTGAATCCAGACACAAGACTGAGGCAGACTTTAGAGATTTTCCCACCCACATAAATCCTTAGCAAAAACTAGTCCGGTTATAACCACAATCAGAAATAAAAATATCTTGCACAGCACAGTAGCACCTTCCTTTAACATACCCAAAGCCTATCTCTGACTGACAGACACCCTGCAAAATACGACAATCACAAGTGAAACCTGTCTGAAGACACACCTGGGGGAGGGGGCTAAAAAACTTGACATATCTAAAGTATTGTGCTCTTAGACACATAACTGTAGGAGCGCGTGAGTCAACAATATATTTTATGACTAATAAAAAGCTTACTGACATATTGTAGTGCATTAATGTATAAATGACCTACTCTGAACTGCCCTCTCCTGCATTCAGTCTCCTGCTGAAACTCTCACATAAATACATTTATACAAGCCTAAATACTTGATCTCTCAGATTTCTCCAGGCTCCAGAAAAATCCACCTTATTATTTTTGACTCCAATGTATTTTAGAAGCAGCCATCACTCTTTAAAATTCTCAGAGTTATGCATGCTTCCCAAGTTCATACCAAACCCTTGCGGCAGAAAGCTGCACCAGACGTTTGTGTGGAAGAGACATCCCCCACCCGAAATCCTTCAGACTAGAGCGGTGCAGACAAGAGGACATCCTGCCCCTCTGAGGACCTCTAGGATTTCTTCAGTGGCCTCACAGGCACACGGACTTGGAAAAGGATTGTAGAGAAAGGCAAGTAGATACTAAGGGCAGTGTCTTATGCAAGGCCAATCTGTTGGCTTACGTTGGGTTGGGAGTTCTGACTGGGACCCCTCAGCTGGTGAAAAGTAGCCCAACCACAACAGATCTGAGGAGGAGCTGGGCCACAGAAGGACCATTCTTTCTCCCAGGAATGGAAAAATGGGAGATTATATCTGTCAATTCAATTTAAATGCGGGAACAAAAAGATCTATACACAAAGACCGATCAGAGATAAGAAGAATAAAAAAGAAAATAATGCTTTCCATTTCCTTTTGGATGCAAACAGATATTGTTTCTTCCAAATATACTCTACAATCTCCTTTCCAAATTTTGCCAGCAATGGGGACAGCTGCTGAGTAAGAGCCAACATGTGGCTGAGGCACATGTAGCGCACAGATTTTGAATTTCTGCCTTTCCTTTCTTTGCTTGGATAGGTAACTTTGTCTCTAAGTGAACACTAAAAAACACCCTCTGAAATTTAGATGCAATCATTATTGCTTTTCCATTATCTTTATTGTGTTCTTGGTTCATACAGGATTAATCTGGTTATTTAGACTAAGGACTCAATACCAATACAAAATTTAGACCACTAAAATCTGCCTGTTTGGGATTTCTTTTTTTTTTTTTTTTAGC
>Ga0065711_1034436_pt1 | contig 23770 bp, 20 predicted proteins | sample Hoacrofraction12_FD_59098 | JGI IMG/M metagenome (GOLD analysis project Ga0065711, IMG submission 59098) | Hoatzin crop microbial communities from Cojedes, Venezuela - Epithelial fraction 12 v2 (version 2) | ecosystem: Host-associated > Birds > Digestive system > Esophagus > Crop | place...
GATTTTTTTTTTTTTTTTTTTTTGTGCCCATTAGGGGGCAATTTTAAAATGAGATCTGTCTCAAGGGGCTGAAGGGGATAAAAGACAAGGTGGAGATGGCAGGAGGGGAGAAGCTGTTTTCCAAGTGCATTATGTTTCCTGCCATTTGCTATTTTTTTCATTTATTTCTCTTGGACTGACCTCACACTTTGGAAATTATGCACCTAGTTTTTTATCCCTCATTTTTGTCTTACTTTTTTTTCCCCCAGCACCAGGAAGAAGAGATGCCTCATTTTGAAACCTAAAGGGGGGAATAAGAAAAGTCCTTTGTAATATATTGCCATATTATCACTAAATCCCCTGACAGTTGTGACACAGAAGCAAGTCACCTGTCACTTAAGCTTGAGGTCTCTTTAATTTTCTCCTGGAATTCGCACCAGGCTGTCTTTAATTTGAGGCCTTTATTGGAATTCTGAAACCTTTCTGCCTCCCCGGTGCTCAGATCTATTCTGAGTGCTGTTACAGAATGTATACAATAACCAACAGAGGGATTCAGAGGGGGCTGAAGCACTGTTTATTTAACACTCTGGAGGGATTTTCGTGCTTATTCGGTCCTGGCTACCCGGCTTTCAATATCGCTTTGACAACCGTTATGCCCTTCTCATTAATTTTAAACAGTTAAAACACAGGAAAAAGAGAAAAAGTTTTCATTATTAAAGTGCTTTACTTTTTAATAACAGAGGATTCTGTCCGCCAGGGGAAAGGGCAAACCTCACTAATTTCACATTCATATTAAAAAACGTGGGGAAGGTGACACTTTGTGCTGCCAGGAGGCTTAACAAAAGAAAAGTGATGGGGGCTAGGAGGGACAGGCGGGGGGAGAAAGTTTTATGTTTCACGTCAATAGAAACTTGTTAGTCACAACGATAAGTGTCCACTTTGGGGGAGGCAGCACCACTTGTAGTTTATTAAACCTTTACAGAGGCCCCTCGACTGGAGACGGTCTCAGCTGATGAATAGGTGCACATTAAGTCAAAGCCGTCTGTGAAACGGGCTGTGTTGTGAGTCTCTCTCGAGTTCCCATTGGGACTGGGAGACACATAGCAGGGACCAGAAATTTGGGAGGCTCCTCATGTAGACTTAAAATACGTGCCGTTGTCTTTGCTGTAGATGCAGGTGGACGGTCAGTCCAGGTAGGGTGTGAGCAGGAGTTCGCGTCCTCATATCTGCTTCGTTGGAAAATTATGTGGTGGCTGGAAGTTCTGGCATCCTGGGTTCAAAATAGGGCCCTGTGCAGGGAATTTAGACTGTATTTGGGGGCTGTCGCTGGGCAGGTTTGCTTTTAGGCTGTAGACTGGCAGATCTGGGTCAGCAAAACATTTTGTGTAGGGTGCCAGCAGCGTTGCATGGCTTCCAGAGTTGCCGGGGTTCGCAGTGTGATATGGTTCCCCTGGACTGGCAGCAGTGCAGAGGTGAGCAGCGAGGGGAGGAGGTTTAGCAGGATTACCATGTACCAGGGAGGAACAGCAGGATTGTTGCCTTGTTACAGGCCTAGTGTAGAGTCATGGGAGCTGGAGGTTTGTTTCCAGTCAGCCCTGGTCGGATGAGGGTCTGACCAGTATCAAGTTACTGCCTTGGATCTGGCACTCTCAGTCTTGGATGCTGGTTTCTGTCTGAGCAGCTTTTGAGAACTGTTGTCCTTTCTTGGGAAGGGTCCACATCCATGGATGCTTGGCTTTGCACTTTGCTGTCAACTCTCCATCAAAAATTCTCTTGTTTTCGTGTTCACTTTTCCTTTCTCTGCCCGAGCACTGCAGAGAGCGAGTGCCAGCCTTTTTTCTCCTCCCAGTGACAGCTTGCTCCCAGGAATATTTGCTTTCCATTTCCTGAACTGCATCCTACAGTCTGATCCTGGGAAAGCTTGAGCACATGCAAAATTGCCCTTTTTGGTCTAAGGAATTTTCTTCTGTCACGCCTTTGGTGCAAGGGGTTTGTCTTATTTTAGAGGAACCACATGATGGCAATTACTGTGAAGAATGACTGGTTGACAGTGAGAAAACTTCACGTAGGTATCAGCAGTGAGAAGAGTGAGAAAACTTCACGTAGGTATCAGCAGTGAGAAGTTTGTTTACTTGGCTTTGTTCACAGGTATTGAATTTGGTCCATTCTCCGGAGCTTGGGGCGGAATGTAGGTCTCCTGCCCCGCGAGTGCCAGCAGCAGACCAGGTGTTTTGGGGAGCTGCACAGGGGAACTTGCAATGTCAGTCTAAAACTGCTGGTGTAGAGTCTGGGGGGAGTCATTGCAGATACCACTGCATATTTCCATTGGAGTTATCTGGCCTGTTGAATCGGTGGGGGGCGGGAGGGGAAATAGTGAGGGGAAAAAGATAAGTGACAGATGTTAGAAAACACAAAATTAAAACTGATTTGCTCTCCTCACCACACAGCGCTCACTGGCTGCTTTGACTTTAACATCTTTATCTGTATTTTTTTTTCTCTAGTAATATTGAGAGGATTACCTTTGTTCGCCCCTGGGTGGTTACTGTGTGATTTTACTGTTATTAAATCTATTGTAAACTGCTTCATTATTCCTGACTCAAATTCTCTCTTTCCTCTAATCCTCCCACCGCCCTTGTAGAAATCCTGTGGCACGGACCCTCAGGAAGTCCGGGAGCGGGCCACGATCTTGCAGACAAAATTTGAAAATTATGTTCACTCCGGCGAGGGGACCGTCCGGTGGGCAAAGAAAGGTCAGTGCAGTTCTCTTCAATTTATTCCAGAAGGGCTCATGTAAGTTGCCAAGGATTTCTTCTGGGGGAGAGCTTTAGGGAAAAGGCCTGGAAGAAACATTTTGGGGCTGTTGGGCTCTGTAGGGGGTTGAGATGGGCCCAGAAGGCTTTGTGATGATATTAAATGTTAATTTCTTGCATTCCCATATTACGTGCAAATGAGGTTTAATCTTGGCTTTCGACAGGATTCACATCTGAGGGCTCTGACCCAATCATATGAGCGAAATAGATTATGTGTGTTGTGCTGGGAAGGTGGTGGGTGACCTGCTTAACCACATCCTGGTGCAATACTCGTTAGATGCTTTCAGTTTACACCAGGGATGAATGTGAAGCCTGTAAGAAAGGATGCCTTGGGAGTAACCCTTAACAGGCAAGGATCTTAGACTGGAGGTTGTTGTGTGGGGTGGGAGAAAAATGAGAGAGGGGGTAACTATTCACAAAGACAGAAAGAAGAAAAACTGGGATGGATTTAATAATAATTATGGCTAGGTGCAAATCTGGGATTTGATCTCCCATCTTTGCCAAGCAGGATGCACAGCAGCTGTCACAGCAGTACAAGAAACTCTTCCCTTCTGCTTCTCAGTTTGGAAAATCCTGAGGGAGATGGATTTTGGGGAAAGATTAAAAACTTACCAGAGTTGCAGTGGGAAAATTAAGCAGTCTCATGAGAGGAGCCAAAAAGGTGGTGCAGCGTAGGCACCCCTCTCCTACGTACTGTTCTGTTACCCAAGAAGACTGATATGGGTGCACCTGAAAACTGAAGAGCTGTTGTGAAGGCAGTTCGGGAAGTCAGGCCCCAAAGGTCCTTGACGATTACTTGGATTTGGTTATTAAATATTGAGACAAGTCCACAAAATGCAAACTCTCTATGGAAGAGACTCTTGCTCACAATATATAGGACAAGAGCCTTTCCCCTTTTTTTTTTGAGTCTCTTCTTCCCACATGTCCCCCTTCCTGAAACTTTTCTTTTTCACCTCATTTGTCACTTTACTCTGAGTCAAATCCTGCTGTCTAAGCTTGCGTAGAAGTCCTGTTGATTTCAGTTCTGCAGCGTTTCCAGTTAGGTTTGGATGACGGGTCTTGAGGAGATGAATTGTAATGGTCTACGCCATTTCTGTGTACCATTATATGTACCTGCTGTATGCGTGTGCGTACAAGTGTGGTGCAAGTGTACCATATGTACTAAACTACATAAACCACATACTAAGGGGTCCGAAACCAAGTGGGGAAATTGGCCTTTGAGCTGTACAATGTCATCATAGAAACTGGAGAAGGGAAGGGTGTTCTCAAGATAGAAGTTAAGCTCAGCATTAAAATTGTTTGGAATCATGAGAAGTGATTGCTCAAGAGGTCAGAGGTGCTGTTTTTTTCTGAGTGTTTTATGAACTTGTTAGGTGATGACATGGCAGAAAAACTACAGCTCGTACTATAACTACCTGCTTACCCCACGTTAATCTGCATGCATTTAATGATGCATGGCCATATTGATGGGCGAGGTATTTGAAATCCTACTGTTCCACTCTTTGCTCTGCTCCCTGCCAGTGCATGTCACTGCACTGATTCTCGTCCCGCTCTCCCACAGCCGCAGTGCTCATATTTTTCCTCAGGGTTTCCAAATACCTTTCTCTTACAGTGAAAGCGTTACAGGCTTGCTACACAGATGGCTTGCTTGCACCCATTTTCAGGTGTGTTGTGCTACTTAACTGGTGTAATCACTGCTATAGCTGCACTCTGAAGTCCACAGTCTCAAAGCATGTGACTAATATAGTGAAATCCTTGATTCCGTATGGATGAGCTTCTTGTTGCTCCCCTGGGATTCCTTATAACCCATGCAAACTTCTAACCTGAAAGGACTGTGACGAGAACAACTGAATGGCTCTGGCCACACTTTGAAAAGCTCTGCGGCTTCTCTATCCAGCGTCCATCACTGCCTGCACACACACATTCCCCTGTGCACACTTGTTGCTGACCTCAGCACTGATAAATTTTTAGCCACGGACAAGAAGTACAGAAAATATATCAGGAAATAGTGAAATGTTGTGCATCCCATTTGTCTTGCACAGGAACACTCCACCTTTCTTCCTACTCTGCTATCTACATATGCAAATTTTCCACTGCTGAGTGGCTTCCATAAGCCCCCTCTTCCTCCCCTCTGTGCCAAGCATCATGAATAATTAACATGGCAGCTGGCTTTTGCTTTCATGGCAGACAATCAATTGGAAACTGTGCCAGAGATGCATTTGTTTCTCTCTCTTTTTCTCTTTTTTCCCCATTTTCTGACCTAGTCAGTGTTAATAAGCAATGTTTTCACTGCAGCCCGCTTTCAAAAGGCGAGTGGCTCCCTGCCCGCTCACCCCTTCTGCCTTTCGGTCCGGTGTTTTCCAAACTCCAGTCAAGTGGTTCAGTGAAGGTGCTGCCCTTCAAACTTGATTGACTGATCAGCGGTGAGAAGGGGTGCGGTTGGGCCTTGCCAGCTGAAGGACGAGTCTCGTGAAGTGTGGAGCACCTTTTGGGAGATGGAGGCATCTCAGCTGAAGGGTGGCATGGTGACAGGTACTCCGTTTTGGAGTTGTGGGGACAGGTAGAGCTCAGGAGACTCCAATCCTTCATGCCAGTGGGGTTACAGTAAAGGTAAGGAAGAAAAACCTGCTTTTCTCCTCCATGTTTCCCCATTTTACAGCCAGCAGTTGAGCCTTTTGCCTCATCCTTTTATGTCCTCAGCACCCTTGTGTTGAGAGGGACAGCAGAGTTACAGGAGCCCACTGCTGTGGCACGAAGCTTGAATCCGTGGTGGTTTGGTGCATTCTTCCTTCCTGTTCCCATATGCTCTGTACGCTGGCAAAGTGCCTCCACTGATTTATCCAGCTGTGCGGCAGAGGCTGCGCTCTGGGGCCAGCGCCGGGAACTGGCTGCCAGCTGAGAGCGTGGTGAACAGGTTATGTCACCTGTCTCACTTTCATATCTCATTACCCTCTTGTCCCCAGTTTAAAAAAACAACAAACCAACCTATCTAACCTCCAATCATATGTAACGTGCTTTTTTTTGCCCTTTGACTTTCCACAATTACATTTTCTAGAGAAAAGCGGGGATGCACAGGTGCAAAGGACCATTCTAAATCCACTCTCTTACACCAGTACGTATCTGAACGTCCTCCCGGTCAGCATACGTTGCCTTAGACTCATGTTGGTGCGGCAAAAACTGTAGCTTTGCTCCTGTGGCGTTGAGATGAGGTACCCTTTATGTGAACTGTGGCCAGATCATCACTGTTAAGTCTTTTTGAGTTGTTTTCATGAAGCTCTATCTCTTTGATCACAAAATTATAAAATAATTTCAAGTTTTAAAAAGAATAAAAAGGCTTTTAATATCTGGCCACCATTGTTGCACATAAAAGCTGGAAAACATGACTCTGGCAACACTGAGAGGTCAAAAGACGTGATAGTAAAGATCTAAAAAGAGAATCTCTCCCACAAAGGTCTTCATTTAAATCTCATGGGTGCTGTAATGAACGTTAGCAGCTCTGAGCTCCTCAGAGGTGAGACAGTTGCACAAGCTGAGGTTCCAGCCTGCTGGTATGGCATGGCTGTTAGTCCAGCTTTGGGTTCGTGCCTTGCAGCTCTCCTGGTTTTGCATGCTGTGCCTCGGGACTGGGTCTGGAGGTTGTCTGTCAGGACGTTGGGAAGAGGGGGGCCTTTGATTCGCTAACTCTGATCCAGGGAGTTAGTAGCAGCAACCTTTCCTGTATGAAGGACTGTGGGAGGTGAGCTCAGCCTTCATAATAACAGGATCTTTAGTATCAACCATTTCAAATGCTGCAAGAAAGACAGCTATATTAGCTCCAACGGGACCAAATTCAGAGCGGGACCAAGTTCATACTGTTCCTTTTGAAGAGTTACACCTTCTCATAGCAGGTGAATTTGACCAATGACTGTACGGAAGAAAAAAGCAGCAGAATAGAGTTTTTTGAGAGCATGTGAGCTGGTTTATAAGCCCTCAGAGGGGTGGCCTTCAGACGAGACACTGAGACAGGGTATTTGGAATTTAGCATTCTCTTTTTGGGAAAACACAGGTCTCTTGATGTTCAGATTCCTCTGAAAGAGTAACACTGCAAAATTGGGAAGAAGGTGCAAAAAACTCAATCTTTTCTTCTCATTGATTGGGAAAAGGAGTTCGCTTTACTCGGTAAACAGAGCTTTGATGGATTCCCTGGGTCCTTCCAGGAGCTGATCTGCTAAAATGACATTTTTATTACTGTTCATAAACTCCAATCTCTGGCTGCTGCCAAGAGATTAGACATAAGCTGTGGGCAAACTTGCTGGTCCGGCGGCTCAACAGGCAAGGGCAGGAGAGGTTAGAGTTTAGAGCTTGCTGCTGTCAAGGGTTGAGGGGGAGAGGAAGATGTAGGTGGTGGCTGGAGTGAGGGCTGGAAGGGGCACAGGAGATTTAGCAAGCAGAGGAGTCCCAGGGGACTGAAGAGAAGGCATTTTGGAGCTGTAGAGTTTCCTTACTAGAAGTCCCTCTATTCCCTGTAGCAGAGAGGACAGCCTGGGTGTAGTTAGTGTTCTTGGTGTGCGGAGGAGCAGTGGCAGTGTTCGTACTAGTGGATGATCGTCTTTAGAGCAATGAGCCCTGAGGGAAAGGCATTATAGGAATATAAAGATGTGAAGGGAAATTTGCACACAATTCTATTATTTTTCCCTTTTGAGAAGGTGAGCTCTGTTCTCAGTGTGATGATGAGTCAGGAAATCCATCTGGCTCTCAGATATTTATGAGGGACTAGCTAGTAACTGGTGAAAAATGCATGGACTGCTGGGACTGTAGTATCAGAGGAGTCTTCCTATGCCACCTCCATGCTTCTCTTTCCCTCTCTCATCCCTGTATCTCTGTTTCTCCCCTTAACTACTACCATTTGATGTCAATGACTCTTGTGAGATGCACTACAAACATCACCTTTGCTGGCAGAAGGGGCATCCTAGCAAGAGGCAAACCTAGGGCAATTTGGTGTAGCTTTGCTGCTGTTCCTGCCTCTTCTCCACCACCTACCTTCTTCTTTCAGGATTGTACTAGTACTATACAGCCTTCACAGATTTTTTTTTTAAATGCCAACCTTTTCTACCAGCTGCTAACCAGAGGGCGTCCCAAAGGACAAGACCAGTGTCCTTTCAGCTGGAACAGCTGAATCCTTAAGAGAGTGTGTGTGTGGATATATATATATATATAAAATGCAGTAGCAAACAGAATTAACTTTTTTTTTTCCCCTCCCTCAGCACTGCAGTCGTTCCTTTGTGCCTATACCACCTATCCCAGGAACCTCAAGCACATCTTCCACATCAAATCTCTCCACTTGGGTCATGTGGCCAAGAGCTTTGGCCTGAGAGATGCCCCCCAGAACCTGACTGCTTTTCCAACTGCAAGCTCGAAGAAGAAAACCAAACCAAGACCAAAAAGGTAGGCCAATTTGATGTTCCTGAGCCATGGAACACCACACAACAAGCTGTGGTGTGCTTTGCTCCTTGAGGTTGTTGTGGATGCTCCAGGAGACATAGAATCATAGAATGGTTTGGGTTGGAAGGGACCTTCAAAGATCATCTAGTCCAATGCCCTTGCTGTGGGCAGGTCGTGACTCCCAAGAGGCTAAATCACATTGAGCCATTGGCTTAGGTTGCATTGCTCTCTAAGCTGATGTTTCATTCCGCTTTTTCTAATGGCTTTAGAGAGCTTAAAAATCACATTTATTAAAGCAACTTGGTTGAACGTTGGAGTGGGAATTCAGTTAAACAAATCAAAAACAAGCAGCTCACTTTGTAGTTTGACTTCTGATAAAGATGCTCCATTTTTGAAGGAAGCTGCTAAGTGGGAGGATGCACCTACACAGAGTGCCCTATGAACTAGGGCTAGAACATGCTAGAACCCTAGCCTGTGTTTTGCTGCAGCTTTTCCATTTTCTGAGCACTTGGAAAAATACCATCTGCTATGAATCTTGTGAGCAGAAACAGCCTAATTTTTATTTATTTATAGTTCGCCTGAGAGCTACCTTGAAGGATGAGGAAGGGTACAGTCAGTGTTCCAGAGCAAAGCATGAGACTTCCCATGTATTGGAGTGGTTCTCTTTCTTGAGCAGGTCTTGGCTGCTAGAGCTCCAGCACCAGTCCTTTTGTCGTGGCCAAGCACCTCCATAGTAGAAGCTGCCAGATTTTTTGGATTCACATCCCCACTTCCAGTTGCATGGTCCTACAGAGAGCTGTGATCCCTGGCTCAGGATCAACTACAGTAGCAACCGTTTGTCCTCATCCCTGCCTAGGGAAAGACTCTTACAGATACAGCTATGCTCTTAAGTACTTGCTGTTGGTGTAGGGCGTGGGATGATAAAAGCATCAAGGAGATAGCAGAGAGAAATTAGTATTTTTCGCTTCTTAAATCTGAAGTTGACTGTCTCGCACATTATGAGCAAAGCTGTAAGAGTGCTGATTTATCTCACAAGATAGTCTCTTCCTTCCTGGCCTTGACAAATACCACTGCATCAGGAGCAGAGTGTGTGTCTTACTGTCTTTAAAGGCCTTCTGTGGCCTCCTCTGGCCTTTTTCATCACCTTTTCTACGCTAGACAGGCAGTCATTTCTAGGCTTTCTCCTGCAGTTCCCCCAGCAGTTTCCTGGCTGTCAGATTTGCCATGGGACAAATTGTGCCTATCCTCTCAGTACACTCAGCTGCGGCTTGGACTGCTTATCCTTCTCCCTAAGAAGACATTAGCTTAGTGTACCTGAAGGAAGGGGGAAGACTGTTAGTTATTAATTATATGATAGAATTTATTTATATAAGTACATGCCCAAATCAAAAGGCAGATCTGTTGGTAGAAATGAACCTTTTACAAACTTGTGCTCTGCTGCTTGTAGATTTAAGTAGTTCTGGCAAAAATGTTTCAGAAATATCATGTGGGATCTCTCCCAGGAAGAGTCTGTAGCAGACCTAGAGTTACAGCTCTGTCCCTTTTGGTGTGTGGGCAGGGCTGTTCCTGGATACTCCTTTCCTGTCTAAGGAGTTTGAGACTCGCGTTTGGAGGAGCAGAGCCCTTAATCCTCTTCTCTGCTTGAAATGGAGCTGAAGGTGCTCAGTATGTCCGATCCTAGCTACTTTGAGTTGGTTCCACAGGATAGGCAATCCTCCCTTTTGAAATTACCTTAGCACAACGGTAGGATACAAACCTCTGGCTTGCCAGTAAAATCACTGCAATAATTCAGAGGAGGAAAATCTTTTATCTTTAATCAGTATCAGTTGTGATTCTTTGCATGTAATTGTTGCTGCAAACTCCATTAGCAGACGTTAGCCATGCAATTAAAGCACTAATCCACATAATAGTTCCTGGGCTGGTGACATATCTTGCACATGTACATATCTTGGGGGAAAAAAAAATGCAAGGGGAAGGGATTTTAGAATAAAAAGTTGGAGACTGCATTGTCCTGCTTTGAGAAGCCACCAGGGACAGGCTGCTGATCTGCCTCCTGCTTCAGCTGACCCTCACCAGCAGATGGGCAACAGGATGGGAATGCCCCTGTGAGCAGGGGATTTAACGGAGCTTTATATCAGGAAGAATAGCCTGATTAGCCAATAAAGAGCATGTAAGATGGTATGGGGTGGGCTTTGATGTCTTGCTGGCCCAGCAGGGTGTCAAGCTATGACTGACAGTAGCGTGTCACAGGATTACTTGGCCTACAACAATGCCTCTCTCTGTTCCTGTGATGTTGCTGCTCTGTTAGAGCCACTTTTTCCGTTGTTACGAACCTCTTTTAGATGGCATTCCTCCTCCCCAAGTTTTCATCCTATTATAGTACAGACAAGCTCAAGATACAGTAGGTAGTTTATGCACAGGACGTGTGGGGTTGGGGGATGTGGAGGTGTTAGAACAAATGGTCTGGGAGTGATTTGAAAGCTCATTTGCACGTGGATCATATAATTGCAGCTCAGGGAAAGTGGGCAGACTTTGCACAGGTTCGTCACGGCTCAAGCTCCAGATTTCAAATCCGGGAGCATCTGGAAAGTTAAGACCCTGCAGATATAGCCAAAGTTATGACATGCAACAATTGTTCTTGCCTGTGAAACTTGTTTCTGATCAACTTTTTTGTGTGTGCTTAAAAGAAAAAAAAAATATAGAAGATATATTAGTATTTATGGGATAGTTTAGAGAAAGTGAGTATGGATTCAAATTGTCTCCACCAGCATAAATTCAAGACAGCGCTGTTAGCTTACAGAGAATTGCTTTTGATTTCATACTGACAAAACGGAAAGCAGAATTTAGCCTGCCATTTAGAAGACAAATGGGTTTTAATTGTAAAATGCAAGGCTTGAAATAACAGCAATCTTTGTAGTCACAGAGCAATCTTTTTAATTATATTTCTCACGTGATACCATGGGTGTTGGTTGTCGTATTACACATTGTCTCCAAACATCCGATACTTGGTTTTAATCAGTCTGCTCATTGAAGCCTCATCTCTCAGCACCTGCTCAGAGAATAAAGAACAGGCAGTCCAGGTTGAAAGTAGGGTAGAGGCAATCATTAAATGTTTCCTTAAGAGGACAAAGAAAACTTTTCATTTCTTTTCAAGTCTCCTTTTGTGTTTAGCGCCTTCTTAGAGAGCCTGCGTGGGGAAGGTGAGACAGGAGGACAGAGCGGCCAGGTGTGTGATGCTTCAGTGCTGAAATGTGGAAGCAGCCCTCTCCTTCTGAATGCACATGTAAAACTTTCATGTATTTTTTTTAAACCTCGTTGTGCAAACCAACTGTCCACTTACCTGTAGTGGTTTTTGAAAAACCTGATCTGAAGATGGAAAAATAATTGCTTGCAATTTTTTTGGAAGTTGAAATGCTGTATTTAGGTAAGAGATGAGCACATGAACCAGATACTGTATATTAAGTTACAGTACATCAGCTTAGTAAGTGTCTGGGCTCATGTTTTTACTTAAGGGTTGATGCAAGGAAGCTGATCCCACTTCCATTGAGGGATTAGCTGTCTTTCGTTCACTGCAGAGAAGCAGCATGCGCAGGAAGTGGCTGACGTGCCAGATAGACATGTCTTTTGACTCTTTCACAATGCAGATGCCAAAGACCTATTGCCATTCCACCAAGCATCCGTGTGCTACTCAGTCTTTTGCATTTTGGATCGGTGGGGTTTTATGGGATTCTGTGGCGACTGAGGGTCTGTTTTCTCCTTTTGAACTCTGGATGACTGATGTATGTCCCCAAAGAGTTTTGCTGTAATGAGGAGTTGCAGCTTAATTTGTCTTGTTTGTGAATTCAGGCCATTACAAAGAAAGAGAGAAAATCTTTTAAGTTCGATAGATTCTGTGGAACTCATTGCTACAGGATATCGCTGATGCCAGAAATGCTCAGAAAGGTTGAATTCTGCGTATGAATATCAGGTATTTTCATAGTTGCTACAGCATATGCAAAAAGTGAGTATAAAAATTAAGGTGAAAATCCCCTTATGCTTGAGAATTTAAGTCCAACCCTTCACTAAAATGGGACCAAGAAATGGTGTCCAGCGTGCTTCTGTTCGAGGGGATTGATTTACATCATTGCTACACCGCCATTGCTCTGCATATGGATAGCATCATGCCCTTAAGGTTTTGGCTGCAAGATTATTGTGCTAATTCATTCCTCAGCATTTAGTGGTCAGATAGAATTAGACTCCTGCTGGGAAGTACACCTTGTAACCCTGTGTATCCTCCTCTGCATGGCTAGGGCATCAGTCTCCTTTTGCCTTCTCCTCTGCCTTGTATCCTTGGTTCCGCTTGTGAACGTCTTGGCATAGATAGTTTTAGAAAGATGAATGCTTCTATTGACAGGGCTTGCGAATCAAGGCTGCAGCTGGGTCTCCCTGCACAGCAATTGTCTAATCATTAGAAGCAGTCTGCCTGCCAGTTTTTTGCATGCCATTTACAGTTTTCCTAATATCACTTAATTAGTCAAAATGCAAGTTTGGAATTGTGCCCACTAGGAATTTAACTTTGTCTGAGCAATCTGCTCTAGAAAGCCAGACTGGAGCTCAGGTAAGAGCGTGGATTCATGCACTGGAGTACAAACGGATCCAAAATTTAGAGTAAGACACATGGCTGCCGTGAATCGAAACATTGCCATTGCTCTTCATGAAGGCAGTTCAGGGACACAGACAAGTCCTGCTTACCACATCATCATGCTATAAAAAACTCTTACTACGAAATTAATGTTTTATAATTGTAAAATACATCTGATTGTTATCTGCATGCAACAATGCCTTTTATTACTGTCCTGTTCCACCACAGCCATATTACAGAGCCTTGGCTCCATCTTTGAGTGAGCTAAAAGGGCTTGCACATGGAGCTGGAAAACCTCTGTGCTGTTTGGTACACACCAAGAAATAATTAGTTCTCTCTAATTGAAATATATTCTGTCCTTTAGGCTGGGAGAGAGTGTGACAGAAGCAAGAATCCTGGGAGGTTCCCAGCATGCCTGTGGTGCTTTCTCCGTAGGGTGAAGACCAAGGGGTGGTAGCAAAAGCAAAGCTATGGGGTTTGGTCTCTTCCTGTGTAGCTGAAAAACAATTGACTTTGGTATGTGTAGGTTGGGCTTTACTGTTTAGCATGTCTCGGTGTGAAGACTGCTCTGCTCTGACTGTACTGGAACAGCGCTTGATGCTCAGTCTGATTGGGTAATAATTTTCCTTGATCTTCTCAAGCTAGTGTCTGCATCAGCTGAGAACAGAGTACCTAGGCCATCTGTTGACTTGTCGAGAGCAGTGTAGGATTGCTGATGAATTTCTTGCCCCCACTCCACAAAAAACAACAACAGAAAAACCAACCCAAACAGGGTTGCGTTGGCTGCAGATGGTTCATCCAACACTGTAAGTAGAAAAAGCAGGTGTTGCAGCAGCCTTGGCCCAGAGGTAACCCAACTCTGTTGCTGGCACAGTTTCAAAGAGCTGTTGGAGACGCTGTCAGGCAGATTGATAGTGCAATCCATGTTGAAATGTTTTCTGATAAATGAAACGGCCTTCTTCTGTCTCCTCCAAAGACACACCATGAGTTCTAGGACTGTGTGTCAGAACGTCATACTCCTTCTCCCTCAGCTAGAGCAATTTGGGAGCCTTTGGTTGCTGCAGATGCTGCAAGTTGGGTAAAGGTCACTGCACTTACTGCACTGCATTGCACCAGCATTTCACACAGCTAGAGACAAAAAAACAGACCGCAGTGCCAGCCAGGTTGAAGGAGACATGTCTAAGAACAAGCTCGCTCACCATTTAGGTAAAAAGACTAGCAGAGGCATCTTCTGAGACATGAAATGATGTCCAAGAAGCCACGCCTGTGTATATGTACCACTACTCTGGCATGTAGGAGTTTTTGGCTTGGAGGTCAGCTTGTGATTCAGTTCTCTAATGAAGCAGAGGTATCAGTGAAACACGTGTATTAGAATTTTGGAATGAAAAATGGTGTCAGATACTCATTCCTTTTCTTACCGTTGTCACTTGGTCCTTTCACACGTGAATGTTTGAGAGTCTCCACATCCAGGATCAGGGTTTGCGTATCGTAACAAATTCAATCTGACAAAATCAGCTGTTGAAAATTGATCATTCTTGTGATCTTATCAGTAATGCTTGGGTGGTGAATGGGATGCTATATAGAAACAGAACAGTTTGTGTATGCTTTTCTTCCTCTGCTGTTTGTGCCCTGGAGCTGTCCACAGGAACTCAGGTTTGTTGAACATCTTCAAAGCTTAGTTCAGTATACTTGTCTTGGTTTGGGTTTTTTTTCCATAGTATGGTTTGTATTACTCTACAGTCATGTTGTTAATGATTGTGGAATTCAGCGGATGATGTCCTCAGAGCTCCCAAAGTCATCGATCACCCAAGGTGTGTGGAAGTCACAAACTGAGTGTGTTGAAGGTGTGTTGCATGTAAGCCGGGTGGGACTTCTGTGGGGAGCTGGTATCGTGTGGCAGACCAGAAGACAGAGCTGGAAACAACAGAGATGATTTCAGGCTAATGACCTGTGCTGCATTCACCTGTGCAAGTTTGAGGTTGTTTTTTTTCATGATGTGAAAAAAGATTTGCCTTGAATCTTTTCTGATACTCTTGAGCAAAGCAAAGAGCTGAGAGCCCAGGGGCCAGAGGAGGAGGCTGGTCTGAGTCATTTGTATTTCCTCAGTGATGGAGGGTTGGGCAGCACCAGCACCCTGCTGACCGCTGCGGCTCCCGAGTGGGACGGGGAAGGGGAGCAGAACGCTGGGGGTGGCTCTGCAGATGGAGGTAGGAAACTGAAGCAGAGAAGGATTTTAGTCTCTTTCCTTCGCTGGACACTTTTTCTGTATTGTTTCTTCCAGATGCTCCTCTCCTGCCTTTTCATCGTTCAGTGATGTATTTAACAAGATTCATGAGTTTTTCATGTTTAAAGAGTGAATGAAGTCATTCCAGTTTTCTGGAGGGAGGGCAGAGCTTTTTTTTTTTTTGTCTTGAAAAGTTTGCCTCTGGCCTGGTCTTTCTCGGCCTTTTAGGATATAACAAAGTCATCTGGGGACAGTTCTTCTGTTTCCGTATTGTCTCTCTGCAGAGGCTCTTGGTACCGGCTTTTGTGAGGTTGCAGCTTCATTACAGATGTGCACAGGCAGCTGTAAACCTGGGTCTTTTATTCCTTCCTCTGTGTCCATGAGGAGGAGGAGAGGTTTCTCAGACCGTGCCAAGCACTGACGAGGCTGTCTGCCTTCCCTTCCTCGCTGTGCAAAGCACCTTTCTCTCCCCTTGATAATGAGGCGATCAGAGAGATCTTGGGGTGTTCTGGGTTTTGCCCTATACCTGGAACATAAAGCCCAAAGCGTTAGTTGGGTCTGGGGTTAAGCCTTGCAAATGAAGGGATGGTGTGTCCCCCACTGGAAGTCAGAAGGTGATGCTAAGTCATCTCTGCTGGCTCCTCTGACTAATTACCAATTCCCATCTGTCTTTTATGGGAGTCCTGATAGCCCGTACCTAGTGTAAAAGAGTAGCAGTCCGGTGGTGCTCCTGCCTGGCATCCAGTATGCGACAGCACTCCACACCCGGTGTGCTGGGCAGTAACACAGAGAAGTCCCATAGCTGGTGTTCAGGGACAGGCTCTTCCGAACTCACCCGTTGGGGCTGTTTCATTTTCTGAGTTATGACTTCTCTATTCCTGTCTCTTTTTCCCCTAGCTAATAAAGGCGGCTATTTCCTCACTTGTTTGAACGTTCCTTTCTGCTTTAAGCCCTGGTGAAATCCTGGCCCTGTAGCACGCTGGGATGGGCCAGTCATTAGTGAATCTTTTTTCCCCTGCAAGCTGCCCTTAGCTGCACTGTTTTGTAGTTCCCCACCTAAAGATGACTGTTGTGTTTGGAGAGAGGGATTTAAAGGGCTGGGGATTTCCTTGCCTGTTATCAACATGATGTGTTCTCATTAGGGCTCAATATAGCGTGATAGCTAGACATGAGGTCGCAGAAAGAGATGCTGACAATCCATGTGTTTATCCAGTGATGGGAACATGGGCTCTGTCTCTGTTACAAACGCATCTTACGTTTACAGCCTTTCTGTGAAGCTTTTTTGCCACAGTATCACCACACGGCTCCCTTCAAATTAACATCACACCAGCCTTTGGCAGCAAGGAAAACACAGTCAACGTGGGTTATGAGGTGGGAGAACGGACACGAAGGCCAAAGATGCCCAAGGATGCTCAGAGGGCAGAGTATCGAGGTCTTACTCTGTTCTCCTAGGCTTCGTCTCATAACCACAGGGCACCTTCCCTCAGATGTGCTCTTGACTGCTCTGGCAAAGCCCTGGAGGCTTTCACCAGTTGAACAGAGAGGAGAATTTTACAGGTTTACAACCGGAATCAGGACCCGGCCAGGGATCCTGACCTAGTGTGCTGTCAGTGCAGTGTTGCTGTTGTTTGTGGCTCTTCCATCTCCTGGTTAAACAGGGCCTTGACAGCTGCTTTTCTTCTCTCGGTGATCAGCACAGGTTCCACAGCGCAGCTCCATTGATTTTTGTGGCCCTGGTTAGAGGGAGAAAACCTCTCTTTTTCTCTGCATCCTCGCTTTTCTGTGTACAGCTGATCACCACAGCAGGGGGTATTGATTTACTAATTGGGCAATGGTTTCACCTGATTGATAATAAAGTGTTGGACAACCTCCCTGCTGAGCTGAAACTCAGCCGGGCAGCTACTGGTGGATTACTTGTCCTTTTGCAGCAGATAGTTCCCTGTTGTTAAGTATAAACTGATCTGTTGCTTGGTAACCCTCGAATTACTGTAATAAATGCTTGGAGACACGATGAAAGTGTCAAATAGAAACTTTATCAAGTGATGGAGGGGACTGAGCAGAGGACACAGCTGCACTACGAAGTTTTTGCAGCAGAGCTGGGCTGGTTGCGGGCGCAGCTTGGCCTGGCACTGCGTGCACCGCAGACGTCCCTCCGTGCTGCGCGCGGGAGGGCAGGCTGGCGAGGCGCGTCTGCCGGGAGGTGCTCCAGGTCCGGCTTTGTCAGCGGCACGTTGGCTGCGTTAGCTGTGCGGTCGCTTTTGAGTTGGTTCTGTCTGTTTGCCTTAGTTTCTGTGAGTTCAAACCGGGTGGTGGCTGTGCAGCTTACCTCTCCGGTATGTCAAGTCTAGCACTTCTGCCAACACAGAGCTTGAATGTTTAATTACTGTGAGAATGGAGACTGCACTGAAGGTAGCAGAATCTTCTCGCCCGTGTCTTCCAGGCTTTCTTTTCTGGGGAAAACAGTCTTTCAGTGGTAATCATCACACCATGCTTCTTATCATTCTGACCCATTTCTCCAAACCCACTCCAGCCATGAAACCTGCACAGGGATGGACAACAAGCTGTGGAAAAGGGGGCAAGCAAATACCCAGACAGCAAGAGTTTGCTGTCCTTCCGTTCTTTGTGTGTTTGCAACCAAAAATGCTTCCTTCTCCTGTGATCCCCAGCACAGTTCTGGATACCCAAAGGAACCACGTGAGGCAGCGCTGGAGGGCTGAAGCCTTCAGGACTGCTGAGGTCCGTGTATCGTCACGAATGCACGCTGGCACGGATGTGGGGCTTCTGTTCAGTTCCCCCGTTGTATTTAGAGACAGATTTCTGTTCACTTCTCTAGAATTTTGAGATCTGCTACTGGTCTTTATTATAACGAGGAGGGTGGGATGTGCAGACACTCACAGCTGTGGATACCCCGTTGTACCCGGCAACGTGGTGGGGAGGGACGGGTCCCACACTGAAGAGGTTGCAGTTTAAGTGGGTCAGTGAGGATGGTGGCATCAATGAGGATGAGGTTTGCCCAAGGTCATCGAGCAGGACGGTGGTGGAACTTGTGGTAGAAAAATGCTGAGCGGGTCTTTATATTTATAGCTGGCAGGTTAGGGCTGTGGGGAGCTCCGTGGTGGAGTTTAGTGGCTGGGCAGAATGCAGCTACCTTTGCAAAAGCTGGTCTCTGGAGAGGGAGGCTGCAAGGTGCGTGTGCAGGAGACCACAGGAAAGGAGTCTGTTGGATTTAGACTCCTGACTTTTTTTTTTTTTCTGGTTTGTTTGGGTTTTTTGTGTTTTCAAGCTCTGGATTTAAGCTCTGTTTATAAAATGTTTCCATTGTTCAATGTCTTAAGGCTGTTAGATTTTATTATTATAATTTTCAAACTGCTGTGTCACCTAACTCATCAGCCTTCAGCATACACCCTTCCCTCCTTCTCCTCGCCACCCCTGCAAGAGCATTTGTACAGAACAAAGGCTTGCTTTTAAAAACGGCATGATATTTTGCCACCTTTGTGAAAACCTGTCACAACAATATCTAATTTTGCATGAGACAGAATTTCAAATCAAGCCTCAAGAAAAGGAAGCTGTTCTTCTGCTAATGCGCAAATGTCACTTTCCGCAGCGGTAGAAGGAGTAACCCACCTAGCAGCGTTTCGGAGAGAAGGAAATCTAATTCCTCTTCTCTTCCCTCTGCCCAGGTCTGACCTTCTCAAGAAGACCCCCAGCAAACACCGCCTTGCTGAGATCTTGCGATCTGAATATTCCAGTGGGATAGACACTGGGGTATCCAAGGTCAAGAAGAAGAAAAAACAGAGAAAACCTGGCAGCCAGCAGATTCCAACGTAAGCCGGGACCTTCCAGTCACTGGCTGCAAAAGCTGCTTGAGTGCCTCAGCTGGGGGTCGGGGTGACCTGCCAGATCCGCTGAGGAGTGTTTCAGTTTATCAGGCGAACACAGCAGGGACCTTGGGGATCTTGGCCTCCCCCACCTTGTTCCATAGCTCCAAATGGAACTGAATCCAGGCATGTCCTGTTGCACTGCTGCAATTTCATGTGGCCTCCTGAAGATGCACCGCGTTTCTAAGGTGGTTTTTGCAAGAGGAATAAAAGAGGTTAAATACGGTTTTCAGAGAAGTGTGATGTCTATATAACATGAGAGAAGCTTACTCAGCACAGGAGATGCTTTCTCGTTTAAAAGGCCTGTAGAAACACTCCACAACCTGTTTTCTTGCTTATTTTTAACCAGGTAAACAGTAGTGGCAGGGGAGGTGTTCCAGGAGCATGTTTAAGAGGAGAGGGGAGGCTGCCCTTTCCCCTGTCGTTATTCAGGGACACTTCTGCTCCCGTCTCAGGTAACGCAGCCACATTGCTGCCACCTTCTCCTGTCCTTTGTATGCTGGGGTCTGTCCCTGGACACTGACCGTTAATCAGATATTGTCACCTGCAAGGAGTCTCCCTGACTTCAGTGCAAGTGGTGGGATTTGTGGAGAGCTCCTCGCTGTAATGACACGTGGTCCCTTTGGGGCAGAGCTCATGGGCACGAAACTTCATGTCAAAACTCCCAAGTTTGGGAACAAACGTTGTCACTGTGGGAAGGAGCCAGCGTGGAATCCAGCAGTCTCCAACCTTCTTGCCTGCAGCGCATTGTCATACCTAATTACACAGCGCAGCGCATGTGTGAAATGTCTCGCCTCTCTGAACGTTAAAGCCTTTGCAGACTCTTGCTAACGCTCACCAGCAGTAACCCTGGCTTTCGGGGTGCTCTCTGGTTTGGACCTTATTTTGAGTATGTCCCAAGCTAATGGATTTTGCTTCTTGGTTTTCCCATTTGCCTTTTTTCTCATTCTTCCTTCTCATCAGAGAATGGGGACTGCTGAGAAAAGGGATGCAGTATGGCCCCAAACGTGCCTTGGCACTCGCTCACCGCTGCCCAGCGTGTGAAATGGAGCCCGAGCTCTGGTGGGCTCCGTGACACAGCTCTGCTCCAAGCTGGTGTGGCGCGGGGCTGCGTGGGGGAGAGTGGGCGATCCCTGCGGGAGCTGCGGGGAGCACCCACTGCCCTCTGCCCCGCTGCGCTGATTCCAGCACCCTGTAACGCCAGCGCCAAGCAGCGCACGTCTGAAAACAGCACAAACCCCCCCCAAAGCGCAGCTTGCTGCTGCCGGCGTGTGTCTTCCTCGAGGACAGAGAGGAGGAGGACCAGCCCTCCCATGACCCGAGCTGGCGTGTTCTTTAATGCAGGACCAGAAAGTGCTCAAATCCAGTGGCAATTTCAGGTGCCAGAATGGAAAAAGTACTGAAAAAGGAGTATAACCAGATGAAAATGATACCCGCTCTGTGAATGCAGAATTGAGGGCACTGTCTCTGGGCTATCGTGAGTCATACTAAGGACTGTAGGAGGGAAGCAATCAGCCCAAAAGTATGTAATTTCTGAAGTGAATGTAACTTTTGAGAACCAGAATTTTTTTTTTCCTCCCGGGCAATTGCCAAACATGTTGATTTTACGGCAATACTTTTTTGAACACTTCAGAAATATGTTAAAAAGGCTCCAGCGTAAAATTAATTGCAGAGTGAAAGAAGTTACCAGCATTTATTAGATGAAGATAAAAATAACGAAGCCCACCTGATTTTGTTTGAGTACTGTTTGGAAGAGCAATCAGGTTTAAGGGAGATGTCAACTTAAACAGAAAAGAAACCCCTGAGGATGAAAATGACTCAGAGTGGCGCAGAGAGCGTGAGTTTGGGAGGAACTGAGCTTGTGCATGAGGCGAAAATACATGACCTTCTCCTGGCTGGCTGTCACGTATGAATTAATAGGGACTATTGGCAAATGCATAATAGTAGGAATGAGGGCCAAGAGCACATCAGTGAGAGACGTCAGGAAATCTCATTGCTGTCTGTATTAACTGGGCATGTAACGTTACAAACTGTTATGATGAATAATCTGATTTAAAAAAGAATAGGATGCCTTTTTCTTTGAGCTTCACCACCTTTTAGCGGGTAGTGCTGGATTACTTCTGTGATTAGGGAAAGGAAGAGGAGGAGATCATTAAACAAGAAGGAAAAAGCGTTAAAAGAAATGCACGCGCACCTGAAGCTAAGCCACATTTGCTCTTAATAAACTTGAAGGCCGACGTGCAAAATGTGCATTGTAGCTGGGTCAGCAGGAACCAAATTCTGCCCTTATTTACACTTCGGCAGCTCTAGATTGGAGCTGAGCTGGCTTTATCCTTGTGCATCACTCAAATCACGAAGAACCTCGTAGGTCTGGAGTTATTTTGTACTCAAAGCATCTCTTCGTCAAGGCAGGGCGGGGTGCAGCACTTGCCATGGAGCTGGGGTGGCCGAGCTGCAGAGCTCCGTCGGCGGCAGCAGCAATGGGATGTTGTGGGTGTGGAGGCTCCCAGGTCCTCTGAGCACCCAAACGCTGGAGGAGCTGCTGGGGGTCCCCTGGCACAGTCCTGGCATGGAGCAGGCAGACGTCACCCTGAACTGCTCCTGAATTTGGCCCTTCCTGCCCTGAGGTGCGTGGTGGGGCTCTTGGCTGGGTGGGAGCTGCCTGGGATCAGCTCTTGGCAGCGTTCGGTGAAACGGCAGCTTGGATTGACTGCACCGGCGCTGGCTTCGGTCGGGTTTGCTTTCTTGTCTTAGTTGTGGTGAAGGGTAGGGGCCTTGCTGCGCTGCAGCTGGAGGTTTCTGCGTTTGGGCTGGAAATAATGGCACTACGGAGCTTTATATAAAGCTGCCTGTGAGTCAGAGCTGGACCCAGCTTGGATTTGCCTTCCTTGCTGCTCCTCCGCTCCCTGCTCTCGTGCCTGGAGCCTGGCCTCTCCCGGAAGATGCTCTTGTGCCTTTCTTGTGCTCTCTTCTGGCTCCGTGTCCCTCACCAGGGATGGGAGCCCATGTCCTCCTCTGCAGCTGATACATCTGGAGTTTACACTTCAAGGCTTTGGGACAGGAAAAAGGATGGACCCTTAGTGCAAGGGTCACAGCTGAACAGCGGCTTTTGAGGTCTAGGTCGAACACAAGCCGCCTTCAGCACCGGTACCCCACCACTGAGAAGCACCCAGGACTAAGCAGGGTGGAAAGCAACAGAACTTCCCTGTTTACAACAATTTACTTTCTCCATGAGCCTGGGGGAGGACAGCAAAAGCACCGGTTGTTCTGTGCTTTCCATTCTGGCGTGATTTCGGTGTTCAGATGAAACCATAAGATATCTCAGCTAGAAACAATTCTGCTGAGTTCATGGAATTTGTGTGTTGGCATGTTCAGAGGAGCAGCTTCGTTCTTTGTCTGTTCCCGGCGTGGTGGTCCTGGTTAAAGCTGTGTCGGGAGGGGAGGAAGGTGGCCCTCAAGCTGGGTGAAAGCCCAGAAGGGGCTCGAGAGCCAGGACTGTGTTTGGTCCTGGCAAACCCACTGCATTTGCTGGTTCGTGTCTTGGATCTGGAGCCTGGGTCTGTCGGAGTCTCTGCACCCCAGGAGAAATCAGTGGAGCAGAAATGGTGCAATACTCCAAGGGTTTCCTGAATGGGGCTGGTGCTCCTTCTCAACCGTGCCATTTTTACCACTTGAGCTGATTTCGACCCAGCACAGCCTGTCCCACCCCTGTGGACCTACCAGGATCATGCCCACCTGGCACCAGCCTCTGGAAATGAGCAGGGTTTCCAGCCTCGCGTGGGGCTGCTGTAGGAGCAGGACCAGCGCTGGTGGGTTCTGCTGTTGGGCAGCGGGGTCCGCTCTCAGTCCCCGCGCACGAGCCGGAGATGAGGCTGCTCCTTCAGCACCTTTTGAGGCTGCCCAGATCCTCCCACACAAGATGCCGTTCATCTGGCAAGCGCAGTGCCCTCCAACCAGAGCCTACAGCGTGTGGTGCCTTCTCTAAACTGATTTATTTTGAAGCTTGCCTTCTTTGAGATCTCCCTGGAGGAGATGGCTCCAGCCCTCGCTTCCCCTCTGCTCTCCTGCCTTCCCAGCCAGAGCCGGGGCACGGCCATTCTCCCTTCCCGGAGCGGAGGTTTCCTCAGGGCTCTGCCCCGCTCGCAGCTCCCGTCCCTGTACCCCAAACTGGACCCTGTCACTGGGCGACGGCGCTGGCTCAGACCCGCTCTTACAGGGGAGTTTTCCAGCTTCTTCCAGATGTGAAATGGCAAATTTAAATATTGCAATTACAAACGTGTAACGAGGCCTTGTTCTTCATTAATGTAAGAGGAGGAATCTGCTACGGCTACAAGGACAATTAAATATTAGAGAATGTCTTTGATTCCCATTCCTGCTGTGTAAATGGGAGGAAGGTTGCTGTGTGCTCCTTGCCTTTGCGCTCACCAAATGAAAAGCACACCCACTGCAAGTTGTCCTTTGATAGATTTTTAATATGATTTTAAAGAGTTTTGTTTGGCCTCATTCTTATTCAATGAGATTAATTTAAAGCACTTATCCCCTGGGTTTAAGTCAATCCATGTAGGATTTGGGACGGGGGTTTGTTGCCCGGGGAGGGGGGTTGTTTGCAGGCCTCTCTGAAAGACTCCTTTCCCACTTCATTAACCCCGATCTGGGAGCGACCCCCCCCCCTTCCTCCTCCTCCTCCTCGCCCCAGCCGAGGGATTTACCAAACTCCCCCATTCACATGCAAAGAAACAGCCCCGTCCACAAAGGCCGGGGGCTCTGGCCCCCAGGCGTGGCCCTGCATTTGGCCGGGCCGACAATCGGCGGGGCTGGGGGTGCCGGGGCGAAGCTC